>Ga0335074_10007218_pt1 | contig 15392 bp, 12 predicted proteins | sample Lox_Sample_23_FD_206715 | JGI IMG/M metagenome (GOLD analysis project Ga0335074, IMG submission 206715) | Soil microbial communities from Loxahatchee National Wildlife Refuge, Florida, United States - Lox_Sample_2.3 | ecosystem: Environmental > Terrestrial > Soil > Wetlands | place: USA... | reverse complement strand
ACGCCGCGGTACCGGAACTCGCTCCGCAGTACCGCACCATGCTGGCCAAGAACCTTCCTGCGGCTACCAGCAACGCCATGCTCGCCGTGGAGACCGCGGTCATCAACACGCCCTGGCACCGGGGTGCTGCCCCGGCGCGGCTCGCGGGCTCCAAGATGACCTTCATCGACTATTCCCTCGCGCTCGGGAAGGCGCTGACGGAGTCATCTGTCGTTCTGCAGAACCAGGTCGACCACGACGCCAACACGGTTGTCCTGGAACTCGTGCTTGCTGCAGGCCTCGGCCTGCTCGGCACCATCGCGTCGATCTTGCTGTCCCTGATCATCGGTCGCGGACTGGTCCGCCAGCTCCGCGAGCTGCGCGAGTCGGCGCTGACGCTGGCGCACGAGCAGCTGCCAGCTGTCATCGAGCGGCTGCGATCCGGTGAGCCAGTGGACCCTGCAGAGTATGCGCCGGCCGAGACCTCGACCAGCAACGAGATCGAGCAAGTGCAGAATGCCTTCAGCGTTGTGCAGCAGACAGCGGTGCAGGCCGCTGTCGACGAATCCCGGCTGCGGCGGGGCATCAGCGACGTCTTCAGGAACCTGGCCGGCCGCAGCCAGTCGCTACTGCACCGGCAGCTGACGCTGCTGGACGGCATGGAACGGCGTGCTACCGAGCCGGACGAGCTTGAGGACCTGTTCCGTATCGACCACCTCACGACCCGCATGCGGCGCCACGCCGAAGGTCTGATCATCCTCTCCGGCGAGGCGCCCGCACGAGGCTGGCGGCAGCCAGTTCCGCTCGTCGACGTGCTGCGCGCGGCGGTCGCCGAGGTCGAGGACTACACCAGAATCCGGGTACTGTGCAGGACCAACGCCGCGGTCGCCGGGCACGCAGTGGCCGACGTCATTCACCTGATCGCCGAACTGGCAGAGAACGCCACGGTGTTCTCACCGCCGAACACGCCGGTACGGATCCAGGGAGACATCGTGGGCCGGGGCTTTGCGGTCGAGATCGAGGACCGCGGCCTCGGCATCTCTGCGGCCCGGCTTGAGGAGATTAACGCCAACCTCGCCAACCCGCCGCAGTTCGACCTGTCCGGCAGTGACCGGCTAGGTCTGTTCATCGCCGGCCAGCTTGCGCAGCGGCACGACATCAAGATCACGTTGCGCCCGTCGGTCTACGGCGGCACGACCGCGATCGTGCTGATCCCGACCGCGCTGGTCGTGGACGAGGACGCCTTCGAGCGCGATCCGGCGCTCGCGGCTGCCCAGAACGACATGGCGCTGGCCGAGGGCTTCTCCGGCAGGCACGCGCTGGCGCAGTCTGCCGCGGAGGCCGGCAATGGCTTTGCACTCACCGGCCCGCCTGCCAATGGCCTGCCCGGTATTGAGTACGCCGACAATGGCGTCGGCGGTAATAGCGTCATCGGTAATGGCGCACTTGGTAATGTCGCGGCCGGTAACAGGCTCGGCATAGCCGGTAACGAAGTCGCTGGCACATCGGCCGCTGACAATTCCACGGCCGAGAGATTCGCCGCCAGCAGTTCTCCGTCGGGCAGCTTCGCCAGCGAGACGACGGTCGTCAGGGACCGGTTCGCCGGCGGCGGTCTCGGCAGAACGACCGCCGGGACCGACGCGCCCTGGGGTCGCGGACCCGCTGGCGAGGACGCCGAGGCCGGGCCTGACTATTTCGCCCGCGGCTTCTCGCTCACAGGCCGGGTCACGCCAACCGCGGACCTCCCCGCCGCGGGCGGCTTTGCCGTCGGCGGTCCCGGTGGCGGGCTGACCGGTAGTCCCGTTCCAGGCAGCACTGAGCCGGCCGGACTCGCCCCGGTCAGCGACGACGCCGAGCCCAAGGTCAGCAAGGACGAGGTTGCCAAACTGGGGTTGCCGGTCCGAGTCCGGCAGGCGAACCTCGCCCCGCAGCTGCGCAACTCACCGCCGTCCGACGGATCTGGCGCGCCAGAGACACCGGGCGGCGGTTCGGAAGCCGAGAGCCTTGGCACCACCGGCACAGGCACCATCGGCGCAGGCACCACCGGCGCAGGCACCATCGGCATCGAAGCCACCCGGTTCGGCGCTCGCGGTCCCGGCCGGGTTCCGTTCAACACACCTGCCAGCCCGACGCTTGCCTCGCCAGAGGCGGCCAGGAACACCATGAGCGCACTCCAGCGAGGCTGGCAGCTCGGCAGGTCCGAAGCAGCCGAGACGAACGACTCGGTTTTCACACCACGCAAGTCGCCATCGGGCCAGGCGTTCAATCCGCCGGACCCGGGAGCCGGATCGGCCAACCCTGAGCCACTTGACAGCGCAGACGAGCAGAGCAGCGAATAGGCAATAAGCACAACCACGGCAAAAGGGGAGGCGACATGAGCCGTACCGGGGCGCTGGACTGGCTACTGGACGATCTGGTGTCACGGGTCGCGCAAATCGACAAAGCTGTCATCTTGTCCAGAGACGGGCTGGCGATCGGTGCATCGGCTGGGTTGAGCCGTGAGGACGCCGAGCATCTGTCGGCCGTCGCCTCGGGGTTCCAGAGCCTGGCAAGGGGCGTCGGCCAGCACTTCGGCGGCGGGCAGCCGCGCCAGACCATCGTCGAGATGGAGTCAGCGTTCCTGTTCGTCACCGCAGCAGGTGAGGGCAGCTGCCTGGCCGTGCTGGCGGCGGCCGATGCGGACGCAGCCGGTCACATCGCCTACGAGATGGCGGTGCTGGTCCGGCGGGTTGGCGAGCACATGGCGGTGAACGCACGCCCGCCTGCGAGCACTGCCGAAGCGGTGTGACCAGCGGTGCGCGACAATCAGTGGCTAGACCGTGACGCGGGACCCGTCGTCCGGCCGTATGCGCTGACTGGCGGCCGCACCCGTCCGACCGGCGAGAGCTTCGATCTGCTCGCTCTAGTGGCGTCGAACGACCTCAACTCGATCGACGACGTGCTGCTCGAGCCCGAATACCTTGAGGTGATGCGGCAGTGCCGCCAGCCAAAGCCGGTCGCCGACCTGGCCTCGGACCTCGATTTGCCGCTTGGCGTTGTCCGTATCCTGCTGTCGGATATGCGAGAGCGCGGCCTGGTAACCATTCGTCCGCCGGCGCGTACGCGCCTGACCGACCCGCAAGTTCTCAAGGATGTCGCTGATGCCCTCCGCAGGCTCTGACCCGGACCTCGATGCCGCAACTCCGGTATCGATCAAGATCCTCATCGCCGGCGGTTTCGGCGCGGGCAAGACCACGCTGGTCAGCTCCGTAAGTGAGATCAAGCCCCTCCGGACCGAGGAGGTCCTGAGCGAGCCCAGCGTGCTGGTCGACGCGCTCGACGGTGTCGAGCAGAAGACCACTACGACGGTTGCCATGGACTTCGGCCGCATCACGGTCCGTGACGATCTCGTGGTTTACCTGTTCGGCACGCCAGGCCAGCACCGGTTCTGGTTCATGTGGGATGAGCTCGCGCTGGGCGCGCTCGGTGCCGTGGTGATGGCGGATACCCGCCGCCTCGCCGATAGCTTCCCGTCGGTCGATTACTTCGAGCGCCGCGGCCTCCCGTTCGTCGTCGCGGTGAACTGCTTTGACGGCGCGAAGCGCTTTCAGCCCGAGGCGGTGCGAACGGCACTCGACCTGAACCCGGACGTTCCCATCGTCTTGTGCGACGCCAGGCAGCGATCGTCCAGCCGTGATGTGCTCGTGACGCTGGTCGAATACGCGATCAGGCTGATCAGCGACAGTGAAGTGATGGCCCCGCGTTAGCTGTCACGCTCCGCGGAGTCAGGACCGCCAGATCAGCGCGAGCGCGCAGTCGTCAGTATTAGGGCCGCCGCCCTGCATCGTCTGCACCAGCCGGGCAGCGCCCTCACCGAATCCATTGGCGACAAGCCGGTCGGCCTCACCCAGGAGACGGTCGATGCCGGCATCGATGTCCCGGCCGGGCGCGTCGACTAGCCCATCGGAGTAAAGCATCAGCGCATCGCCAGGTCGCAGATTGCCGCGATCAGGCACGCAGCGCAGATCAGGTACGACGCCGAGGACGATGCCGCGAGCGTGAGTCAGCCGCCAGCGGCCGTTGCCGGACTCGAAATGCGCAGCCGGCGGATGCCCGGCGGACGAGATCTGGAAGTCACCGGTGACGAGGTCAAGGGTCAGGTGGACGGCTGTCACGAACCCCTCGGGCGGCCCGCCGCGTTGCAGATAGGCATTGCAAGCCGGCAGGTAATCCGCATGCGGCACCGATCCGAGCAGGCCGCCGAACGCGCCGGACAGCATAAGTGCCCTGGTGCCAGCGTCGAGGCCCTTGCCAGCGACGTCGACCAGCGCCAGGTCGAGGACCTTGCCGTCGCAGGCGGACACGAGGAAGTCACCGCCGAACGAGGAGCCACCTGCCGGCCGCAGCACAGAGACCGCTCGCCAGCTATCGGGAAGCTGCGGCATCCTGCTCTGAGCTCGCAGCCGGTCGCGCAACTCGATCAGCATCTGGTCACCGCGCAGGCCCTGCATACCGAGCTTGGCCCTAGTTCGGGCCAGTACGGCGGCGAACGCGGCGGTGAGGACAATTGTGGCGATAATCCCGAGGCCGGCCTTCTTGCCGTACAGCCAGTCGTACGCGAGCATCGCCGCCACGATCACGAACAGGACCCGGAGCGCGCGGGGCCACAGCAGCAAACCGCCGGCCAGGATAGGCAGGATCATCACGCCGGGCGACAGCCAGTCGCCGGGAGCGCGGACTACGCCGATGCCGATCCCGATGACCACGATCGCAAGGCCGAGCGCCATCCGCCGGTTGCGCGTGATGAACTGGCGCCTGATCATTGCGCGCTGCCGTGCCGCAGCCAACCTGAGCGCGGCCCAGAACTGGCGGCGGACCTTCTCAACCATCTTGCGGGCACACTACCGGTCCGCAGCCGGGCGCGGAAATGCGCCCGCAGGCCGCACACTAGGTAGGTAAACAAGGAGCAAGTGCAGGGGCGAGTGTGCCTGATGGCAGGAATGAAGATTTCACTCGATTCGGCAATGCGCGCGCGCGATGTCTCGCAGCCTCACCTGGCCGACGAGGAGGCAGCTGAGCTGGCAGAGGCGGCAATCGCCGGCAGCCGGCCAGTCAAGACCGAAGCGGCGAACGGCAAAAGACCGGCCGGCGCTGCTGATCTCGGCACGGAGAGCGGCCGATCAGGCCAGCAACCGCCAGGCCAGCAACCGCCAGGCCAGCAACCGCCAGGCCAGAGCGCGCTGGCCGAGGAACCGCCAGCCCGCAGTCAGCCAGTACAGCTCGACACCGGCAGTCCGGACTACCGGGGTGGCGGCAAGCGCGGCCGTAGCCGACGACGCGCCACCCCGCGCCGACGGGGCGAGCGCTAAGCGACAAGCTCGCAGGCCTCCGGCCATACCCACCGGCGGGGCGGCAAACGCTAGCGACCAACTCGCTGGCCATCGGCCACCCCCGCCGGCCCAGCGCCCGCCCAATACGGTCAGGGTTCGGCCGGAAGCTCGCCCGTCTGCTCGTACGCGGCGATCATGTTCAGCCTCCGGACGTGCCGTGGCTCCTCCGAGAACGCGGTCTGCACGAAGATCTGCGCGAACCTGAGCGCATCCTCTATCGCGTATTCCCTGGCACCAAGGCTCAGCACGTTGGCGTTGTTGTGCAGCCGGGCCAGCCGCGCAGTCTCGTCGCTCCAGGCGAGTGCGGCCCGGACGCCGCGGATCTTGTTCGAGGCGATCTGCTCGCCATTTCCCGATCCGCCGATCACGATGCCGAGGCTGCCGGGGTCGCCGACGGCAGAGCCTGCCGCCCGCATGACGTAAACCGGATAGTCGTCGTCGGGCTGGTAACTCGACGGCCCGCAGTCGACCGGCTCGTGACCGGCCTGCCTGAGCCATTCCACCAGGCGGCTCTTGAGCTCGAACCCGGCGTGATCCGATCCTAGGTATACGCGCACAGCGCCAGTCTGGCACGGCGCCGGACCGGGGCCGCCGGCCAGGCCGGGAACACACCGATCAAGGTCGCGAACCCGCCCGGATCGCCTGGCATCACTCACAGCGCCGGCGGCTCAGCCGGCGAACTCGCCCCGGTGCGCGGCCTTACCAGCCAAAACATCTATATGAGTCGGCTGCCACTTCATTTCGTGATACAACGCTCTCTGGCTGTAACCGAAAAACTCAATCACCTTCAGTGACGCTGAAGCCCTGCCACACACTCGGGACCCCCCTCCGATGACGTATCGCGACTCAGACGCATTGTGCTTACCGGCACGCCCGCCACAGCATGCCGCACCAGTCAACTTCCTCAGGCGGCGGCCGGCTGACCACTTAGGGGTGTTCGGCAGGCTCCGCCGGCTGACCCGCCAGGCACTGCAGCTGTTCGTCACGGTCATTGCCTGGGCCACCGGACTTGGCCTGGTCATCGGCTCGATCGTGCTGGTGGCAACAGTCACCGCGCCGAGGCAATCACCGGCAATCGGCGCGCACCAGGACGCCAACTCCGCGATCCAGCGCAAGATTCAAGACGGCGAACACCAAGCTGGCGTCGGACATCGCACCGGGAGCTCGCGGTCCGGTCCGGTCAGAGGTCGCTATCAGGTCGTCGCTGCCTTCTCAGGCCGCGGTAATCAGATAACGAGGCATTTCACCGTCAGGGCGAGGCAACGCTGGCAGGTGCGGTGGACCTACCGGTGCGCTGAGCCATCCGACGCCGGGCCAGCCGACACCGAGTTCATGCTGCTGCGGGCCGACATCGCAGCAGCCGACGAGGCCGCGGTCAGTACGGCGGCTGAGCTATTCGCGGCCAGCGGCCACGGTTCGGTGTGGCTCAGCCCAGGTAGTCACCAGCTCTACCTGGTCGTGATATCGGCCTGCTCCTGGCACATCCGCGTGATGCAAGCCGCCTGACCGGACGCGGCTAGTCGAAGATCGGTTCCCTGGTCCGGGAACGCTTGAGCTCAAAGAAGCCGTCGAACTCGGTCGCCATCAGGACGCCGTCCCACAGCCGCGCAGCGTCATCGCCACGGGGAATCGGCGTGATGACCGGACCGAAGAACGAGTTACCGTTGACCGAGATAACCGGGGTACCCACCTCGTAGCCGACGCGGTCCATGCCATCCTTGTGCGACGCGCGAAGCGCCTCGTCGTACTCGGTCGACTCAGCCGCGTCCGCAAGCTCGGCTGGCAGCCCGGCGTCGGCCAGCGCGGCCTCGATCGTTGCCCGGCTGCGCTCCTGCTTCTCGTTGTGGAACCGCGTACCGAGCGCGGTGTACAGCGGCAGCAGCACCTCCGCCCCGAACTTCTGCTCAGCGGCCATGCAAACCCGCACCGGGCCCCATGCTGTCGAAAGGAAGCCCCGGTACCGCTCCGACAGGTCCTCCTTGTCCTCGTTGAGAACAGCCAGGCTCATCACGTGCCAGCGCGCCCGCACCGGACGAACCTTCTCGACCTCGAGGACCCACCGGCTGGTGATCCAGGCCCATGGACACAGCGGGTCAAACCAGAAATCCAGCTGGGTAGGCTCCTGCTCGGTCATCGATGCTCCTTGGTGCGGGATCAGCTTTCCTGGGGCAACCGAGAAACCGCGTTGCACATTCCGGCCGCAGGCATCAGCATCCATGTGGTCTGCGGCACTAGAGCAAACCACCACGCAACCGAGGGGAACGAGCAGTGGCGAGCAACCTCACGCGCGACGAAGCGCGGGACAGGGCGGAACTGATCGCGGTCGAGTCCTACCAGGTGCAACTGGACCTCAGCGGCGAAGCGACCTTCGAGTCGATCGCCGCGATCAGTTTCCGCTGCGCTCGCCCGGGCGCGGCGACCTTCGTGGAGCTCACCGCCCCTGCCGTGACCCAGATCACTCTCAACGGCGAGGAGGTAGACCTCGCCGCGTTCGCCGACGACCGCATCACCCTGACTGGCCTGGCCGAACGCAACGAACTCCGCGTGGTAGCGGACTGCGCCTTCTCGCGCACCGGCGAGGGACTGCACCGCTTCACCGACCCGGCCGACGGCAGTGTCTACCTGTATACCGATTTCGAGACTTTCGACGCCCACCGCGTCTACGCCTGCTTCGATCAGCCCGATCTGAAGGCCAGCTTCGAGTTCACGGTGATCGCGCCGGGCGGCTGGAAAGTGATCTCCAATGCCGCACCGGACGTGGTTGCCGAGCCGGCCGGCCGGGGCATCATGCGCTGGCACTTCCCCGCTGGCCCGGTCATGTCCACCTACATCACCGCGATCGCGGCCGGCCCGTACGCCGAGGTCAGAGCTGAGCACGACGGCATCCCGCTGGGCGTCTACTGCCGGCAGTCGCTAGCTGAGTACCTGGACGCGGACGAGATCCTGGACATCACCAGGCGCGGTTTCGACTACTTCCAGAACGCCTTCGGCGTGCGCTACCCGTTCGGCAAGTACGACCAGCTCTTCGTGCCCGAATACAAGGCCGGCGCGATGGAGAACGCCGGGTGCGTCACCTTCCTGGACGATTACGTGTTCCGGTCGAGGGTCACTGATACCCGCCGCGAGGACAGAGCTGACACGATTTTGCACGAGATGGCGCACATGTGGTTCGGCGACCTGGTGACCATGAAGTGGTGGGACGACCTGTGGCTGAACGAGTCGTTCGCGTCGTGGGCGTCTGCGGTCGCGCTGACCGACGCGACCCGGTGGTCTGACGCGTGGACCACCTTCGCGGGAGTCTGGAAAGTCTGGGCGTACCGGCAGGACCAGTTGCCGTCCACGCATCCGGTCGCTGCCAATATCCCGGACATCGAAGCGGTCGAGGTGAACTTCGACGGCATTACTTATGCCAAGGGCGCCGCGGTACTGAAGCAACTCGTCGCCTTTGTCGGCAGGGACAACTTCCTGGCCGGAGTGCGTGCCTACTTCGGCGAGCACGCCTGGTCTAACGCCACTCTCGCCGACCTGCTCGGCGCACTGGAACTGTCCTCCGGCCGGGACCTGAGCCAGTGGTCGAAGTCCTGGCTCGAGACCGCTGGAGTGAACACGCTGCGGCCGTCTTACCAGCTGGACTCGGACGGCCGGTTCACCGCGTTCAGCGTGCTGCAGGACGCACCCGCCCTGCACCCGGAGCTGCGCCAGCACCGGCTAGCCATCGGGCTCTACGACCTGACGGGCGAGGATCAGCGAGTACTTGTCCGGCGGCACCGCGTCGAGCTGGACATCGCCGGAGCCGTTACCGACGTCCCTGAGCTCATCGGCCACAGCCGGCCGGACCTGATCCTGATCAACGACGACGACCTCACTTACGCCAAGATCCGGCTCGACGAGCATTCGCTGCATACCCTCATCGCCAGCATCGGCGCACTGACCGACCAGCTCGCTGCGGCGCTGTGCTGGTCGGCGGCCTGGGATATGACCAGGGACGCCGAGATGCGCGCGCGTGACTTCCTCGCGCTCGTGCTGTCCGGCGCGCCGTCGATCAAGCAGGCTGCGGTGCTGGAACGGGTACTGGGTCAGGCCAGCATGGCGATCAGGCGGTACGGCGACCCGGCCTGGCGCGAGGAGGGTCTGGCGCAATTCGACACAGCGCTGCGAGCCTGGCTGCTCGCCGCGTCGCCCGGCTCCGACCACCAGCTCGCTTATATCAAGGCGCTTGCCGACGTGGCCATTACCCCGGCCGGCCTTGACCTGCTCGCCGGGCTGCTGGCTGGCTCCGCCTCGCTGGACGACCTGGCCGTCGACACCGACCTGCGCTGGCGCCTGCTGCACCGGCTGGTCAGCCGCGGGCTGGCCGGCCGGGCCGTGGTCGAGGCCGAGCTCGACCGTGACCGGACCGACGCAGGTGACCGGCACGCCGAACGCTGCCTTGCCGCGATCCCGACCCCGACGGCAAAGGACGAAGCGTGGGCCAGGGTCACCGATGGCAGCCTGACCAACGCCATGTTCCGTGCCGTGCTCCGCGGCTTTGCCGATCCTGACGCCGACGAGCTGCTGGCGCCGTACGCGGAGAAGTACTACGCCGCGCTGGCCGGGATGTGGCGCGACGGCGCCAGCGACATGGCGCAGTTCTTCGCCGAGGTCGGTTACCCGGAGAGCATCGTCAGTGAGCAGGGCATCGCGGCCACCGACGACTACATTGCCAGCGCGAACCCGGCGCCGGCGTTGCGACGGCTGCTCGTCGAGCGCAGAGACGATGTGGCCAGAGCCCTGAAGTGCCGGCGGCGCGACGCCCAGCTGGGCTAACACAGCCAGGCTAGGCGCGATCCGGCGCGGCCGGTTCAGCTGCACCAACTGCCGCGCACACCTCACGCAGCAGCCTGATGCCCGGAAGTTCCTCCAGGAGCACCGGCTTGCCCTGGTCGTCACAGAGCGGGATCTGCCAGTTCGGGTACTGCTTGCTGGTGCCAGGGATGTTCTGCGTGCGGCGGTCGCCGACCGCGTCAGCCAGGGAAACGCCGAGCAGCAGGGCTGGTGTCTTCCGCAGGTAGCCGTAGAGCGCCACGGTGAACTGCGCAGGGTCGGACGCCTGCCCATGGGTCAGGAGCCCTTCGGCCTCGAGTGCCGCCTGCCAGCGGGCAAGCATTGCCGCCGACTCAGCCCGTTCCCGCTCTGGTGGTGCTTTTAGCAAACCGAGCTCAGCCCTGACACTCACTTGCTCGCCAGTGACGAACCCCGATACCGGTGGCACATCATGCGTGCCGACTGTGGCCATGCAGGTCCGGCGCCAGCGGGCGGGAGGCAGCGGAGTGCCGTCGTCGTCCGCGAACCAGAGCATCATCGTGCCCAGGATGCCGCGGCTGGCCAGGTAGTCGCTGACCCACTCCTCGATCGTGCCGAGATCCTCGCCGATCGCGACCGCCTGCGCGCGGCGGGCGGAGCCGACCAGCGCGCCAACCGAAGCCTCGTGGTCGTAGCGGACGTACGCGCCGCGATCGGGCGACTGGCCGGCCGGTATCCACCACAGCCGCATCAGGCCCATCACGTGGTCGACCCGGATGCCGCCGGCGTTGCGCAGGGTCGCGTCGAACAACTCGGCAAGCGGCTGGTAGCGCGCGGCGGCAAGCCGGCCAGGATGCCACGGCGGCTGGGCCCAGTCCTGACCGAGCTGGTTGAACCCGTCCGGCGGGGCGCCGACGCTGAAGCCCGGCACCAGCAGGTCCTGCATGGCCCAGGCGTCGGCGCCGCCAGGATGCACGCCCACGGCCAGGTCATGAATGATCCCGTGTGCCATGCCCGCTGCCTTCGCCGCCTGCTCAGTAGCGGCAAGTTGCTGGTCGGCATGCCATTGCAGCCAGGCGTGGAACTCGGCCGCTACCGCGAGCTCCGGGTCGGTGGCGACAACGTCCGCTGCCCGGTGCGGGCTGGCGAGTTCGGACGGCCAGTCGCGCCAGTCGGTCCCGTGGCGCTCGGCCAGGGCGCACCAGGCGGACCATAGCTGGAGACTGCGGCCGCGCTGCGCCCGGAACGTGGCGTAAGCGGCTTGCCGGGACCCGGTTAGCGGCACCTTGCTGATCAGCTCGAGAGCGTGCCGTTTCGCCGACCAGACGGCGTCGCGGTCGATGAGATCGGGCGTGTTGTTGGCCGATCGCAGCGGTGCGGCGAGTCTGTCGATCGCGGACTTGTCCGCCGCGGTCAGCGCTGCGTACTCGGGGATGTCCTCCACGCGCAGGTACAGCGGGCTGGTGAACAGCCGCGTCATCGGCAGGTACGGGGACGCGCTGACCGGCGGCACCGGCTCGGCCGCGTGCAGCGGATTCACCAGTACGAATCCGGCGCCGAGCACGGTCGCGCTCCAGCGGGCGAGTTCCGCCAGATCGTGCAGGTCGCCGTGACCCCAGGAGTCGCGCGACCGGACGGAGTACAGCTGGACGGTGAATCCCCACTGGCGGGCGGCCGGCTCACTGGCGGCCGGCTCGCGGGCGGCCGGCTCGCGGGCTGCGGGTCCGGTTTCCGGCGCGGACTTATCGAGCACGTCGAGTATCGCCGCCAGAGTCTCAGCCGGTACCTCGACCCGGTTGCCCCGCCAATCGCAATAGTCAGTAACAATCCCGGCATTCCGCGCGCGCTGCACCAGCTCTGGGTCGGTCACACCTCCATGATTCGCGCCCGGCGTGCTGCCAAACCGGGGACGGGTCATGATCCTTGAGAGTTATGCACGTCGGAGCGTGCATAACTCTCAAGGATCATGTGATGCGCCCGATTTGTCGGTGCCGTGCGCCACACTGAGCGGCGTGTCGAAGCCTCTTCCGCCCGAGCTACGCGAGCTCGCAGAGCTTCAGAACGGGATCCTGACCACGGAACAAGCGATCCGGGGCGGGCTCACCAGGTCGGCTATTGCCGCGCGCCTTCGCGCTGGTCGATGGCAGCGCATGTACCGGGGGGTATACGCCACCTTCTCAGGCGATCCCAGCCGAGCCGCCGTGCTGTGGGCAGCGGTACTCAGCGCTGGGCCGGGCGCGATGCTGAGCCATCAGACTGCGGCGGAGCTGGCTGGGCTGACGGACAAGGTCAGTGACCTCATTCACGTAACGGTGCCAGCGCAGCGACGGGCCTCGAAGGCGGCCGGGCTCGTCATTCACTATTCAGCGCGAGCGCCCCGATCTCGTCATCCTGCCCGCCTGCCACCGCAGGCACGGGTCGAGGAGACAATTCTTGATCTCGCCGATGCGGCTGAATCTGTCGATGACGCGTGCGCGTGGGTATTCCGCGGCTTGCAGCGCGGACGAACGACTCAGGTCAAGTTAGCTCGCGCGCTCGAACGCCGGGCAAAGATTCGCTGGCGGTCGGAGCTCAGCGAACTACTGACAACCGACGCCGCCGGCTTGCACTCGGTCCTGGAGCGGAGATACCACAACGCCGTTGAGCGACGACACGGGCTGCCTGCCGGGGAGCGGCAGTGCCGATATCGGCGAGGCGACCACAACGAGTATCGCGATCTGTTCTATGCCGGCTACCTGACTGCCGTGGAGCTCGACGGCCGGCTTGCGCACCCGGCCGAGGGCAGGTGGAAGGACATCGGACGAGACAACGCCGCATCCGCCGAAGGCATTGTTACCCTTCGCTACGGCTATCTGGATCTCGCGGTCACCCCGTGCCAGGTTGCCGCGCAGGTGCTCACGGTCCTGGGCCGACGTGGTTTCGCCGGCGGAAGACCCTGCTCGCCCGGCTGTCCGGTCACGCCCGCCGGCGCTCCAGTTGCCCGCCGTCAGCCAGCGGGGCGGACGGGCGGAAACAGGGTTGCTCTTTCAAGGGCGGGTAGGTCACGATCCCCGAGTGGGAGCGACGTTCATAACCGGCCTGGAGCTAGCGAAGCTGTTCTACACCGAGGCCGTCCGGCCGGTGCTCGACGCGGAGTGTCCAGGACTCGCGCACTCGGCGGCGCTCATCGGCTGGGGCTCTGAAGTGCTGGGGTTCGACTCGCCGCGGTCCACTGACCACAACTGGGGGCCTCGGCTCCAGATCTTCCTCACCGACGAGGCGGCCCCGGAGGCAGGGCGGGTGAGTGAGCTGCTTGCGGCAAGGCTGCCGGACGAGTTTCGCGGCTACCCGGTGTCCTTTCCCGCGTCGACGGATGACGGGATGCAGGCACGCACGCACTGGGTCACCGTCGCGGGGCTGCGCTCCTGGCTGACCGAGGTTGTCGGCTTCGACCCCGCAGCGCAGATCAGTTTGCTCGACTGGCTCTCCGTTCCGACGCAAGTGCTGGCAGAGGTCACCGGCGGTGCGGTGTTCCACGACGGCCTGACGGTGTCCGACAACGGCTTGACGGTCTCACGCGACGACCTGGCCGGCGACGGAAGCTGGCCGGCCGGAGGCGGCGCGCTCACCGCTGCGCGCGCCGCACTCGCCTGGTACCCGCACGACATCTGGCTGTACATCATGGCGTGTCAGTGGCAGCGCATCAGCCAGGAGGAAGCGTTCCCGGGCCGGTGCGCTGAGGCTGGCGATGAACTGGGCTCCGCGCTGATCGCCGCGCGGCTGGTACGGGATCTGATCCGGCTCGTCCTGATAGTGCAGCGGCGCTATCCACCGTACAGCAAATGGCTCGGCAGCGCGTTCGCCCGGACCGCCGCGGCCGGCGACCTATCGCCGCTGCTGATCGCTGCCTTGACAGCGACGACCTGGCCAGACCGGGAGCGCAGCCTGGCTGCCGCATACGAGGCCGTCGGCCGGCTGCACAACGCCGTCGCCGTCACTCCGCATGTCGATCCGGCAGTCCGCCCGACTTACTATGACCGGCCGTACCGGGTAATGGAGGCTGGCCGGTTTGTCCATGCGCTGCGAGAGCAGATCAGCGACGAACGCATTCGTGCACTTCCGCTCATCGGTGCCGCCGATCAGTTCGTCGACAGCACCGACGCCATCGGCAGCAAGGCCCTGCTGCGCGCGGCAGTGGCCACCGAACTTGCTGGAGATTGACCATGTCCGAGCTGAAAGAAGAGCTGCACCGTAATCTCAAGGCTAGCCGCGCAGTGCTGGTGTCAAAGCTCGACGGCCTAAGCGAATACGACCGTCGCCGCCCGATGACGCCGACCGGCACGAACCTGCTCGGCCTGATGAAGCACTTGGCCGGGCTTGAGTATGCGTACCTGGGTGAATCGTTCGGCCACCCGGCCGGGGAAAGCATGTCCTGGGTCGAGGACGGCTCGATCTGGCAGGGCGCAGACATGTGGGCTACGCCCGATGAATCCAGCGAGTACATCACCGGCCTTTACTCGCGCGCCTGCGCCCATGCCGACCGCGTCATCGGGGCACTCGACCTGGACGCACCAGGCTCAGTACCACACTGGCCGCAGGACCGCCGGGATACGACGCTGGGCGAACTGCTTATCCGCATGGTGGCTGAGACAGCCCAGCACGCTGGCCACGCCGACATCGTCCGGGAGCTTATCGACGGAACGGGCGGCCCCGATCAGGGGGACGTCGACGAACAAACCTGGCGGGACTACCTCGGCCAGATTCAGACCGCCGCCGACGCCTTCTCGGCCAGCCCCGAAACGTAAACGCACGACTTCTTGTTGCCCGGCGGCGCGCGTAACTGGCCAGCCCGCCAGCAGGCCGGCTGTTAACCGCACGAACCACAAGCCGGCTGCGGCGCCACCGGTGATCAGCATGAGGCCGGCCACCAGGCCGAGCAGCCGGGCCCAGCGCAGCCGGGCCCAGCGTGGTCGCCGACCGTAATGCCGGGCGAACCTCGGCCTGAACGGGACAGGCTCTTGCTGGCCCGGGATGCCCTGCGTTTGCAACTGCCCGAACCGGTATGCGCCGCGCTTTCCCAGGCGCCTGAATTCTGTAGTCATGGCTGCATCCCCAGGTCGACAGCAGCGGGTGCCTCCGCACGTTCTACCCAGAACTACTGACCGTGATGTTCAGTGACGGAATGTTAGAGGACGGCTCGGTCAGGGAAGCGACCGCCGTAGCAGGTTCAGGAACCTGGCGACAATCGGCCCGTCAGTAGGGCCGCCCTCGCCGCCGTCGACC
>Ga0335074_10007217_pt1 | contig 15393 bp, 12 predicted proteins | sample Lox_Sample_23_FD_206715 | JGI IMG/M metagenome (GOLD analysis project Ga0335074, IMG submission 206715) | Soil microbial communities from Loxahatchee National Wildlife Refuge, Florida, United States - Lox_Sample_2.3 | ecosystem: Environmental > Terrestrial > Soil > Wetlands | place: USA... | reverse complement strand
TTTGTCGATGTCTTCTGTGAGCGCGGGGCATTCACGATGGATCAGTCACGGCGAATCCTGCAAGCAGCAGTGCAATATGGGCTGGGCGTGCGGGCGCACGTGTGTCAACTCACCCCGGCGGCGTTGGCGCAATTGCTGGTGTTTCAGCCTGCTTCCCTCGATCATATGGACTTCGTCAGCAACGAAGACATCGCTGGGTTAGCCAAGGTCGACACGGTCGCGACCCTGCTGCCTGCAGCGAACTACTTTCTCGGGCTGCAATCCTTTCCTCCTGCGCGCAAGCTGATCGACTCCGGGGTCGCAGTAGCACTGGCTACAGACTACAACCCGGGAACAGCTCCCACGCCGTCTATGGCATTTGTGTTGTCGGCAGCGTGTACGCATATGAAGATGTCGCCAGCCGAGGCGATTACCGCGGCAACGTACAACGGTGCTTGCGCACTGCGCCTTCAGACCAAGAAGGGAAGCCTGGAACCGGGAAAAGACGCCGACATTGCAGTCTTTGATGCCGACGACTATCGAGAGTTGGCGTATTGGTTCGGAGTGAACCGCTGCCGCGAAACCTTCCTGCGTGGTGTCCGGCATTTAAGCCAGACGGCTTAGGAAAACTCCAGAAGCATCGGCGATCGGGGCATCACGTCACTGATGACTGGATCGCATTGCCTGTGTTTGACGGATTTGTTGCATAAGCCCCAGCTTCTCGAGTCGTTGACACACGGACGCGGCAATCGTTGCGGGACTCAGCATGTCGGAAACTCTTGCCTTGGCGCGCAATCCAACTCTGGCCGCGGCCTGGCGGTGGCTCTCGACATAACGCATGAAGTCGACCGCGTAGTCCAGATCCGGATCCGCCCATTGATATCCTGCCTTATAAGGGCCATGAGTTCGATCAAGCGCTACCATCCTGTATGGAACCAGGAAGCTATCCGCGTCTGACATGAAGTCGACATTTCCCGAATAGGCGGTTGCTATGACAGGCTTACCACAGATCATAGACTCTGCAAGTGTCAGGCCGAAGCCTTCTGACCGATGAAGCGAGATATAACAATCGGCAGTCATTATCAATTGCTGCTTAGCTTCTCTCGTCAATACGACATCAAGTATTTTGACATTGCTTCCCTTCGCAGCATCCTGCAGCAAAGCTAGTTCGTCCTTGTGTTCGGCGCTATGAGAAGACTTGATAAGCAGCTGCACATCCTTCCTGTCGCCAAAAGCATTCTTATAAGCGTGGATCAAGCCAAGAGGGTTTTTTCGTTCCAGAAAACTGTGAAAGTCGAATATAAACAGAAACAGGAAAACATCTGGATCCAGGTCAAATGCCGAGCGGTTGGGTGCGACATCGAAGTCTGTAGTCAAAAGCGAGTGAGGAACAACCGTTACTGGAACCGGAGAAGAGCCCGCGACCGCGGCACAAGTGAATTTGCTGGGCGTCCAGATCTCGTCCGCATATCCGAATGCTGTATCCCATTCATGAGGAAAATCGGAAAGCTCCCAGGCCCAGTATCCGATGTTGCAGTGACCTGCGAGATAGTCCAAATGATTTCTACCAAAAGCCTGCAGACCGTCGGCATTCAAGGTCATGAGATTGATGACGTAGGGATTGTCGGTGGCTGTCTTTTCAAAGACGGACTCTATATTACTAGAGCCTGAATCGATCCAATTGTTAAGTATGTAAGGGAGGCCAGTAGCTTGAATGATTCTGAGATTGCTGCGTACTCCTTCACCCACTCCCTTTTCAGATGCGAAATATCCCAGCAGATTGACGCCAACCGGCAATCCACCAGTTGTGCAGAGATCGAACCGAGAAACCGGCTGCTCTTGCATCCGGTTTAACCAGGTAAAAGGATTGCCGAGACGGTCGACGTTTGGTCCGAGGCTCCAGTAGTAGCGTCTAGCTTCGGCAGGGATCTTAACTCCGTTAGCAAAGAAGTTGTGGCTATATGTCCAGTCCTTGCATTCATTCCAACCACTGCCGACCAGTAGCTTGCGGTAGCGATCATAAATCTTACGAGCCTCGCCAATATCAGCCATGCTATACCGATTTTGGTATTTGGATATGGTCGACGGCTTATCCGGATTAAAGCCGCTGAAATGAAAGAAGCGCAGTGGCCGCCCATTCACTTGCACCCCATTATTGTCGAGCGAGATAGAACGCTCATGCAGGTTCCAATAGGCTATGTTGTAGGCAGGGTCGCGGACAACCTGCACTCCCTCAAATAGTCCCGGTACCATGTCGATCCATCGTTGATCGACGAAGAGGTTGTTCTCGAATGAGACAATGCAGTGATGGTACAGCTTGTGAGACCACCAAAGGAGAAATCGCCTGGATTCCAGGCTATTTCGAATACCTAAGAAACCTAGATTATAGGTGCCAGCCTGCAGTATTTCGTGCTCATCCTGCCCGCGACCATCCTCTGGCAGGGGAGACAGCAGATGGGGTGTAAGAAGCAGATTGGAATGCTCTAGAGCTTCGCGCAGACCGCCGAGCGAATCAAAGAGCAGAATATCAGGATCGAGGTAAAGAAGTTTGTCGACACGGTGTCGACGAAAAAGGTAATTCAGCAGATATGGCTTGACCGCGGTGCTGGCCTCGAGGATGCTGTATTTGAACAGGAAACCTGGAAGGTTGCGTATCTCCAAATCGGAAGTGAATATGGACTCGAACAGTTCGTCTTGCGGTCGAAAAAAACCTTGGGGTGAATCAAGAAATAAAACAAAAAATGGACAGTCGGGGTGGAATATCCGCCATGAATCGGAAAGCACCCGAGCCATGGGTAGATAGTTCTTGGCGATGATGGTGCAAGCGGCAAATTCTGTGTGCGGGGAGTTCATTTCGGTGACGATTCAGTAAAGTGCCTTACGTACGCGTGCCAATGGCGGCGTAAGCTGGAGCGCCAGCTACACGGTCCAAGGCAACCATCTCACCGCCGCGTCCATTCCCCGAGAGCATAAGCGCTTCGCCCTTACCGGCAAGGGAAACCACACGCGGGGCCAGAATACAAATATGCGAATCGTAGAATCCATTGCTTTCCAGGAGCGATAGCAGAATCTCCGGATAGATGGCATGCATATGGCTAGGATCCAGGCGGCAGTTCCTGCCGAATGGCGAATCGGAGTCGGGATTTATAGTCTCAACAACAATTTTACCGCCTGGCTTTAAGCGGGATGAGCACTGTGCAACAAGATCAGCTTGCATGTGAACCGGTAAGTACTCAACAACTCGCGCAGAAAAAACTCCGCCGAGGGAGCGCTCCGGCAATTGTTGGAGATGTTGGAACAAATCGCCCTCAACTATGGTGAGGAGGTGACGGCGGGCAACTTCACATGCCGCGTGGTCGGAATCTACGCCGTAGGATTCGATGCCGGCACCTTTCAGCAGCTCAAGAAATTCCCCCCGGCCGCAACCAAGATCAACCACCGGCGAAAGGCCACCGAAGAGTCGAACATAAGGGCTGAGTTGTTCTTGGGTTGCAAGCCTTGCCGTCTCTAGCGCTTCGTCTAAAGCAACGACAGTTGGAAGATCGAGGATTTGACGTTGCAGCGAATTTATCGCTCGTCCATGTTGCTCGACCGCCTGGGCGATATTGCGGCTAAATACCTGCAGAGGACGTGTGTACCAGCCCAGAGAGCGCTGCAATATCTTCTTAAAGGACTGAATCGCCTGGTTGCGCAGGCCGGGATTTCTAGGATTAAGCTGCCCAACTGCGTTGCTTGAGTTCCAGACTTCGGCGGAAAGCCCGTCCATCACATGTGGATCAACCGAACTCTTGGAACCGCCGGGCGCATTTGAGCTGCCGGTCTGATAGCGAGCCACATGCGCTCTGAGAGTCGCCAGTACTTCTTGCTCTTCCATCAATTCTCCTGAGATAGATCCCGTATTTCCAGGTCAGCGAATTACCTTCCAGGCTGCCGTGGACCGGATCGAAGCAGCGCCATTAGTTTGCGAAGCGGTTCCGTCACTTTCCAGGATAGAGAATGATGCATTCGGTAAAGTGTGTCTTGTATGACTTCATTCCTCGCGGCCAATTCGCCAGCATGAGCGGTTGCGGTAGCCAAGTCCGACGTAAGACGCTGCAAGGCTGCCACTTGCTGTTCGTGCGCTGCCTGCTGTTGTTCTACTTGCTGTTCTAGTCTGGTTATTCCGTCCTTGAGCTGCAAGGTAAAGAATTCGAATAGATCGATAGCTTGTTTTGATGCCGGAACTATCCTTAGGGTGACACTGACTTTCGCCGGACTACCGATCTCCGGTGGAACGGGGATCATGATCTGGGGATCGTCGCCAAAGCTAATAAGGAACGACCTCGTGTCGTTAAATGGGGCTCGAGCAGTGCCAGCGGGAGAGATATTTCGCTCAGCAGACGAAGCAGGGGACTCCCATGTAACATCTTCTGACTTGCCAGCATGTATTAGGACGTCCCCCACTTCAATAAAAGCCGGCTCAGAGCCCGGATCAAGTCGCAGCGGACCGAGACTAAAAGGCACTCGCAGGTCAAAGGTCAATGTCTCCGATGCGCCCGGCCGAATAGGGCGGATCTGAGAAGTTTCTTGCGAGTAACCTTGTTCTCCATATGGAAAGACCTGAACTCGGATGTCGGGCGTGGTGCTAGGCGGAGCGGGACGTCCAGCGGCCAGCGGAAAACGACCCAGAATATTCTCCAGGTGGGAAGCATAAATGACATAGTGACGGCGGAGATCCTCGCGATCTGCCGGGGAGCCTTCGAAAAGCAATTCGGTCAGCGGCGAGTTCCGGAGCACTCTTGCTTTAGCGACTACACCGAGTCCCCAACTGTGGTGGAACTCAAAGGCATCCGAAAATTCCGTCTTAATCTCATCCCAGAGACGCCAGACGCCAAAGTCCTCATGTCGCGGAGCGATGTCGTGCAGCAGAATTACTCCACCCTTACTTACTTTTGGCAACCATGCGTCAAAGTCATGCTTTACAGCCTCATAGGTGTGCAAGCCATCGATATGCAGAAGATCGATAGATTCGTCGGCGAACTGCGATAGAGCCTCGTCGAAGCTTGCCCGAAGGAGATAGGAGAATTGCCGATAGAAGCGATTGTTGTATTCGTTAACCTCGTCGAAAACTTCTTCGCCATAGCGGCCGGCATGCTCGTCTCCCCGCCAGTGATCGACGGCATAACACAAACACGAAAGACTCTGCTCTTCAACGGTCTGGCAAAACGTGAAGTAAGCTTCACCCCAATGGGTACCCAGCTCGACGATCAACCTCGGTTGAATCGCGGTGATCAGGTCATTCGCAAAGGCGAGGTGACCCGTCCAGCTGCCAACATTCCTAGGCTTGTAGCGGCGTGGGAGGAACCTGGGCGGTGGCAGGCGGAAGCTGGGTTTCGCCGCTTTGGTCTCTTCTACCTGCAGGATGGTACAACCTCCCAGTAAGGATGGCAGCTGCTTAGCGTGAAGCTCGCCTTAGCTTGATCCAGCCGAAACGAATCGTGTAAGAGCAACTCTACCATCAATGGTAATGGTAATGATTATAACGCGTATAAACAACCGCATAATGCTGCTCCCGAGCTTGCAAACTGAGCCCAAATCTGGCAGCAATTCTCATCCGGCGGTGCGGAGCGCGGTTAAGAAAGTATCGCTAGAGTTCGCGGTAGTTGAGCAAGCCAGCGCCGATGATGACAAAGCAGATGGGCCAGATCCAGGAGGGAATCGAGCGATCTTTCTCCGGCAGCCGGAGTTCCAGCCAGCGCGACCAGCCAGCCACGACCCCTACCACTGCCATTGGCGTGTGACTGAGCTCGGCCAAGGTTTCTTCGCGGACATTCGTGGCTCCGTGAGAGTGGGTGAGCAGCAGAGCCGCACCGATAGCGCACAAGAGCGGGAAAATCAGTGGCAGGACGCCTTGTTGCGAAGGCTGGCGACGAACGCGCAGTTCAAAAATGGCGAAGACGATGCAGAGCAGCGCCGCGGCACGATGCTGGAAGATTTCCGGATCGGCCCATGTTGTCCAAAAGCTCTTCGGCCCCAGCGGCCAGCATTCGGGATCGCCGCGAAGAAAAATGAAGATGCCGATGGCGATCATCAGCAGCGGCCAGTTCTCGGCCCATTTGGCATGACCGGTGCGGGCCAGCAAAGCCAGCAGGCCCATGCCTAAGACAATCAGCCCCATCCAGTGATGGTTGTACTCCGACCATTTACTGTCGTTGATGCTGCGCAGGGACAGAGGCGAGCCCTCGCTGGTATAGGCAATGGTTTTGCGCGTGGGATCGTCGGCAGAATAATTGTGGCCCGGCAAGCGGGTGGAGAGCGCTGCCAGATCGGGGCTGCGCAACAGAGGCCACTTGGGTTGGAGGCGAGCCAGAATGTGCGAAGGTTGAACGGTATCGTTGGGTAGGTCGACCGCGGGAGGCGAGGCCGTCATCGAAGCGGCGGCCAGCACGATGGTAATGCCGATACCCACCTCGGCCTCGACCAGCCGGCGCAGGCGAGGAATCGTTTCCTCCGGACTGCGGCGGCGCAACATCAGAAAATTGATTCCCCCGAGCGCCAGCATGCACAGCAGCATGCCGATCTTAGCCAGCAACATCAGACCGTACGAGGTGCCGATGAGGGCGCGCCAGGAGCCGACGTAGGACAGGCTCATGCAGAAGCCGGTGGCAACCAACACGACGACACTGATCAGCGCCAGCTGTGAGAAACGCTGCGTGAGGTACCACTGCGTCGCGCGCTCGCGGGTAACGTGCAGCCCCATCAGCAAGAAGGGAAGACCGCCAATCCAGAATCCGGTTGCGGTCACATGCAGCGCGGTCAGAGTGATCAGCAGCGCGCGCCCTTCGATGCGCGAGGCAGCGTGATCGGTCATGACCGAGGCGCCGAGCACGACAAGGACCAACAAACTGAGCAACCAGACCATGTGCCTGCGGCGCGTGACCAGAGCCGCGATGACCAGCGAGCAGACCAACATGATGGTGCTGGCGATGAAGAAGTTGGCACCGGTGACCTCGCGCAAGCCAATCTCTGCCGAGGCCATAAGGACACTGGAATTCACGTAGAGGTAGAGCAGTTGGACGAGGACGAGGCCGATGGCGGAGGCGCGCAAGAGTTGCAGAGACCGCGAACGGACCTGCTGCAGGACGGCGTCGGGAAGGTTTGTGCTGGGCCGCGCGATCCAGAAGGTAAAGATCAGCCCACCGAGGAGCAGAGACTGCGCCACCAGGGTCGCCGCGCTGAGAACTACAGCGACATATCCAAAGATGTCGACCAGCTTGAGCATTAAGAAACTAGTTGACGGTGAACTCGACGACGCCGTTGCTCATATGGCCGTCGGAGGCCAGCACGCGCCATTGCAACTTGTACACCCCCGGCTTCAGACCGCTAACGCTGGACTCCAGGACATCGGGCGCCGATTGCCTGGGCGATTCAACGGGAATCGTGGAACCGTCGGGGGCGATGAGCTCGAGGTGCGAGCGCTTGCCGTCAACGCGAACGTTGAAGCGCAGCCAGATGGGCACGTTCGGACCTTTCACCGTGGAGTTGGTAGTCGGCTTGGACTGCATAAGAACCGCATGGGCCCAGACGGGTTGTGCGAAAGCGAAAAGGACGAGCAGCAGCAGGGCCGGAACAAGGGGCGATTGCCATGCACGGCGCAAAATCGATACCTCCACAGGAATGTCATTCTAAAGGTCGGTGATGGCAGAATACTCTCTTCGGAAGTCTGGCTCAAACGGCGAATTCGCTGCTCAGGATTCCTCGCGCTTACGGCTGTGCAACCCGACCAGACGGCTGATCAGAAGCGCGGGATACATGATACCGATTATGGACTCAAGCATGGCGAAGGCGCGTGCGTGCGGCAGCCAGGGGACGATGTCGCCGTAGCCGGTAGTCGTCAACGTCACAAAGCTGAAGAAAGTGTATTCGGTGGGACTGAGCTGTTTGCTGGGATCGATGGTGTCGCGGAACGAGCCGGGCAGCAGGTGGCCGATCAACATATAGGCCAGACCGAAGGTGAGCCCGATCAGCATGTAAGCTGAGACCGCTCCGGCAAGAGTATCCGTGGTGACGCTGGGGTCGGACAGGATGGTCCACACCAGCACCGAAGTAACGAAGATCATGAAGGCCAGTCCGAGAATTTCGTCGGCCATGGTGAATACCCCGGCGTGATGGACGACATTGAACAGTCGGATGACGATCGCGGGCAGCCCCAGACAGAACGCGATGGTGGTCAGGCGGCCTTTACCCAGTACCGCGTAAAGCGCAGCCGCGAAAAGAATGATGGCGGCGACGCGAAAGACTTCTCGCCGGAAGTCGACACCTGTAAAGAACGGATAAACGAGGATCAACGCCAATTCTGCGACGAGCAGGGTGGCGTAGCGGTGGGTTCGGCTGCGAACCGCCTCCATAGCCCTTCTCGCCGAGGCCGATGCGGCATGAGGCACCAAAGAATCCTCCTATTGCGTGACGATGCGCCGCGCGAAAAGTATGACCAAAGAAGTGTAGATCACAAAGTGAAATATGGGATGTGCGTCGAAACCAGGGATGCGAGCCTGGGACGGTTAAAGCATTATCTTCGTGCCTTCGTGATGAATCTGACGCTAGCGGAGTAAGGATGTGGGGTCGGGATCGCCGGCAGCCGCAGCATTGGCGATGGGGCCTTCCGAATCCTCGATGGTGTCGCCCTCACCCGGCGCGAGGAAGAGATTCTGCTCGATGCCGTGCTGCTTGGTGTACAGCTCGTAGTAGCGGCCGCCGAGATCGAAGAGGGACTGATGGGTGCCGCGCTCGACGATGCGCCCGCCTTCCACGACCAGGATCTGATCGGCGCGGCGGATGGTAGAGAGACGGTGCGCGATGACGAAGGTCGTACGGCCCTGCATCAGGTACGAAAGGCCTTGCTGGATCATGGCTTCGGATTCAGAGTCGAGGCTGGAGGTGGCTTCGTCGAGGATCAGGATGCGGGGGTTGGCGAGAATAGCACGTGCGATGGAGACGCGCTGGCGCTGGCCGCCCGAGAGCTTGACGCCGCGTTCGCCGATGATGGTGTCGTACTTCTCCTCGTACTTTTCCGCGAACTCGTCGACGCGCGCGATGGCGCAGGCGCGAAGGATCTCGGCTTCGGTCGCGTGGGGTTTGGAGAAAGCGACATTCTCGCGAATGGAGCCGTCGAAGAGGAACGAATCTTGCAGCACCATGCCGAGTTGGGTTCGATAGGACTCCAGTCGCACCTTCGCCAGGTCAAAACCATCGACCAAAACTTTGCCTTCGTTGGGCTTATGAAACGCGGCGATCAACCCGATGATGGTTGACTTGCCCGAGCCCGACGATCCCACCAGCGCGGTCACGGTTCCCGGCGAAGCGTGGAAGGAAATGTCATGCAGAACAGTTTTGTCCTGCTCATAGGCGAAGCTGACGTCGTGAAAGGCGAGGTCGCCATGAACCTCGCTTAAGGTGACGGTGCGATCGGGATCTTCGTACTCCTGCGTCTCGTCGAGCACCTCGCGAGTGCGCTCCAGTCCGGCGATGGCTTCGGTGATCTGCGTGCCGATGCCGACGACCTGGAATAACGGCGCAGCGAGATAGCCCAGGAACATGGTGTAGGTGAAGAATCCGCCGAGCGTGAGCTTGCCGGCGAGAATCTGGCGCGTGCCCATGAACATGACGATGGCGCCGATGATGCCCATCAGCGTAGAAGACGACAGACTCATGACCGAGGTTGCGGTCAGCGTCTTGAAGACATTTTGCAGCAGGCGCTCGACGCCGGAGCTGAAGACGTCGTGCTCGCGCGCTTCGGCGTGATAGCCCTTGACCACGCGCACGCCGCCCAGCGACTCGGTGAGACGGCCGGTGACTTCAGCGTTGATCTTGGCGCGCTCGCGGAAGATGGGACGAATGACGCGGAAGGCCTTGCGCAGTCCGATGCCGAAGACCAGAAGAAAGCCGAAGGCGATGGCGGTCATCAGCGGGCTGATGCGCATGAGAACGGCGAAGGCGATGACCGCGGTCAGCAGGCCGCCGACGAAATCGACCAGGCCGGTGCCGATAAGGTTGCGCACGCCTTCGACGTCGGACATGATGCGCGAGACCAGCATGCCCGTTTTGTTGGAGTCGTAATACGAGACCGAGAGGCGGCCGACGTGCTCCTGGACGCGGCGGCGCAGTTCGGCGATGAGCTTCTGCGCGGCTTTCGAGAGCGTCTGCGTCAGGGCGAATGAGGTCAGGCCCTGGATAATGGTTGCCGCAAGCACGACACCGACTAGCGGATACAGCAGTTTGAAATGGCGCTTGCCGATGACGTCATCGACCAGATATTTGGTGGAGGCGGGCAGGACCAGGCCGGAGACGCGGTTGATCACCATCAGCGCCATGCCTAGCGTGAGCAGGGCGCGGCGCGGGCGTATGAGCTGCAGGATCTCCGGCAGCGCCTTGAAGAGCTCGGTTTTCTTTTGACCTGCGCGCGGGGCGGGGCCAGCCATCATGTAGTGCAAGTTAGTTGGATTCTATAGAAGGGTGATTGGGTTCGGAATGCGGGGTACGCCGGTTCTGACGGTGTTTCAGACCCGGGATAATCATCAGATTTGCGGGATTATGCAATTGACTCGAAAACAAGTTTTAAGCGAAGGGAAGATGCGGCATGAGACGGCGATTACCGTCTGGATATGAGCCAAAGGGTCGTCGTGTAGATGATGCCAACGACCACGATTTTTACGAGGTTTATCCTCCTCCGTTTCGGCTCGTCGGGGTCGAGTGACTGGAATCCACGCTTACGCATCTCAGTCGGCTTGTAATAGGTAGCCATTGCAAAGTGAACCTAATTCTAGCACCGATTTTGGGGATTATCGGGAAGCCGAAACACGGGTCTTTAACGGAGCCAGCATCGGACGATCACACCGATGGGGCCGGTCGGCCATTTCAGATTTTGTCTCATGCTGCCTGATGCGAAAGACGCCGGATGTTCGGAACCCGTCCTGCCGCTATCACTAGAGTGGGTTGTGCTCAATGAGCACAGGGTCTAATTTCGACGAGCGGTGGGGGCCTCGACCAGAGAGACGGCTGTTCGCTCTAGCGGCCTCCTAAGCCCCAATCCGGCGGGATTCGCTCCCGAGATGAATTTTTGGATCTGCCGGGGCCGGGACGAGTCCGAGGAGCATATTGTTCGCACAACCGTGACGCGATAGACTGCCGCAGTCTCTGACAGTGCCACCGCAGAGCTCCAGGCAGCCGATGAAAACTCTTGTTCTCGTTTTCGCACTCACACTGACGTCTACATTGTTCGCTCAGGCAAATCATCAGCTCCAACCCGATCCTCCACCCCGGCAAGTCCAAATGCGGGACTCACCGGGGGCCCCGGATCCCGGTTTGCTGGACGAGATCAATCACATCAAAGCGATCGACAATCATGCTCATCCGCCGGCGCTCAACGGTCCGCATGGCGAAAAGGATGACGACTTCGATGCGCTGCCTTGCGGTCCGCTGGAGCCGACCGAAGCCGGCTGGTTCTTCCGCGACGACAATCCGGTTTACATCCAGGCGTGGAAGAAGATGTTCGGCTACAAATACGACGACTTCAAGCCGGAGCACGTGAAAGAAGTGATCGCGGCCAAGGAGGCGGTGAAGCAGCGCGAAGGCAACAACTATCCCAACTGGGTGCTGGATCAGCTTGGCATCGAGACCGAGCTGGCGAACCGCATCGCGCTGGGTCCGGGATTGCAGCCGCCGCGCTTCCGGTGGGTGCCATTTGATGACATCCTGCTGTTTCCTCTGAACAACTCGTCGCTGAAGGCGCAGTCGCCCGACCGCAAAATCTTCTTCGATCGCGAAGAGCTGCTGCAGAAGCGATATCTGAAGCAACTGAACCTGACTGCGCTGCCGCCAACGCTTGAGGCCTACGAGACGACCGTGATCACGCCGCTGCTGGAATTGCAGCGGAAGAACGGTGCGGTGGCGATCAAGTTCGAGGCGGCGTATCTGCGGTCATTGGATTTCGAGCCGGCCAGCGAAATGGACGCCAGCGGCATCTACGCGCAGTACAGCAAGAGTGGCACGGCTCCTAACGATGCCGAGTACAAGACGCTGCAGGATTATCTCTTTCGCTACATCGCGCGCGAGGCCGGGCGGCTGGGCATGGCGGTGCACTTCCACACCGGCGGCGGATGCGGCGGCTACTTTCGCATGGAGGGCGCCAATCCCCTGCTGCTCGACTCGGTCTTCAACGATCCCACGCTGCGCAAGACCAACTTCGTGATGCTGCACGGCGGCTCCGGCGGCTTCGAGCAGTTTGTGCCTTACCTGCTGATGAAGCCCAACGTCTATGCCGACTTCTCCGAACAAACCTGGATGACCTCGCCGCGCCACATCGCCCAGAGCATTCGCTTTATGCTGGAGTTCTATCCTGACAAGGTGATGTTCGGCACCGATCTCTATCCCTTCGAGCCGCAGGTGAATTGGGAGGAGACGGGATACGAGACGGAGACCGCGGGAAGGACGGCGCTGGCCATCGCACTTACCGGCATGATGGAGGATGGCGAGATCACGCGTGCGCAAGCCAGCGAGATCGCGCGTAAGGTGATGCGCGACAATGCCATCAAACTTTATGGGCTGAGCGCGAAGCCGTGAGCACGAATCGAAGCCGTTGGTTCACCACTGAGCGCACAGAGTTCTTAGATCTCCTGGTTATCTCCATTACCTGTTTGCTCTGTCTGAGCGCGGCCAAAGAGATCGCGGCTATGGAGAATCGGCCGGTGGGCGAGCTAATTTCTTCTCTGGCCCGGCGCGCGCGGCTGGCTGCGGAAACCAAGGTCAAGTCTCGAAATGGCGTGCCGCTCCTCAAGGCGCGTAAAGGAACGCCGCGGGTGATCGACGGCCGGTAACGGACGCCGTGATGAAGGGATCTCAAGCACTTCATCTCATCGGCTGACCCGATTCTTAGTAACCGGAAATTAACATTGCGCCACTGTCCCACGTTGTAAAATCGTCGTTTATGCAAGATAAGCCATTGGAAATAGAGAAAATCGAGGACGTCTCGGAAGCGACCGTGCTCCGTCTCCACGGGCCACTGCTGTTGGGCAATTTCTTTCCTCTCCAGACCCTGGTTCGCTCCGACAATGCCCCGCTGCTGGTGATTGACGTCTCCGACATGCCGTACATCGATTCAGCCGGCATCGGCTGCCTGGTGGGCGCGCATGTCTCGCGTGAGAACTCGGGCCGTCATTTGGTTCTGGCGGGCGCCAACGACCGCCTGCTGACGTCTCTCAAGGTCACCAAGGTCGATCAATTGTTTACTTTGGCTCCGACCGTGGAACAGGCGCTGGCGCAGCGAACCGGCGCCTAGGAATTGGCGTTCTTCGGCGTCCTCCGGACTCCGCCAATCTGATAGACTTTCCGACTGGATGTGGGTGTCCGGCTCAAGTTAGCCTTCTCCTTTTTTGATCCGTCCTTCTTCGGCCAGCGCCTGCTCCCTTCAGGAGGTGTTATGTCCGCCACTGCAAGTGCTCCGCAGATCCAAAACCGTGTGCAGGAATTCATCGCCGCGCCGCGCAAAATGTTCATCGACGGCAAGTGGGTGGAAGCGGCTTCCGGTAAGACGTTTCCCGTTTACAACCCGGCAACCGGCGAGGTAATGGCGCGTGTCGCCGAAGGCGATCGCGAAGACATCGATCGCGCGGTGAAGGCGGCGCGCAAGGCGTTCGAGCAGGGTCCGTGGCCGACGATGAGCGCATCCGAGCGCGGCCGGCTGATCTGGCAGCTTGGCGATTTGATTGAGCAGCATCTGGAAGAGTTCGCGCAGCTGGAGAGTCTCGACAATGGCAAACCGCTCGCCGTGGCGCGCGTTGCCGATGTGCCGCTCGCGGTCGATCTCTTCCGCTATATGGCGGGATGGGCAACCAAGATCGAGGGCAACACGATTCCGTTTTCGCCCAAGTATCTGGCCTACACGCGGCGCGAGCCGATCGGCGTGGTCGGCCAGATCATTCCCTGGAACTTTCCGCTGCTGATGGCGGCGTGGAAGCTGGGGCCGGCGCTCGCGACCGGTTGCACCGTGGTGCTGAAGCCGGCCGAGCAGACTCCGCTCAGCGCCCTGTTGCTGGCCGAATTGATCGCTGAAGCCGGAATTCCCGAAGGCGTGGTGAACGTCGTGCCGGGATACGGCGAAACCGCCGGAGCCGCGCTGGCCGCGCACAACCAGGTCGACAAAGTTGCCTTCACCGGATCGACGGAAGTGGGCAAGCTGATCGTGCAAGCTGCGGCCGGCAATCTGAAGAAGGTTTCACTCGAGCTCGGTGGCAAGTCGCCGAACATCGTTTTTGCCGACGCGAACATGGATTTGACCATCCGCGGCGCAGCCAGTGCCATCTTCTTCAATCATGGCCAGTGCTGCTGCGCAGGTTCGCGGTTGTATGTCGAGAAGAGCATGTTCGACGACGTGGTCAGCGGCGTCGCCGGCGAAGCGAAGAAGATCAAAGTGGGGCCGGGCTTTGACGCGGACACGGATATGGGGCCGCTGGTCTCGCAGGAGCAGTTGGATCGCGTCACCGGTTACCTGGAAAGCGGATTGCGCGAAGGCGCGGAAGCGGTGGTTGGCGGGCGCAAGAAAGCGGGCGCCGGCTACTTCGTCGAGCCGACCGTCATGGTCAAGACCAATCCCAATATGAAGGTGGTGCGCGAGGAGATCTTCGGGCCGGTGGTGTGCGCCATGCCGTTCAGCGATGTCGACAAGCTGATCGCCGAAGCCAACCAGAGCGAATATGGTCTGGCGGCCGCGGTGTGGACCCGCGACATCAGCAAGGCCCACGCCATCGCCAACAGGCTGCGCGCCGGTACGGTGTGGATCAACTGCTACAACGTCTTCGATGCCTCGCTGCCCTTCGGCGGCTACAAGCAGTCCGGCTGGGGCCGCGAGATGGGCCATGAGGTGCTGGAGCAGTACACGGAAGTGAAAGCCATCTGCGCTGCGATTTGAAAGCCGTTGTCGTTTGTTGCTTGGCAGTTGTCAGTTTGCGGGCGGTCAGGGGGTTAGCTTGGTCACCAGCCCCAATCCCCTGACTTCCAATCTTTATTCCGCCGCTGAGCCATTTTTCTCCCCGTTCATGTTTTGAATATCCCGTAAATTCTGCTTTTTCGGCGGTATGGTGTGGTGCACAGGAACTGGTGCCGGGTGTTACACTACAGCTTTCACACCTATGGAATTGCTGCTGAACCTGGTCTGGGTAGCCTTGGCCGTGGGGCTATTTCTGATCTTTTGGCGCTGCGGGGGTCCGGCTGCGCGTCCAGGAGTACCGCGCTACCTATCCTTGATCGCGCTGGCCGGCGTGCTGCTGCTGTTGTTTCCCGTCATCTCCGCCAGCGATGACTTGCATCCCACGCAAGCCTTGGCGGAAGAGGCGACGCGGCGAGTTTCGCACCTTGGTTCTCCAGTGAATTTCCTGGCAGGCA
>Ga0335074_10007216_pt1 | contig 15393 bp, 17 predicted proteins | sample Lox_Sample_23_FD_206715 | JGI IMG/M metagenome (GOLD analysis project Ga0335074, IMG submission 206715) | Soil microbial communities from Loxahatchee National Wildlife Refuge, Florida, United States - Lox_Sample_2.3 | ecosystem: Environmental > Terrestrial > Soil > Wetlands | place: USA... | reverse complement strand
GCGCGACCGCCGGCCAAGGTCTCAGTTTGGGTCTCATCCACGTCAGTGCACGTGAATCGATCGCATGGTATTGGCGGGCGCTGTGCGGGTGGAACGACCTGTATGGCCGCCTCTGGACGGTGTTCCTTAATCCTGAAAAGCGGAAGGTCGGCGGTTCGACCCCGCCCCTGACCACTGCAGGCACTCTGAGCAGCGAGAATGCGCCACGCGGAGCGTTACGTGCGCAACGCCGAACCGCGCACACCGCTGAAACAGAGGAAAACTTTTCATGCATGCCACCACGGCAGGCGCCGTCCCCCGCGCGCAGTGGGCACGGACAGGCGACACGAACACATGGGTCGCGGCAGCAGGAACGCTGATGCTGGCCGCGAGCCGACAGGCCGGCGGGACAGGCTGGGACTGGCGCGTATACCGCGCCGGCAGCGCCCAGGACGAGCGCGCGGTGTCCGCCGCGACCTGGACGCCGGGGCCGTTGCAGCGCGAGATAGACAGCTTTGAGCTGCATCTGCTAGCCGAGTTGAAGTCGGCCAAGACGGTGCGCACCTACACCGAGGCCGCCCGATGGCTGGCTGGCGCCGCCCTGCTGCCCGCAGGCATCAGCCAATGGGACAAGGCCGGAACACGGGATGTGCAGCGGTGGATCGCCAGCCTGAACGAGCGGTATTCCGGCACCTACGCCAATAACCAGTTCCGCGCGCTCCAGCAGTTCTTCAAATGGCGCTCAGCCGACGACCCGGCCGCAGCCCGGCCTAACCCGATGGCCGCCTCAAGCCGCCGAAGGCCGATGACAAAACCGTCCCGGTCTTCACCGAGGCCGAGCTAGGCGCGCTGCTGGCAACTTGCAGGCGGCAGAGTTAGGAGGACCGGCGCGATACCGCGATTCTGTCGCTGTTCCGGGATACCGGCATGCGCCTGTCCGAGCTGGCCGGGCTCGCTGTCGCCGATCTGGATCTGCGCGGCCGGGAGGCCATCGTCACAGGCAAGGGCAGCAAGCAACGCATCGTCAAGTTCAGCTATGACACCGCGCGAGCGCTGGACCGCTACCTCCGCGAGCGCGAGCGTCACGCCCTCGCGCGATCGGCACGGCCATGGCTCGGCATACGCAACCGGCCGCCGTGCATGGCCGGCCGTGTCGTTCGTCGGCTCGGCCGAGCTGATGATGCACCTTATACGCACGGCCAAGCCAGCAGCCGCTGCGGTGAGTCCCACTCGCGGTGCGCGCTCGCAGGTAGGCGAGCTGCGCCCGGCGAGCTGCCGGTCGCGGTCGCGGTCGGCGAGTTGCGCCAGGCCGCCTGTGCTCGGGCTCGCGGTGCGCGGTCGCTGTCGGGCTCGGCTCGGCTGCGCCGCTGCGGTCGGGCGAGCTGTGCTCGGCAAACTGCCGGTCGGGCTCGGGCTCGGCGAGCTGCGCCGCCGACGGGAGGGGCTGCATGACAGCGCGGCACCTATCCAGACCAGCGAAGAGATTACTCCCGGCGTCCATTGTCCCTGCCCGCAGGGAAAGGGAAAGTGAATGTGCAACAGAAAGGCAAGCACCAGCGGGAAGGGATCAAGGGGATGTTAAGAACACCGATTTTCGTCGTGGCCGGCCTGGTCGCGGCTTCGGTCATGGGAGCCGGGGTCTCCCTGGCCGCCACCGGCGGCCTGCACCCGTCGAGCACGACCACGACCGTGACCACCGTCCACGGCTGCGTGAACAACAAGACGCACGTCCTCTATAAGCGCACCGGCACGAGGTGCCGGCGCGGGTACACGGCGCTGTCATGGAACATCAAGGGACCGGCCGGACCCAAAGGCGCCGTCGGTGCGACGGGCGCTGCGGGCCCGCAAGGACCCGCAGGGCAGCAGGGCCCAGCCGGCCCAGCCGGCCCGGCAGGACCAGCGGGTGCGACGGGACCGCAGGGTCCGGCCGGACCGTCCAGCCTGGCCGCCTTGCAGGGCTCGCCGTGTACCGTCGGCGGCGTAGCCTCCACCCTCGACGTCAGCGTCAACGGGACAACGGGGGCGGTGAGCATGACCTGCACCCCGCATGTCACTGTCAGCGTCACCGTAACCGGCGGCACGATGACCGCGATTGTCATATTCGATGACACTGCAGACACGGGCACTACCTGTTCCGCGGCAACTACGTGCTCGTTCTCGGTGCCGAGCGGCGACTCAGTCAGACTGGCCATGGTCAGCGGAAACGACGATACATCCACCATGGGGACGTCCTTCACCTACACCTGCCCGGGCTCGTCCGCGCAGACCGCGATGTTCGACGGGATGGATGAGTACCAGGGGAACTGCCCAACGGCCACGCATGACACTCCAGTGACGTCCGCCTACAACGTGACCGCCAGCTTCTAGCTCCGGCCCCGGCGAGCTGAATCCGCCCGGAACGTGATAGCCCTCCGGGCACGAACTCGGAGGGCTATCACCAGAGGCGAAGGGTCAGCCGCACCACCGCGTCAAGCAATGCGCCCCCCACAAGCACGGCGATCACAGATCCGCCAGGATCAGCCACCCCAGGTCGCCCATGCCGCCAACGTATCCGCCCTCGCCGCAATGCTTCGCCAGGTCCTCGCGCCTGGCCTGGCCGGCCCCTGGCCGCAGCTGCGCCAGGGGCCGCCATGCTCGGGCTCGGCGAGCTGCGCCGGGCGCGGTCGGCTGAGGCCCGCCTGTGCTCGCTCGGGTCCGATCCGCTGCGGTGAGTCCCGCTCGCGGGCCGCCTGTGCCCGGCGAGCCGCCGGGCGTGCTCGGGCTCGCGGTGCTGAGCCTGTCCGCGCTTCGCGCCCGAGGGCCGATCCGCCGACATGATCGAGATTTGGAATCACCAGCAGCTCCGGGCGTATTAACGCTAGCCTGGTTAGCGAGATTCCGCTTAACGCTCCATCGCTTCTTGGCAACCTGCAAATGACCAAGTCGGCACAGCGCTCGCGCATGCTGACCTGAAAAGCGGAAGGTCGGCGGTTCGACCCCGCCCCTTGACCACGTCTTTTGACCTACGACTTTACGCCGCTGATAATCGTTTCAGGCGCCCGTACGACGGCCCTTAGTCTCATTTCCGGGAAGCGGACGAGCGCCATTCAGCGACCTGTCCGGCACGGAGCCTCATTCATCGGCTTGTCGCCCAGACACCCGCCGGGCTGGCGATGGAGCTGACGATTCGCGTCGCACCATCAGCGCCGCACGATCGCGATCGTTCGGTGTTCACCGAGCAAAGAACCGACGTGGCTCGCAGATGATCTGTACGTAAGACGTACGGAAGGGTATCTCGCGTCCGTCAACGGCGCGGATCAGATACTCGGTCACCGCCAGATCATCCTCGAGCCGGGTGGGCTCTAGTGCGTTGCTGTTGTTCTCACACCCGTCCGGACAGGGGCGCGCTTGATGCCTAGCAAGATCAGAACCAGCGAGACTTTCGGCACGATTGAACTGTAAGACTTTCTGTCTTACAGTCTAGGTATGGCCGACACAATCACCATCCGCACCGATGACGAGACTGACCACGCCCTCGACGTTCTGACCCACGGTGGCATCTCGCGGTCTGCTGCCATCCGCCAGGCCGTGCTAGAGGCGGCCAGCCGCCGCGAGCGGGCAGCTCAGATGCGGCGGGAGATCCTGCGGATAAACCTTGGAGAGTCGGACGGAGTCAACGTGGCCGACGAACTGGCCAGGGACCGCTCCGGCGAGCGCTGATGATTTACCTGGACTCGGCTGCCGTCGTCAAGCTCGTCCACGCCGAGGCGGAGTCGGCGGCCCTGCGAGACTGGCTCGACGAACGTGTCGAGACGGGCTGGATCAGTTCGGTGCTGACAGAGATCGAGTCATTCCGTGCGCTGGCTAGGTACGCGCCTGAGGCGGCTGCGAGGCTCCCGGCTGTTCTGGACCAGATCGACCTGATTAGCCTGGACCCGCCTGTCCGGATCCTGGCCCAGACCGTGCGGACCGCTACAGTCCGCAGCCTGGGTGCCATTCATCTCGGCACGGCGCTGCACACCCGCCAAACGCTGACTTCCTTCGTTACCTACGACAAGCGTCTGCTGGACGCAGCGCTGGCAGTGGGCCTCCCGGCCGACGCGCCTGCTAAGTGAAGGCCAGCTCGCCTGACGGCATAAGAGCTGAATGGCTGTGACGGCGCTCTGAGCTGTACCGCCGAGCTAGCGACATCGGGCCGCGGCGTCGGCATGCACCTGATGTCGTCGGCCGATCATCACATGCCTCGTGAGGTGGCGATACCGCGCGGGCAACTGGCCGACGGTCGCGCCACCCTCGCTGTTGGTGAATCTGGCCTCGGCCAGACGTTGACGAGTAGCGTCCGGCATCACCGTCAGTTCCATACCTGATCACGCACGGCGTTCGTCGCCGACGCGCCGTCCTGCCTAGTCGTCAGAGTTCGTCGGAGATGCATACGAGCACCCCCGCCATCAGCGTCGCGTCCTGCTACGCGGAGCGGAGAGAGCTTGCCGGCGCGGATGACCAAGGCTCCCAGATGCGACTCCAGCGGGCGGACGTCTTCCTGGCCGTCCTGGATCAGGGCGATGCATTTCACGGCTGGCGCTGCGCGACCGTGCTGGATGATGGCGGGTTAGCCGGAATTCGTCGTCCAAATGGCACGCCCTTCTCAAGGCCTGGCGTCACTGCGCCAGTCTGCTAGCCGTGTCCGCCAGCGGACGAGACACACCACGTACCGCTGATCCTGAGCCTGGCCCCGGCCCCCGCCAGGTACAAACGCAACTACCTCCTGCGGGACGGAGCCACCGTAGGCCCAGACGACTTCGACATCGTCACCGAACTCGTCTTTCCTGATCGCACCGCCTACCAGAGCTGGGTGTCGACCATGTACTCGCCCGGATCCGGCGTCGCCGACGACGAAATGACCTTCCTCGATCGGGCCCGGACGAGATCCTACGTCGTTGAGGAGCACGTCACCGACGACCACAGCCACTGATTCGCCGCCGGTCCGAGGCTTTCGTTATCACCCTGATGAGTTGTCATCAAGTTTCGACGAGGAGCTAGGCCAGCAGCCACACAGTGCAGCCACACAGTGCAGCCACGCAGTGCAGTCTCATTTGTAGTCTGATTCATCTACGTACACCGACATCGATTGGCGTCTACCGCATGTACCGGAGCAGCCGGATCACCGCTGGAACCGTGCTCAACGCAAAAGGGCTGAGAACCAACTGCCTGTCCGGACATATAAACAAGATGACATTCTTATTACATGATGGGTGCCGTTTAGGGCCTAACATCAGCGCGTGGACATTCTGCAGCCGCCGCCCCCGCGCACCCCGCGCACCACCGGGGACCCGCCAGGCTACCTGCGCAGGACCTGGCGGATGACTGTCATGGTGGACGCTGCCGCGTGGCGGAAACTACGCACCGGCCCGATGCGCAGTCTGCGGTGGCTCGCCGCCATCGGCATCGTCACCGGTTCGTGGGCTGCCACCGGCACACCCAAGACCGGCCTCGCCGTGGTGTTCCCGTTCGTTCTCGCCGGCCTCATGCTCGCGCCCGACATACGGTCCCTGACGTTCCCGACTCCAGCCGGCCCTGCCACCGCAGACCTGAGCCCGGCGGACGTGGACACGGTCGCTCGCGGCGCCGCCGACACCAGTAAGCAGATCCAGGAAAACAGGTCGGCCATGGGGACCGCCCCGCTGACCGACAGCGACCTGAGGAGCGAGTTCCTGCCGGCAAACGCAGCACCAGCGCAGCCACAGGCCTAGAGCACGAACTCATAGCGTTCCGGGACACCACCGCCGCCGGGCATCCGTTGCCATATAACGGCCGCGAATGGGAGGCATTCATCGCGAGCCTTAAAACTGGCGAATTCGACTAAGCTAGCGTCATGAACATGCCCCAGGCGAACAGCAACGTGATCGTCGCCCCGGCGATCAACGACGAACTGCTGAGACTCCGCGACGTGGACCCCGCTCAGGCCACGTCAATCGTCCGGGCCATCCTCAGCATCCCCGACGGCGCAGAGCGAATCGACCTGGTTGTTCCCGGCGACCCCGACGGAACGCGCTACTGGGCAGTCCGTCCCGACAACGAACTGGCCGCCGTCCCGGTTTTCCGGCAGGGGCTGCCCGAAGAACACGCCAACTACGCCGTCGAAGCACTTTTCCCCGCACCCGCATATCAGCTATACCACAGGCATCCCGACCCCCGCCTGCTCAACGTAGCCGCGACAACTACCGTCGGGGCCACGATCACCGCCGAAGCCACGGCCACGCCGGCTCCAGCCAGCAGCGCCTCCGCATAACCCGCCACCTCCGGATTGCCGTCGGGACGCGCAGTATCTATCTTCTGAGCGCTAGGCTAACTTCCCGGGCGCGTCGCAGCACCTTCCGAAATGACAAGCCTGGTTTTCCGCCGATCCGCTGGCGCCGTCCCAGGCCCCCGTTTAGGCGCGTTCCGCTGCCTGACCGTTCCGCCTTCTCCGGCATCGCACGGCAGTGAGTGTAAAACTGACCAGTCCGCCGGCGGTTGGTGGCGGGACTGTTTTCCCAGGTCAGCGCACGGCCAGGGCAGCGAACTGACAACTGACCTGAAAAGCGGAAGGTCGGCGGTTCGACCCCGCCCTGACCATGTCTTCTGACCTGCAACTTTACGCCGCTGGTGATCTTTCGGCACCCGTACGACGGCCCTTAGTCTCATTTACGGCAAGCGGACGAGCGCCATTCTGCGACCCATCCGGGCGCTCCTATATCGGCCACATCGGCTGTTCGGAGCGCCCGCTTGCCTCGGTGACGCCGCGTGCGAACTTTCGACGCTAGTGGTGAGGCGGTCTGCCAGAGTGCTGTTCCGCGGAGCTCCTGCGCCTAGTTGCCGGCGGATCGTCGAGGAGTCCCCGGGCGGCATGCGCCCGCGGCGCCGGACCGAGAGTTGACGTAGCATCTGCATACATCTGGATGTGATACGGTCGTATGCGTGGCGCAGGTAGACAGGTTCTCGGTGACGATGCCGCCCGACATCGGAGAGGGTGTCCGGCAGGCCGCTGCCCGGCAGGGCACCAGCGTGTCAACATGGCTTACCCAAGCGGCGGCCGACAGGCTGCGCAATGAGTTCCTGGGCGCCGCCTTGGACCAGTGGGAGGCGGAGGACGGCGCGTTCACAGCCGATGAGCTGAATGATGCGGCGTCCCGGCTAGGACTCGTACCGCGCCAGGATATGGCGTGAGGGCGATCCTCGACGCGGGCGCTCTCGTCGCGGTCGATCGCCGTGACCGGCTGATTGGTGCGCAGCTACGGGTGCTCCAGCAGCAGGGAACGCCGGTCCGGGTTAGCTCCGCGGTGGTCGGTCAGGTCTGGCGAGATGGGCGTACGCAGGCTAATCTCGCCCGGGTTCTGGCCGGCGTCGGCATCGAGGCACTCGCCGAGGAAGACGGTCGGCGGATCGGCGAGCTGCTTGCGCTGGCAGGTTCTGCGGACGTGGTCGACGCGCACGTAGCGCTAATGACGGCACCTTCCGACCTTGTTTTGACGAGCGATCCCGGCGACATTCGCAGGTTACTGCAAGCTCGCGAGGTTGCGGCGAGGGTCCAGCCGGTCTGACGGCGCCGCCAGCGATCCGCCCTGCTAGGCGGAGCCGGATGTCGGGTCCGCCGCTGACTGGGTGATGTTCAGGCGGCGCGGACCGGTGGCGCGCTACCGTCGCCGGCCGGATCAGGGTGGGGCGCTGACTGCAAGTGCCGGATCACGAACTCGACGCGACATCCGGTGGCTAGCTGCGGTTACTGCTCTCGCTCTTGACGCAGTAGCTCGAGAGTCTTCTCAGGGTTCTCGGCCGTGGCCCGGATCATCGCGCGTACAGCGTCGGCCAGAGGGACCCGCGGCACGTCGAGCGCTATCGCGGCCGACGCGGCCCAGTGGGTTAGCTGCCGGTAGAGTTCGGGGCTCAGATCCAGCGTGACCCTGATCGGCTTCGCCCGGATCGCGGTCCGGCCTGGCGGCCGCGCATCAGGTTCCGCTCGCCTCTCAGCGGCGGCCATCATCTGCGCTCTGCGCTGCTCTCGCTGTGCGCTCATATGCGCGCTGCGTGGAGGGGAAGGCACCGATCAACGAGTTCGCGCGCCACGTCACGCCATACATCACGGCCAGGCTGCCGGATGGGCATGCCGAAGCTCTGAGCGTAGACCTCTAGCCGGGGTACTGCGGTCCCCAGCACGTCATAACCGAGCCGCTCAAGCGCGTGCCGGGCGTCGTTTGTCGAGTGCGCCCGTGCTATGCAGCGGTTCAGTAGCACGGCTGCGCGAGCAGGCTTGTCGCGCACCGCGCCGACTTCGTCGATCTCGTCGCGTACTGGTGTGGTGCGGTTGATCTCAATGGGGCTCGGCGCACAGGGGATCAGGATCTCATCGGCATACCGCAGCGCCGACCGGGCGATACCCGGGTGGTCCTCCAGCTGTGGCGTGTCGATGATTACCACGTCATCAGGCCGGGCGATCTCGGGCACGCGGCGGTGCAGTTCGCGGGACGGCAGTGCGACGATGCGGAACGGGAATGCCGCCTCCGACGGGGTTAGCCGCGGGTCCATGTACGCGAGGTCGGACCACTCCAGAGCACTACCGGAAGGATCGGCGTCGACCAGAAGGACGCTGTTCCCGGCTTGCGCAAACACATGGGCCAGCCAGACCGCCGACGTGGTCTTGCCTGTGCCCGGCTTGAGGTTAGCCAGGGCGACTCTCAGCCCCCTCATCTCGGCAGTGTCGCACGGTCTGGCGGGGTTCGGTAGCCGTGCAGCCAACGTTGCCACGCGGAGTACAGGCGAGAACTGCCGGTTAACACAGGGGGACGTCTCCTCGGGGTACTAGTGACCCGCTTTGAAACGGGCCAGTGCAGGCGAGGGGCTGACTACCCAAGACAGACGCAGGGAATCGCATTTCACCTCGTCCGCTCAGTTGCAGTAGTGCAGTACTTACTGCACTACTGCAATCAGCTGAACTTCGGTCGACGCAGCCGATCGGCGTGCAATGGCTGGCGACGACGCGAGCCTTCCCCACTCGGCTGTGGACACTTTCATAACTATGACCAGGTGTGTCGACAACTTACGCACAGTCTGTGGACGCCCCCTGGGACACGGCTGCGCGAGCCGGCCGCTCGTACTAACGGGACAAGAGCGCTAGAACTCGATCGCTCGCAGTCTCGGTCGTCGCCTCGAACGGGCGCCGTGTTATCTCCTCGGCCAGCGCGATGTAGCGAGAAGCTGTGGCGACGCGAACCTCGTCGGGGATCGTCGGTGCCGGGCCGTCCCCGCGGAACCCGCGCTCGACGAACCACTCGCGAAGTGGCTCCTTGTCCAGAGCCCGCTGATCCTTGCCAGCCGCGAACAACTCGCCGTAGGTGTCCGCATACCAGTAGCGCGAACTGTCGGGCGTATGGACTTCATCGATGAGGACCACACCGTCGTCGAGGAGACCGAACTCGTACTTCGTGTCCACCAGGATGAGCCCGCGCTCGGCGGCCAGCTCCGTTCCGCGCACGAACAGGTCGAAGCTCACCGAGGCGATTCGCTCGAAGAGCGCTTCACTGATCAGGCCTTCGCTGATGGCATCCGTCGGGCTTATGTTCCGGTCGTGCTCCTCAAGTTTCGTGGCGGGGGTAAGGATGGGACGGGCGAGTCGCTCGTTCCTGCGAAGGCCGTCAGGGAGGTGGTTCCCGGCGATGTTGCGCCTGCCCTGCTCGTAGTTGAACCACAGCGACGTCTTCGTCACTCCCGTGATGTAAGCGCGGACGACAAACTCGAGCGGAACAAGTTCACACTCTCGCGCGAGGACCACGTTCGGGTCGGGTGCGTCGAGTAGGTGGTTGGGCACGATATCGGAGGTCGCGTCGAACCAGAAGTTCGCCACCTCGTTGAAGGCCTGGCCCTTGAACGGGACTGTGCCGAGCACGCGGTCAAAAGCGGACTGGCGGTCAGTCGTCACGATGGTTCGGATGCCATCGGAGATGTAGCTGTCGCGGACCTTTCCGTGGTGCTCCACACCCAGATGCGCGAACGACGTGCTGTCGAGAGTCCCGTGCAGCTCTTGTTCCATGCGCTCGTCAGAGACCACTTGTCCCCTCCCATCGGGCTCGTCGCCGAGCCTACGGGAAGCGCGGGGCGGAGGATCATGGACCTGGCCGCTCCGCTTCCTGCCCGCACAGTCTCATTCGGCAGTGCAAAGTATGACTGAGGCATGCGGCCAGCATGTGCCACGCTCGCCGGCCTGGGTATCCGCATCTTGCCTGCAGGGGCTGCTGCGCCCGGCTCCTCACCGCTGCCGGCGACGGCGGGCGCCCAGGTGAAACCCGACACCCCGCGTTTCTCACTGAAATGCGAAGACTTACCGTTCGACCCGTCGGAACCAACCCCTGAACTGCGGAAACGAGCCAGCGTAAGCAGCCGGTCACTGTTTGAATTGCGGCCATTTTTCAAGCGGGGCCTGGCCCGCCATTTCTAGGTATCTCAGATATCTGCAGGTCACGTCGCTGGAATGGCTCTCGGCCAGGCACAGCGCCGGCGGGACATCAGCCCTTCTGCAGACGGCCTCCTGCTGCCGATTCCGGCCGACCAGTGGTCGCGGGCGGCCGTTCTACGCCACCGAGGTCATCTCTGCGAGAACGCTCATGCCACCGCAGTCACCCGGGGACGGCAAAGCTAGCCGATCCGCTCGTCGGAGCCGCGGCCGCGGACGCCTGTCAGTTGAGCGCAGGGGTCAGCGTCCGGATGAAGGCACTGGCCGTCTCCGCCTGGCGGGCTGCGTCGCCAGGCTCGGCACCGGCGAGCCGCTCGATCAGCGCGCTGCCCACTGTCGCGATGTCGCAGTACGGCAGGACCTGCTCCAGGCGGGCGCGGTCCGAGATGCCGAACCCCACCGCCATCGGCACGGTCAGGTATCCCCGCGCTCGCTCCAGGTACGCCCTGATGTCTGGCGCAAGGCCCAGATGAGTGCCGGTGACGCCCTGCCGCGACATGCAGTAGACGAACCCGCTTGCAACGGCGGCATTCGCGGCCATGCGGTCAGCAGTGGAGGTAGGTGCGAGCGTAACGATGTTGTGCAGGTCGTAGCGGCGGCAAGCGTCGAGGTAGCCCTCATGGGTAGCCGCCTCCACAGGCAGGTCGGGCACGATGAGTCCGCTGATGCCGGCCCCGGCGGCGTCCCGGCAGAACGACTCGATGCCGTACCGGTAGACCGTGTTGGCGTAGGCCATGAACAGCAGTGGCGCTTGCACGCTGGCCGTGCACTCAGCAGCGATCGTGAAGGCGTCCTGGACTCTGGCGCCGCGGGCGATCGCGGTCTCGCAGGCGGACTGGATCGTCGGGCCGTCGGCGAGGGGGTCGGAGAAAGGTATCTGCAGCTCGATGAGATCGGCGCCGGCGTCGTCCATGGCGTGGATGAGCGTGCTCGTCGAGGCCAGTGTCGGATACCCGACGACGACGTGAGTCATCAGCCCCTTGCGCTTTCCGGCCGCATAGGCGGCCAGGCGCTCATCGATTCTGTTGACCATGGCGTGCCGCCTCCGTTCCGAGAAATGCGTAGAACTCTCGGTCTCCGAAGGCGTCGGCAAGGATGAACAGATCCTTGTCGCCGCGGCCAGAGATGTTGATGACGACGACCTCGTCCCGAGGCAGCCGGGGAGCCAGTTCCATCACGTGCGCCACCGCATGCGCCGATTCCAGCGCCGGCAAGATGCCCTCGGTGCGGGCGAGCAGGTCGACCGCTTTGATCACCGCGTCGTCGCGGGCGCTGGCGAAGGTGATGCGGCCCTCGGCCCGAAGCCAGGCCAGCTCGGGGCCGATGCCCGGGTAGTCCAGGCCCGCCGAGATGCTGTGCGTGGGTGCCAGCTGGCCGTCCTCGTCCTGCAAGAACACCGACTTGTAGCCCTCGACGATGCCGGTACGGCCGTGCGGGAAGCGCTGGGCATGCTCACCGATCCGGTCTCCTTTCCCGCCTGCTTCGACGCCGACAAGCGTCACGGCCTCGTGCGGGACGAACGGGCTGAACGCACCGATCGCGTTGCTGCCGCCGCCGACGCACGCGACGACATAGCCCGGCAGCCTGCCCTCCGCTTCGCGAAGCTGGGTCATGATCTCCCGCCCGACCACGGACTGGAAGTCGCGCACCATCGTCGGGTAGGGATGTGGCCCGAGCGCCGATCCCAGCAGGTAATGGGTGTCCGCGCTGGACGCGATGTAGTCCTTCAGCGCCGCGTTCACCGCGTCCTTGAGCGTGCGGCTCCCGTACCGGACGGGCACGACCGTCGCGCCAAGCCGCTCCATCATGAAGACGTTGGGGCGCTGACGCGCGATGTCCACCTCACCCATGTAGACCGTGCACTCGAACCCGAACTTGGCCGCCACGGTCGCCGTCGCGAGCCCGTGCTGCCCGGCTCCGGTCTCGGCTACCAGCCGCTTCCGCCCCATGCGCTTGGCTAGCAGCGCCTGGCCCAGGCAATGCGTGATCTTGTGGGCGCCGGTGATGTTCACGCCCTCGTTCTTGAGGTAGATCCGCGCGCCCCCGAGTTCCTCGGTCAGCCGCCCGGCGAAGGTGAGCGGCGTCGGGCGCCCGGCGAACGTCGCCAGCAGGTGCGCGAACTCGGCGGCGAACTCCGGATCAGTCCTGGCGTCCTGATACGCGCGCTGGAGGTCGTCCAGAGCTGGGATGAGGACCTCGGGCACGTAGCGGCCGCCGAAATCGCCGAAGTAGCCAGGCAGGCTTCGGTCCGCCGCGGGCGCTGCAGCGGTGGCTGCATGCACGCCGGCGGGCGCAGGTGGAGTTGAGGCAGGCATGACGTTCCTTCTCAATCGCCGCGTCGTGTCTTCTAGAATTCTAGAAGACTTGCTAGCCTAGTGGCAACTGGCCAGGCAACAAGGATGGCCACCGGAACAGGGATGACGACAGGGACAGCGATGGCTACTGCGACAGAGACCGGTCCGCAGCTCACCGGCCAGCGCCAGGCTCAGGTGTCGTCGCGTGACTCAGCCGGCCGGCAGCCGAAGTACCTGCGGATCCACCGCGAGCTCAGCGATCGCATCACGAGCGGGCAGTGGCCGGCCGGCCACCTGCTGCCCGCCCAGCAGCAGCTTGCAGCCGAGTTCGGCGTCAGCGTCATGACGTTGCGCCAGGCCCTCCAGTTGCTGGCCGATGACGGCCTGATCGAGGCGCGGCACGGGGCCGGAACCTATGTCAGGTCCCGGTACGCCTATGACCTTGGCGGTCTGCGCAGCTTCGCCGCCGATCTCGGCGACCAGGACGCCGCCATCACCACCGATGTGCTCTCTGCCGGGCCGGTGAAGCCGCCAGCCGACGTGGCGGCCCGGCTCGGCGCCTCCGGCGAGGTGCTCCGGCTACGCCGCCTGCGGCTATCCGGCGGACGGCCGCTGATCGTCCAGACCTCCTATCTTTCGGCTGAGCTCACCGGAGTGATCGGCCTGGACGACCTGGGGCAGCGCGGTCTCTACACCGTCCTGGCCGACCACGGCCTGGCTGTTACCCGCGCCGATGAGACCATCACCGCCACCGCGCTCGGCCCGCAGGACGCGCGCGACCTTGGGCGGCCCGCATCGAGTCCCGCGCTGCTGAGCCACCGGATCAGTTTCACGGCGAGCGGCAGCCCGGTCATCGACGACTACGCGCTGCTGCCTGCCGACAGCGTGGCCATCACCGTGAACCGCTCGTCAGGGCACCTCGAGGTCCGCTACATCCTCGCGGGCTAGCAGCCCACCGGCTGCTTCACCTGAGCCGCGCGATCGTCGCCGCGAGCTGTGCCTCAGACAGCCGGGAGGGCCGCCAGGGCGGGGTCAGCCCGTCGCCCGACCATCGCGGGATGACGTGCACGTGGAAGTGAAAGACGTCCTGCCAGCCGGCTGCGCGGTTCGATTGCGTCAGGTTGAGTCCATCCGGAGAAAGCCGGTCCTGGAGGAGATGCGCGACCTGCTTGGCCATGATCATAACTGCGGTCAGATCGGGCTGGGAGATCTCCCAGATGTCGGACGCGTGCGCGCGCGGCACAACGAGCGTGTGACCCTCGGTGGCCTGGCCGCGATCGAGGAAAGCGACGGTCAGGTCGTCCTCGGCCACCACATATGCCGGTGCCTGGCCCGCAGCGATGCGGCAGAAAATGCACTCAGCCTCAGGATTCACTCCGACACGATAGCCCGGCACACAGTTACGGGGCGGCGGGCACAGGCCAGACGAATGTGACAGCGGGTTCTTGGGACGCTGACGGACGTAGGACGGGAACGGGCTCGGCTTTCGTCGCGGCGCGTGTACGCGGGCTCTGCCGCGGTACACCTAACGCCATGGTCTGCCAGCCGCTACGCAGCATCGGCAGACCGGCGCCTCAACGAGAGGTCGCCGATGCCATGATCACCCGTCCGCAGACTCATGATCTGGCTTCCGGACTGCATGACATCGTTGCCTGCTTCGAAGACGATCACGTCCACATGGCGCTGGTCGTCGCTCCGGACGGGCGGCTGATCAGCACCATCGAACGGGTCGAGCTTCCCCCGAGCGGCCCCGCTTCCCTACGTGCCTGCGAGCTCGGCACGCTGACCGGCCGCACCATCGATCCGGCAGCGGGCCTTGACGCCACCACTGCTCTGCTCGTGCGTCAGCGCCGGCGTCGCCTGGCTGTGGTCGATGACTCGGGTCGGCTGCTCGGCCTGCTGTGCCTGAAGAAGGACTGCACCGGGTACTGCTCAGACGACGGCATCGGGGACCGGGCGGCGCAGCGTTACGGTGCCGGGATCGGGCACCAGTAGCGGCCGGCCGGTCAGCTGACCTCGGCGCGAGAGAGCTCGAAGAGCTCAAACGTCAGTCCGTAATACTGACTGGTCTGGCCGAGGTGGCGCATGCCGATGCGGCGGTCAGGTGCCAGCCGATCTCCACCGCGTCCCCGTTTCCTGGCAGCGGTGACAGCAGCACGGCGCCGGCGACCTGGCCGGTAGCGCGCAGTTCGATGGGCCACAGACCGTACTCGGGCTGCTCTGCGCTGTGCGCGATCCGCCGGTCGAGACCCTGCCGCATCTGCGCCAGCGTCTGGACGGGCCGGCGTGGCTGCGGACCGAGCCAGCGTGCTACCTCGTCCCGGCCGTAGATCGCGAAAGCGGCGTCCGCATCGCCTGCGGTCCAGTCCCTGGCGATGAGCCTGGTGGTCGTGAAATGCTCCATCGCTGCATACTGTCGGCTGGTCCGGGCCGCCCGCTCCATACTGGCGATCAGTATCAGGTTCGGTCGTGCCGCATGCGTAGGAGACCACTCCATGGTGGTTGTTCTGGGCGCGGCTGCCGAACCGCCACTTCCGGCTGCGGCTTGACATAGGAGAAACGCATGACTCCCGAGACGCCGGCCACAGCCGAGGACCTCTGGTCCGGGCTGGACGCGCCGTGGCAGGAGGCTTTCCGCCAGGCGTGGGAGGCCTTCCG
>Ga0335074_10007215_pt1 | contig 15394 bp, 18 predicted proteins | sample Lox_Sample_23_FD_206715 | JGI IMG/M metagenome (GOLD analysis project Ga0335074, IMG submission 206715) | Soil microbial communities from Loxahatchee National Wildlife Refuge, Florida, United States - Lox_Sample_2.3 | ecosystem: Environmental > Terrestrial > Soil > Wetlands | place: USA... | reverse complement strand
CCTGGTACCAGGCCGTGCAGCGGCCGCGGCGATCAGGCCGCGGGCTACGCGGGTCGTGAGCTCAGCCGCCGCGGGCTCGGCAAGACTGCGCGTATTGGTCAGGACGAAGCAGGTGGCCGCCGGGGCGGCTAGCGCCGCGGCGTAGATCGCGTCGTCACCGGCGGTCACGACCTGAACGCCGTGCACGGCTTGCGAGCCCGTCGGGTCGTCGTCCAGGACGCCGATCAGCACACCATCGGCGGCTCGCATCGCCCGGATCGACGCCCGGAGCTGCGCGCCATCCGGGCGAGCGGGCGGCAGCGCGGCGAAGACGTGCGCGGCAGCAGGCAAGCGATCCGGCGGCAACGGCGCGTTCCCGTGCTAGTTAAGGGCGGGCGGGCCGGACATACGATCACTTTATTCCGCGGACCCGACGGGAGACGACGTGACGAACGTACTGGTCACCGGGGGCGCCGGCTTCCTGGGCACGCGCCTTGCGCGGCAGCTGCTCGCAGCCGGCCGGCTTGCTCCGGCCGGCGGCACAACCGAACCGCTCACCCGGCTCGCCCTGGTCGACCGCGCCCCCGTTCCGCCGGATCTCGCCGCCGACCCGCGGGTTACCGCGATCAGCGGCGATCTGTGCGAGCTGCTCGACTCAGGCAGCGGCGGCCGGGAGGTGCTCGGCGGCGCCGACGTAATCTTTCACCTGGCCGCCGCGGTGAGCGCGGAGTGCGAAGCCGACTTCGATCTCGGCCTGCGGGCGAATCTGCGCGCCACCGAGTTGCTGTTCGCGCGCTGCCGGGCCGTGGGCACGTGCCCGGTGGTGGTGTTCGCAAGCTCGGTAGCGGTGTTCGGCGGGTCGGCCGACCATCCGCTGCCCAGCGTCGTCGATGACCACACGATGCCGAATCCGCAGTCCAGCTACGGCGCGCAGAAGGTCATCGGTGAGCAGTTGCTCGCCGACTACACCCGCAAGGCGTTCCTGCGCGGACGGGCGATCCGGCTGATGACCGTCAGCGTGCGGCCGGGTCCGCCGAACGCGGCAGCCTCCGGCTTCCTGTCCGGCATCATCCGCGAGCCGCTGGCCGGCCAGCGCGCCGTCTGCCCGGTCGCCCCGCAAACCGAGGTCGCGCTCGCCTCGCCGGCCCGCGCCGTCGCCGGGCTCATCTGCGCTGCCACCGCAGCCGACCGGGCCTGGGGCGGCCGCACGCCGGTCAACCTCCCCGCGCTGACGGTGACCGTGGCCGGCATGGCCGATGCGCTGAACCGGGTGGCGGGGACTGACGCGAGCGCCCTGATCGACTGGATCCCCGACCCGGCGGTCGCGGCGATAGTAGCGAGCTGGCCCGCCCGCTTCCGTACCGACCGGGCGGCTGGCCTCGGCCTCTCCGCCGACCCGGACTTCGAGTCGGTCATCCGGTCATACCTGGCCGAGACCGCCGCGGCTTGATCGGGGAAGGCTGCCGCCGGCCAGCGCGTTACGCTTTAAGGCTGGAGAAGTAAGTCACCGGAGGAGAGGCTGACCGTGGCACTGCCCTACGATTCGGCGGCGAAGTTCGGCGAGTATGCCCGGCCGGAGATGCTCGTGAGCACGCAGTGGCTGGCTGAGCACCTGCACGACCCCGGCCTCGTGGTGGCCGAGTCCGATGAGGACGTCCTGCTCTACGAGACCGGGCACATCCCTGGCGCGGTGAAGCTGGACTGGCACACCGAGCTGAACGACCCGGTGACTCGCGACTACCTCGACGGTGCCGGCTTCGCGCGGCTCATGTCGGACAAAGGCATCGGGCGAGACACCACCCTGGTCCTGTACGGCGACCGGAACAACTGGTGGGCGGCGTACGCCCTCTGGGTGTGCACGCTGTTCGGGCACCCCGACTTGCGCCTGCTCGACGGCGGCCGGGCGAAGTGGATCGCCGAGGGCCGGGAAGTGACTACCGAGGTGCCGCAGCGCCCGCACACCGACTACCCGGTCGTCGACCGCGACGACAGCACATTCCGGGCGTTTCGCGATGACGTGCGCGCTCACCTCGGCAAGCCGCTGATCGACGTGCGCTCGCCCGGCGAGTACACCGGCGAACTGCTGCACATGCCGGACTATCCGCAGGAAGGCGCCGTGCGCGGCGGCCACGTTCCCGGTGCGAGAAGTGTCCCCTGGTCGCGCGCAGCCGCCGAGGATGCCACCTTCCGGACACGGGCCGAGCTTGACGCGATCTATGCCGGCGAGGCCGGGCTTCGTCCGGACGACGACGTGGTCGTGTACTGCCGGATCGGCGAGCGCTCCAGCCACACCTGGTTCGTGCTGCACCACCTGCTGGGCTACCCGCACGTCCGCAACTACGACGGATCATGGACCGAGTGGGGTAATTCGGTCAGGGTGCCCATCCGGCGCGGGGAGAATCCATGACCGTCACCTCCGGGACGCTCAACCCTCGCCTTCTCCAGATCGCCGAGGACTTCGCCGCGCTCCCCGGCTCGGAGCGGCTGCAGCTGCTGCTGGAGTTTGCCCACGATCTGCCGCCACTGCCCGCCCGCTACGCCGAGCACCCGGACCTGCTGGAAGCGGTGCCCGAGTGTCAGTCGCCGCTGTTCCTGGCAGTCGAGACCGACGACAGCGGGACCGTCCACCTGTTCTTCGACGCGCCGCAGGAGGCGCCGACGACGCGCGGCTTCGCCAGCATCCTGTACGCCGGGCTAGACGGGCTGGATGCCGCGGAGATCTTGCAGACACCGGGTGAGTTCTCTGCCCAGCTCGGCCTGAACGACCTGGTCAGCCCGCTCCGGCTGCGCGGCCTGGCGGCGATGCTGGCACGGATCAAGCGCCAGGTCCGCGAGCAGCAGCACAGCTGAGCCGCACAGGCATGCGGAGCGGTGCCTGCGCAACGTAAGCATTCCGTAAGGATGGCGCATGGATAGCTGGTGCCACCTTTGCGCGGCCGCGCTAGTGGGGTAAGGCTGAAAGGTATGACCAGCTGGGCCATGCCCCCGGGAGCGATCATGAACTGTCCCCACCAGCCGCCCTGCCCGCCGGCCAGCGCGCCGGACTGCGAGGCCGCTCACGTCGTAGCCTCGCACCCGGAGCAGGGCTGGAGCCTCCTTTGCAACGGCGTCGTCGTCTTCGAGGACACCGGCGACCTCCTGCCTGACGGGCGGATCATCACGCCGCACCGCGACCGGCTGGACCTCGAGCTCGTGACCTCTGGCAGCGGCCGCTGCGCGCCGTGACACAACCCCGATAGCAGGCTGCCACTGCGCACGCCCGTGTCCTATCACCGTGCCGTCGTATCACCGTGCCGTCGTACCACCGTGCCGTCGTACCACCGTGTCGTATCAATGGGCTCGCAACAGGTTCTTATGTCGTGCGGCACTCAGGCACCGTGGTACCCCGCAGTTGCCCGCGCGCCTGTGCGCGAGCAAGCCGGGACGACGCCAGACGCGAGGGCCGGCCGTGCGCAAGATCCACTAGGCTCCCCCCAAGCCAGAAGGAGACGAACGAACATGGCAGCCACGCTTCAGGAGATCCTGCTCGCGCCGGACACCCAGCCCCAGGTCGTCGCGGACTGCTACGACCTGATCGAGCAGGAGGTCTCCGACAAGGGCGGCTTCGCCGGAACTGCGGTGAAGGTCGCTTACAAGACAGTGACCGCGTTCGCCCCCGGCCACATCCGCTTCATGGTCGAGTCGCTGCTGCCGGGCCTGACCGAGCAGCTCCAGCCGTACTGGGCCGACTTCACCGCGTCCGGCAGTTCCGAGTTCGGCGATTACCTAGTCAAGCGCGGCGACGAGGTGTCCGAGGCACTGCTGTCGGTTACCGACGCCCGCGCGGCAGCCTCGGACCGGCCAACGATCATCAAGGCGTACCGGGCCGTGCGGGGCGGTGCCGCCAAGCAGGTCGGGGCCGCGCTCCCCCGCGTCGGCGACCTGGTCATGAAGTACGCGGGCTGACTCACTCCAGGCTCTCCGGCACGAGCCGGCCGGGCGTGCCGCAACGCGGAAACGCCCGGCGCGGCGATAATGACGGGAACGAGCACAAAGGGGTGATCCATGGCGACACAAGCTCGCCCTGACGGGCTGCAGCTGCGCTCCCTCGTCCGGGCTGATCAGGTACTCGAAGTCTTCCTCGAGTCCGTCGCTGTGCCTGAGCCTGGCCCCGGCGAAGTGATCGTGCGGGTCGAGGCAGCCCCGGTCAACCCGTCCGATCTCGGCCTGCTCTTCGCGGGCGCGGACCTGACCGCAGCCGTGGTGACCGGTTCCGCCGAGCGCCCGGTGCTAAGCGCACCGATCCCGGAAGGGGCCATGCGCGGCCTGGCTGGCCGCATCGGCACGCCCGTGCCGGTCGGCAACGAGGGTGCCGGAACGGTGGTCGCCGCCGGTCCGTCAGCTGACGCCCAGGCGCTGCTCGGCAAGACCGTGGCCGTGGCCGGCGGCGCCATGTACGCGCAGTACCGCCAGGTCAGAGCGACGGCTTGCCTGGAGCTACCGGAAGGTATGCCGGCTGCCCACGGCGCCGGGTCGTTCGTGAATCCGATGACCGTGCTCGGCATGGTCGAGACGATGCGGCTGGAGGGTCACACCGCCCTCGTGCACACGGCCGCGGCCTCCAACCTCGGCCAGATGCTCAGCCGGCTGTGCATCGAGGAGCGCATCCCGCTGGTGAACATCGTGCGGAAGCCAGCCGATGTTGAGCTGCTGCGGTCCGCCGGCGCGACCCACGTGTACAACTCATCCGACGCGCAGTTCGCCAGCGACCTGACCAGCGCGCTCCGCGAAACCGGGGCCACGCTTGCCTTTGACGCAGTCGGCGGCGGCACGCTCGCCAGCCAGATCCTGACCTGCATGGAGGCAGCAGCCAGTGCCGCCGCAACCGAATACAGCCGGTACGGGTCGGTCGTGCACAAGCAGGTCTACATTTACGGCTCGCTCGACCGCGGCCCGACCGAACTGGCCCGCAGTTACGGCATGGCCTGGGGCATCGGCGGCTGGCTGCTGACGCCGTTCCTGCAACGGATCGGCCCGGCAGAAGTAGGCCGCCTTCGCGGCCGGGTAGCAGCCGGGCTGTCGACGACATTCGCCAGCCGCTACGCCGCGGAAATCTCTCTCGCAGGCGCCCTCCGGCCCGTCGCGATCGCACAGTACGGCCGGATGGCGACAGGTGCCAAGTACCTGATCGTCCCGACTCTGGACAACGAGCAAGGAGCGCATCCATGACCAGCGACGCTGTCGTCACCGAGCCGGGCGGCACCGAGCCGGGTGTCATCACCAAGATCAGCCCGCTGCCGTTCGCGGACACCGTCGCCCGGCTGCGAGAGCTGCTCGACGCCAAGGGGCTGAAGCTGTTCTCGCTCATCGACCAGCGCGCCGAGGCGCAGACTGCCGGCCTCGACCTCCGGGACACCACGCTGGTAACGTTCGGCAGCCCGGCAGCGGGCACTCCGGTGATGGCCGCTGCTCCGCTGTCTGCTCTGGACCTGCCGCTGAAGATACTGATCTGGGCGGACGACGGACAGGTCAAGGTGTCGTACTACGCGCCGGAGACGCTGGGCAGCCGCCATGGCCTTAGCCCCGACCTGATCGAACGGCTGGCCGGTATCGGGCCGCTGACCGACGCGCTCACTGCCGGCTAACGCGCCCGGATGCGGCCGAGGTCCCGCCCATCGGGGACTTTCGTTCCTGGATCGCAGCCACCAAGAGAGGTTGACTCGGCTCCAGCCGGCACTGGCTCTACCAGCCGGAGGCAGCGATGGGTGCAGGCCAGGACAACGGATCGCAGCGACCGCACACCGCGGACGAGGTGGCTCGGTACGTCGTGGGCCAGGCGGTGTGGGCCCCGTCTGTCCACAACACCCAGCCCTGGACGTTCACTGCCGCGAGCACTGAGCTCCTCTTGCACGCCGATGTCAGCCGCCAGCTCCAGGTGGCCGACCCGAGTGGCCGCGAGCTCATGATCAGTTGCGGAGCAGCCCTGCTGACGGCCAAGCTCGCGCTGCGGTCGCTCGGTTACGTGCCCGAGACCCGCGTGCTTCCCGACCCCGCCGACCCGCTGCTGATCGCCCGGCTGCGCTGGCGCCGGCAGGCATCCCCGACCGTGCCGGAACAGCGCTTGTCCGATGCGATCACGCTCCGGCGGACGCACCGGGGCGGGTTCGAGCCGGCACCGCCAGACACTCGCTTTATTGAAGCGCTCCGCCAGGATGCGGCACGGTACGGAACGGCGCTTCGCGTCGCTGTGTCTGACCAGGCCAGAGGCGTGCTTGCGGCTATCTCCGAGATGGCCGAGCAGGTCGAGCGGCTCGATGCCGCCTACGTCCGCGAGCTCACGGCCTGGGCGCCGCCGCCGGGCAGCACCCGGCTGGATGGCGTGTCAGCCTCGTCCTACGCCGCGCATCCGGAGATTACCAGCCCGTACTTTCCTGGCCGGGACTTTGCTCGCGGTCGCGGCTGGGGTCTTCCGTCGCCGCCTTCGATTTCCCGCGCTCGGTTCGCCGGGATCGTCTGCCTGCTGACCACGCCAGCCGACGTCCCGGCCGCATGGGTGGATGCCGGGCAGGCGCTGCAACTGATCCTGCTCAGGTCCGCGACATTCGGCGTCGCTGCCGCACTGCACAGCCAGCCTGCCGAAGTGGGCTGGCTCCGGGAGGCGATCCGATCCCAGCTCGGTGACGGCAGTTACCCGCAGCTTCTGCTCCGGCTGGGCACGGCACTCCAGAACGCCGTTAGCCTCCGCCGGCCAGCCGACAGCGTCCTTACCGTCCGGCGAGCGGAGACAGCGTCAGCAGTGCCCGCTTGACGCTGGCGACCCGGGAGGCGTCCCAATCGACGGCCGGATCGGGTTCGATGAAGCTAACGGCGATGCCGGCCAGGCCAAGGGCCGGCAGCGACCAGTCTGCCGTTGCGGTACCGGCTGGCGAACGCCCGGCGATGCGCCGCTGACCAAGCTCGGGCATGGACTGCGCCATGATGACCAGGCCTCGCATCGTCGCGTCGAGCAAGGCCGCCAGGTCGGCGAACGTCGCAGCAAGCTCAGGCCGCAGCCGGTAGCCGAGCAACCCGGTCAGGTGCTCCCAGGCGATGCCGACCCGGGTGAGGTGCTCGCGCTCGGATTCCGCGAGCGCGGCCTGCACTTGCCGTCGCAGGCCGTCATCGGCAAGGCTCATGAAGGTCGCGTGCAGGGCCACGTAGGTGCGCCACTGCGCCGAGCCGGACAGTGTCCGGAAATCAAGCAGCGACAACCGCCGGAACAACTCGCCGACAAGAGCCTGACGCTGATCAGCCGAGTCCAGCCAGTCATCCCGCTCCGCGAAGACCTCTCTGATCAGGGCGACTTCCTCGGCCAAGATGGTGGGTGTGGCTGACCGGGCGAGCTCGGAGACCAGGTCGCTGAAGAACAGATCCTTGTGCGGCCAGCGGCGGTAGACCGTGCTGCGCGAGACGCCGGCCGCGCGGATCAGCTCCTCCAGACTGATGTGATCCAAGCTCACCGTCAGCCCGGCGGTGCTCACCATGTCCACCGCGGACCGCAGCATGCGCCGCTCGGTTTCCTGGTCCGACAGTCGCGGGCTCCTGCGGGCTAGCCCTGTCGGCGGCTGCGATCCAGCCATCGGTCCTCCATTCCGAACTGGCAACGCGGCAGCTGCCGGTGCCCAAACGCGTTAGGACTTTAGACTCTATGTTTCAAGTTTAGTGTCTCCGAGACTTGAACCAACGTACCAGCAGGTGCGAAGCCCTGATTGTGAGTGGGAGGCGGCACAATGGGCAACTGGCCGATTTCCGGTAACCGGCTCCGTCGCATGTACACCGGTGGCCGTGCGGACGCTACTGCGCGCCGGCTCGCCCGGTTCTGGGCGGTCGTATTCAGCTTGGGCCTGGCGCCTCGGCGCTGGGTGGCTATGGAGGTGGCAGGCCGGCGCTCGGGCCGGCCGCGCCGCTTCCCCCTCGGGATGGCCAGCTGGCACCACCACTGGTATCTCGTGTCGATGCTCGGCGAAGACTGCAACTGGGTGCAGAACGTGCGTGCCGCGCACGGGCTGGTCACCCTCCGGCATGGCCGCGCCCGGCAATGCCGGCTCGAGGAGGTTCCTGTCGCTGGACGCGCGCCCGTACTCAGGCAGTACCTGCGCCAGGTACCCGGAGCCCGGCCGCACTTCCCGGTCAGCCGCCACGCCCCAGTCGCCGACTTTGCGGCGATCGCGTCGCGCTATCCGGTCTTCCTGGTCGCTGCGCACCCGTCGCGGCGGCACTGGTGGCGCTGGATTCTGGCGGTCAGCGTCGCGATCGTTCTCATCATCGCGGGCGCCGCCGCCGCTGTCATCAAGCTTGGCCCGTCGGCCGCGGCGCTGGCACTCCCTGAGGGCCGGGTCAGCGCGCCGGCCGGACCGCTCCGCGGCACCTGGCAGGTCACCAGCGGGTCCCTGGCCGGATTCCGCGTGCGGGAGGAAGTGATCGGCCTGAGCAATTACATTGGCGGGCAGACGTCAGCCGTCACCGGCGTCGTCATCTTCGCCGGGAACACGGTCACCAGTGCCCGGTTCCTGGTGGACCTCACGACGGTCAAGGTCGGCGGCAAGATACAGCGGCAATTCGCGACGAGCCTGAGCACCCGTGATCATCCGCTGGCGACGTTCGCGTTGTCACGGCCGGTCACGCTGAGCCCCGCGTTCTCCGCTGGCCGCACCGTCACCGCTAGGGCACTCGGCCAGCTGACGATGAACGGCATCGCTCACCCGGTCACTGTCGTGCTGACGGCACGCCGGGACGGCGCCGGGCTGCAGGCGGCCGGCTCGATCCCGGTCAGCTTCGCGCGCTGGGCCATCAAGCAACCGGCTGGCTTCGGCGTCGTGGGGTCACTTGCCAGCGACGGCGACGCTGAGTTCCTGCTCTTCCTGCGCCGCCAGTAACACCGCCACATTCGCAGCCGACTCGCGTCAGGACGTATGGCCCGCCGGCCACAGACCGTCAGCCCTGCCGGACGGCCCGGCGCAACGCCAGGCTCGATCACGAACGACTCACTACGTTCAGGAGCACTGGCCATGAAAGCAGCAGTAGTCCGAGAGTTCGGAGAGCCTCTAGTAATCGAGGACCGGCCGATACCCGAGCCGGGTCCCGGTCAGATCACGGTGCGCATGCAGGCAGCAGGTCTGTGCCACACCGACATTCATGCCGCTCACGGCGACTGGCCGGTGAAGCCAGCCCCGCCGTTCGTGCCCGGCCATGAGGGCGTCGGGATCGTGCACGAGCTCGGCGACGGGGTGACCAGCCTGCGAGTCGGTGACACCGTCGCAGTCCCGTGGCTCGGCTACGCCTGCGGCGAGTGCAAGCACTGCCTGACCGGCTGGGAGACGCTGTGCACCCGGCAGCAGAACACCGGCTACTCGGTGGACGGCTGCTACGCCGAGTACTTCCTCGCCGATGCAGCATTCGCGGCCGCGGTCCCGGCAGGCGTGAACGTCTTCGATGCGGCCCCTCTCACCTGCGCGGGCGTGACGACATACAAGGCGGTAAAGGTCGGCAACGTCCGGCCGACCGACCTCGTGGCCATTTCCGGCATCGGCGGCCTCGGCCATCTGGCCCTGCAGTACGCGAAAATCTTCGGCGGAACCGTCGCCGCAATCGATGTCACCGACGAGAAGCTGCAACTAGCCAAGGAGCTCGGCGCCGACTTCGTCATCGACGCCCGGACCGAGGACCCCGCGGCCATCCTGCAGGCGCACGGCGGCGCCGACGTGGCGATCGGGCTAGCGGTCGACGACAAGTCGTTCGCGACGGCATACGCAGGCCTGCGCCGTGGCGGCCGGCTCGTGCTGGTCGCGCTGCCCGCTGCCGGAACCCTGCGAATCCCGGTCTTCGACACCGTGCTCAACGGCACGTCGGTAATCGGCTCAATCGTCGGCACCCGCGCGGACCTCGCCGACGTCTTCGCCCTGCACGCCCTCGGTCGCACCAAAGTGATCTACGAGACGCGCGAACTCGATCTGGTCAACGAGTCCATAGCCGACGTCCTGCACGGCCGGGCCAAGGCACGAATCGTGCTGCAGCCGTAGTCTCTCCGTCGCGGATGGCCCGCAGCGCGACGCTGCGGGCCATTCCGCCCTGAATGACGGGACCATTGGCGTTGGCTGACTGCCCGCCCGATGACGAAGGCTGTAAGCACCTTAACTGGCCGCCTCGAACGGCCCGCATCGGCAGGAGCAGCCATGTACGAGAAGATTCTGGTCGCACTCGACGAATCAGACGCAGCCGAGCGAGTGCTGGCGGCGGCCGAGGAGCTAGCCAGGTTGTCCGGCGGCGAGGTCTGGCTGCTGCACGTCTGGGAAGCCGAGCCCGCGGTCTACAAGTCGGCTAGCGTCAAGTCCTTCGATGAGGCGCAGTCATGGCTGGAGATGGCGGCCGAAAAACTAGAAGCCGCGGGCATTAGCGCGCACCCCATTGTCGTTGCCAACTTGTTCGCTTACGCGGCAAGAGAGATCGCCAATATAGCCGTCGCGCTTGAAGTCGGCGCGATCGTGATCGGCTCCCGTCGCCGGAACGGTCTCACCGAGCTGCTGGCCGGAAGCACCGCCCACAAGGTGATCCATCTCGCGGACAGGCCCGTCGTGGTCGTGCGATAGGCCGGGCACGCAGCTGTCAGGATTCATCAGACGGGCTCGTCAACGTCAGCACGTCCGGCTACCTCAGCAACCTGACCGTCAACGGCGTCGACGTGACCGACTTCGTCAGCGCCGAACTGAACCGTCGGCACCCGGAACGGGTGCAGTTCCGCAAGGTGCGCGACCGACGCGTGGGCGAGCCGGACAGTGCTGGACGAGCCGATGCCCTACCACCCGCACGGTCTGCCGCAAAGCTGGTACCCGGCTGCGGAAGCGGCCGCGCTCGGCATCGATCTGACCGCGGAGCCCGGCTACGCCGAGATCCAGGCCGCCCGGGCCAGCCGGATGGCGGTGATTCGAGCCATCGTGACCGATCTGGCGAACGCGGACTTGGGCCGGCTATGCCGGCGCTCGCCCGCTCCCGGGTATCCGGATGACGAGCGCTCCGTCGCCGACTGCATCGGCGTGGTACTGGACGAGGAGATCGAGCACTACCGGTTCGCGGTGCGCGACCTGGCGGTGCTCGCGGCCCGGGACTCGTGCCGTTAGCCCTGAACAGTCAGGACTTCTGCTCTTACTGGCGGTCGCGGCACCGCGCGACGCTGACTGCAGAGCCCGCAGGAACCGGGTTCATGAGCAGAGAAAGAAGGCGGATTCCAATGGCAAGCCCACTGGACATCCTCGGTGAGCCATCGGCACGCCAGAACCTCCGGGTGTGGGAATGGCTTAAGGAGTCAAAGGTCGCTGCGGTGGCCTGGACGGCGCTCAGGATCTGGCTCGGGATCATGTGGATCCAGGCCGGAACTGCCAAGCTCTGGGGCGCAGAGAACCCGGGCTTCCTGCACAACAACGGCGCCGCGGTGGCTGGGTTCGCCGCGCACGGTGTCCCGGCCTACACCTGGTGGGGCCACTTCCTGACCGGCTTCGTCGTTCCGAACGCGGGCTGGATCGCCATACTGGTGGCGGTGGCGGAGTTCTCCGTCGGCGTCGCGCTGTGCCTCGGCTGCTTCACCCGGATCGCGGCAGTCGGCAGCCTGGCCCTGCTGTTCACCTACGTCATGTCCGGCACCGCTAGCGTCTGCGCCTTCTACGCGCTGTGCGCGATCGTGATCCTCACCTTCTGGCGGACCTCCAGCTGGCTCGGAGTCGATGGCTTTGTCGCCAGCTACCGGCAGCACCACAAGCACGAGCGCGACCTCCACGCGCCGGTCCGGCACTTCCTGAGCCGTGTCGCGGCCGGGACCCCGACGGTTGACAAGACCGTCTAGCTGGTCCGTTCCTCGGCCGGTCCCGGCTGGTGCGGCCCGCACAACGCGGGCCGCACTAGCCTTGCCCGGGATACCTGCCGGAGAGGACTAACCGATGCGAATAGTCACTGAGCCGGTGCTGAGCGCGGTCCTGGCCAGACTTCCCGGTCAGCCCAGGGTCGTGGTGAGCGGCAACTTTGCCACGCCCTGGCAAGCGGTCAAGGTGCTTGACACAGCGCTGCCCGAGTACCGCCTCTTCGCGCTCAATGCGCAGGCTGGTACTCCCGACCGGGAAGGTGTCACGCTCGAGTCGCCGTTCGTCGGTCCCGGCATGCGGTCGAGTTCCCGGCTGCGCTACCTGCCGTGCCGGCTCTCGCTCGTACCGAATCTGATCAAGAGCGCGGCTCCGCCGGATGTCGCTCTCGTTCACACCTCCGCGCCAGCGGGCGGGACAGTGTCGCTGGGCACCGAAGTGAACATCCTGCCCGCCGCCATCGAGGCAGTCCGGGCCCGCGGCGGCCTGGTCGTAGCACAGCTCAACCGCCATATGCCATACACCGGCGGTGACGCCGTGCTGGCAGAAGGCGAGATCGACCTGGCCATCGAAGCGGATGCGCCGCTGAGCTCGCCGGCGCCCAGAACGATCACCGACGTGCATCTGGCCATCGCAGAGCGCGTCGCACAGCTGGTGCCCGAATCGGCGACGCTCCAGCTCGGGATCGGCGCGGTTCCCGATGCCGTCCTGGGCGCGCTCCGCGACCGCCGCGGCCTGACCGTGTGGTCCGAGATGTTCAGCGACGGCGTCCTCGGCCTCGAACGGGCGGGCGCGCTCGACCGGGCCGTGCCGGTTACCGCGTCCTTCGCGTTCGGGAGTGCTGAGCTTTACAACTGGATCGACCGTAATCCGCGGGTGCAGATGCTGCGCACGGAGAAGACCAACGATCCAGCCCTGATCGCCCGGCAGCAGGCCATGACGTCCATCAACGGCGCGCTCCAGGTGGATCTGTTCGCGCAAGCCAACGCCGCCCGGGTGAAGGGCGTGATCTACTCCGGGTTCGGCGGGCAAACCGACTTCGTCGTCGGCGCACTGCACTCCCCCGGCGGCCGCGCCATCATCGCACTACCGTCCTGGCACCCCAAGGCGGCAGCGTCGACGGTCGTGCCGCGCCTGGCCGGCCCGGTTACCTCCTTCCAGCACAGCTACTTCGTGAGCGAGCAAGGAACCGCGACCATCTGGGGCAACGATGCCAGCGAGCAGGCAGCCGAGATCATTGCTCACGTCGCCCACCCGGCAGCGCGCGAAGAGCTCCGCGAGGCAGGCCGGGGGCTCGGGTTCCGGCTGACCTGACTTCGCCGGCATCCCGGCAAGATCGGCGGATAGGCTCAGGTAGTGACGCTGACCCACCCGCTCGACAACCCGGCCCGCGCTGCGCTGCTCGGCCCCCAGGCACACCTGGCGGAGCGCTGCGGCGGGGCGGCGTGCTTCGCGGCCGACGTGTCGCCATTCGTCGGACTGCCGGATGAGCCAGATCAGGCCGACTGGGCGGACCTAGCCAAGCTGGTGGGCCCCGGCGGGATCGCCGCCACAGCCGGCGTGCCCGCAGAGCCGCCGCCCGGCTGGCGGGTCCTGATGACCATCGCCGGCGTACAGCTCACCGGCGAGGCACTAGCCGCCGAGCCGTACGCCGAGGCGATCCCCCTTGGCCCGGCTGACGTGCCGGAGATGCTCGATCTGGTAGCACGGACTAAACCAGGACCGTTCCTGCAGCGCACCATCGAGTTCGGCGGCTACCTGGGCATCCGCCGGGACGGGGTACTCGCAGCAATGGCCGGTGAACGGCTGCGCCCGCCGGGCTGGGCTGAGATCAGCGCGGTCTGCACCGATCCGGCATTCCGCGGCCAGGGTCTCGCGACCAGGCTCACGCGCGCAGTCGCGGCGGCGATCAGGGCCCGCGGAGAGATGCCGTTCCTGCACGCGGCAGCTGAGAACGTGACCGCCATCCGGCTGTATGAGTCACTTGGCTTCCGGCTCCGGCGGCCGGCCGAGTTCGTGGTCGCCCGCGCCCCCGGCGGCCGGGCCTAACCTACATGCGGCGCAGCTCGCGGAACCGGCGGATGTCGTCCCGGCCCGCCAGCAGCGCGGCGATGATGGCCGCAACGGGCAGCACCCACAGCAGCTTCTTCATCTTCCGGCCTCCGTTCACGCTCGTACCAGCAATTCCAGGGTGCGACTGGGCGGCCGTCCCGAGCAGGGCCTAACGTCCCCATGCGGTGCCCGGCACGCCGGGACTATCGGCCCTGGCCGGGCGGGGACGCGGCCAGGTTGGATGATGGCAGGTACGGGTACCGATGAATGCGAGGCAGTTCGATGGCCACCGAAAGCGCTTCAGCCCCACGTGTCGTCGTCGGAGTGGACGGCTCTGCCGAGTCGGTCAGCGCCCTGGAGTGGGCAGCCGGATACGCGAAAGCGACCGGCGCAACAGTCACCGCGGTGCTGTCCTGGCACTATCCGGCGGCCGTCGGGATGGCACCGGTCGGCGTCGCGCCCAAAGCCGTCTCCGACGAGGTGCGCGCCCAGATGCAGGAAACCCTGGACAAGGCGCTGACTGAGGCCTTCGGCACCCCGACGCCCGACAACGTCCGCTCCAAGATCGCCTACGGCCACCCGGCGATGGTCCTGGTTGCCGAGTCTGAGCACGCAGATTTGCTGGTCGTGGGTCACCGCGGTCACGGCGCGTTCACCGGGATGTTGATCGGCTCTGTGAGCATTCACTGTGTGTCGAATGCCGCGTGCCCGGTTGTCGTCGTCCGCCGCAGCGCATGACGACCGCGACAACGGCCGGTGCCGTTACCGAGTCAGACCTCCGGACGCTGGACCGGTACTGGCGGGCCGCTAACTACCTGTCGGCCGGCCAGATCTACCTGATGGCCAACCCCCTGCTCACCGAGCCGCTGCGCGCCGAGCACGTCAAGCCGCGGCTGCTCGGCCACTGGGGCACCACGCCCGGCCTCAACTTCATCTGGGCGCATCTCAATCGCGCGATCAAGACACGCGACGCGGAGATGATGATCGTCATCGGACCCGGTCACGGCGGCCCGGCAGCGCTCGCCAACACGTGGCTGGAGGGCAGCTATACCGATTACCACCCTGGCGTGCCCCGCGACGCCGAAGGGATGCACCAGCTGTTCCGCCAGTTCTCGTTCCCCGGCGGGGTCCCGAGCCATGTCGCGCCCGAGGTGCCGGGTTCCATCCATGAGGGCGGCGAACTCGGCTACTCGCTGTCGCACGCGCACGGCGCGGCGTTCGACAATCCTGGCCTGATCGTTGCGTGCGTGGTCGGCGACGGGGAGGCTGAGACCGGCCCGCTTGCGACCAGCTGGCACAGTCACCGCTTCCTGAACCCGGCGGCCGACGGCGCCGTCCTGCCGATCCTGCACCTGAACGGCTGGAAGATCGCCAACCCCGCGGTGCTGGCGCGGCTGCCGGAGGAGGAGCTCGACGCCTTGCTCCGCGGCTACGGCTACGAGCCGGCCTACGTGACCGGCAGCCACGACTACGTTCCCCATCAGGAAATGGCAGCGACG
>Ga0335074_10007214_pt1 | contig 15396 bp, 11 predicted proteins | sample Lox_Sample_23_FD_206715 | JGI IMG/M metagenome (GOLD analysis project Ga0335074, IMG submission 206715) | Soil microbial communities from Loxahatchee National Wildlife Refuge, Florida, United States - Lox_Sample_2.3 | ecosystem: Environmental > Terrestrial > Soil > Wetlands | place: USA... | reverse complement strand
GCGTGGACGCGATCGCTTATGAGGCCGGGGTATCCAAGCGCACGATCTACAACCACTACGGGGACAAGGAGAACCTGTTCCTGTCGGTGATCGGCGATACCTACGACGCGATGCTCGCGGCAGTCGTGCAGCTCATCGATAAGTACCTGGCTGACGTTCCCGGCGACGCCCTGGAGGAGAACATCATCGCCTTCGCCTGCGAGACGGCGCTGATGGCAGCGCGATCATCGGACCGCGCCGCGTTGGTCAGGCTGATGATGTCAGAGGCCACGCACTTTCAAGAGCTGCAGGTCATGCAGATGCGGCCGCGCAGCGTCACGTCGGTCATCGCCGAGCGGCTGACGAGGCTGGCAGCTCGCGGCTTGCTTGAGGCACCCGAGCCTGAGGAAGCGGCCAATCATCTCTTCTCGCTGACAATGGGCCAGATGAACAATCGCTCGCTGTTCGGGGCCATGCCAGTGAGCGACGAGGAGATCATGCGGATGGCCGCCAGCGGCGCGCGCGCGTTCTTGCGCGCCTACCTCCCGCGCTAACTGCCGAGCGCGCGCCTTCCAGGCCGAGGCAGCCAGCCCGGCGTGCGTGGCTGCCGATTTGGTGGGCCTAGAGCGCCACTAAACAGCCATCCACGTGAAGTGCCGAGCCCGCTGATCGGGGCTGGGCACACCCGGGCGTGAGGCCGACGTGCGTGGCTGCCGATTTGGTGGGCCTAGAGCGCCACTAAACAGCCATCCACGTGAAGTGCCGAGCCCGCTGATCGGGGCTGGGCACACCCGGGCGTGAGGCCGGCGTGCGTGGCTGCCGATTTGGTGGGCCTAGGGCGCCACTAAACAGCCATCCATGAAGATCACTCCGGCTTGGCGTCGGCTTCAGCCACGCCGGGCTCGGCCTCGGGCTCGTCGGGGGGCACGTCGGTTGCGGCCGCAGCGCCTGTGTCAGCCTCGGGCTCGTCCGGGGGCACGTCAGTTGCGGCCGCAGCGCCCGTGTCGGCCTCGGCCTCAGCCAGTGTCCGCTCGGCGTCCTTGGTCCACTCTGGCAGCAGGCCAGCTTCGCGCGACTCGGCGATTGCGCGCCTGAGCAGCTCGATGGCCCTGTCGCGGCCGCCCGCCTCAAGCTCGGCCTGTGCCAGCGCGACCAGCCCGCTCGGGATACGACGCGGGTCGCCCAGCTCCTCGCGCAGGTCAAGTGAGATTTGCAGATGCCGCACGGCTTCCGCGGGCTGGCTGGCCTCGACCAGGAAGTAGAAGCCAACGTGCCGGTGCACCTCCGAGCGCAGGTAAGGACCCGCTGCCGCCTCACCGGTAACGAGGCCGAGCGCCTGCCAGTAATACGGCATGGCCGTCGTCCAGTCGCTGTGCAGCACCTGGTAGACGAGTCCGAGCCCGAATAGCGACTGAGCGCTGTCCGGCGGCTCACCGATCTGCTGCCAGCAAGCCAGGGCCTGACGGAACAGCCGCTCCTCTGCTACTACGTCTGCTTCGCTGACTGCCGAGCCGCCCATGAGCTTGGTGATGTTCTCGTAGTGGGCCAGCATCCCGAGCGCATCCAGTGCGCTGGCCTGCTCACTCGCGTCGGCTCCCTGCGCCGCCTCGGCGTGTGCCGCCTCGAACAGCTCCCGCGCCTTGCCGAAGTCCCCAGTTCGGAACGCGGCATCGGCCAGTGCCTCGTCGCCCGCCGCGAGGAGAGCGCGGACGTCCTGCTCCGTCGCCATGGCCCCGATGGTAGTAGCCAGCGGCCCAGCTCGCCGAGTCCGCCGCTCTAATCGAGTGACGGCAACACGCAATTGCGGGTGAACCGGCTATCGCACGCTGCGGATGGTTTGCCAGGATGGTTCCGTGACTGGGCTGACTGACGGGATGCAGGCAGTGGTGTTCGACTTCTTCGGCACGCTGACCCCGGTCAGCCCCAGCGAGGTCTGGGCGAGCAACGCAGCCAAGCTCGCCGCGGTGCTCGGAGTCGGTACCGAACCGCTCCTTCAACTGCTGGATGACAGCTTCCCGGAACGGATCACCGGCGTGCTTGGTGACCAGCGGCAGACCATGCAGGCGCTCGCGGACCGGCTTGGCGTGCGGCCGACTGAGGAACAGCTCGCCGAGGCCATCGCGGTTCGCCGCCGCGTCCAGGAAGCCATGTTCACGCTGCGGCCCGAGGCGCTCGGCGTTATCGAACGGCTCCGATCGGCGGGCCTGAAGACCGGCCTGGTGTCGGACTGCACGTCAGAGTTGTCCGATGCCTGGGGGCGGCTGCCCCTAGCCGCGCTGATCGACGCGCCCGTTTTCTCCTGCATAGAGGGAACGCGCAAGCCCGACCCCCGGCTATTCCGCAAGGTCGCGGCCGACCTGGCGACTGAACCTGCCAGGTGCGTTTACATCGGCGACGGCGGCGGGCAGGAGCTGACCGGAGCGAGCGCCCTGGGGATGCGAGCGGTGCTGCTCGCGGGCTCGGACTGGCATGCGCACGGTGATCGTCGGCGCGAGACCGGCTGGACCGGCCCGCGCATCGACTCACTCACCGAATTGGGCCCGTGACCTGGCACTTCTCGCAGAACCGCCGATTCTGGCTAACAATGGAGTGATGGACGATCTCGATCGGATCGGTGGCGCGTACCTAAGCCATCTCACTGAGTCTGACCTGCTCGCGCTGGTGCACGCGGACGAGGTCCCGGCGGCGACGGCGGAAGCCCGGCTGGCCGCCCTGCGCCGGGCGCCCGCGCTGCTGCTGGACGTTCTGGACCGGCCGGCCGTCTCAGCGGGCCTGCTCAATCTCGCCTCCGCCAAGGCGGGCGAGCGCTTCACACTGGTGTCACCGTTCCTTGTCTTCGCTGCGGCGATCCACCGGATTGCCGCCGACCTCCGGACCAGCGCTTACGCCCCTGAGCGAACCGCGCCGAGGCTCCGGGTGCCGGTGTTCGACGGACCGCAGCTGGCCGCCTACCTCGCCAGCCCGGCCCACCGGCTGTTCCTTGCCGAGCTGCTGGCGTCCTTCGCGCGGTCCTCGAGTGGCGTTGTCATCACCAGAACGTCGCAAGGGCTTCGCCGGCGCCGCTGGAACGATCTCGACCTCGGCAGGCTGGCCATGCTGCTCGACTCGCTACCTGAGCCGGACCGTCCGCCGGTGTGGGGCCGTCTCGGCGATCTCGCGCTGTTCCTGAGCGGCGTCTTCCCGGCTGCTATCGAGCGTGCGCTTACCGGCAGGCTCGACCCGGCCCGGCTCGCAAGGACCACGGGCCTGGCCACCCCGCCAGCGCCGGACCTCGGGCCAGCTGAGCTGTTCGAGTGGCTCGGAGCGGGCTGGTACCGGCTCGCGGCAAGTCACGCCAGCAGGGTCCCGATGACGTCAGCTCCTGTCACGCCAGCTCCTATCCAGGGTGCGCCTGCCGCACCGGTTGGCGTGCCTGCCCCTGTCGTCACGGCCACGACAGGCGTCTCGGCAACCGCGCTGCGCGACAATGCCGAGCACTTCCATCAGGCGCGCCGGGTGCTGAACGCCACCGCCGACCGGTACCTGTTCCCGGTGGGTGTCGACTGGCTTACCCCGCCGGGCTGACCGAGCGGCTGGAGGCTTATTGCGAGGAGTTGCCTGCACTGGCGTCGCCGGCGTTGCCGGGCTGGAACTCCTTTAGAAATGACTGCGGGTCGTCGTAGGAGTGCGTTGCCGCCCCAGACGCCTGGGCCGCCCGCATCCGCTGCAGCTTGGCTGCGGAGAGCATGACGGCTTCCCGGTACTGGTCCGACGCTGGTTCGAGTCCCTCCAGCACGGCGATCAGCTGGACAGTGCCAGGTGGTTCGATGGCGAACAATATGCGGATGCCGCTGTCGCCAGGTGTTGCGGGCAGCTCCATCAGACCTCCTGGCCAGGTCTCCTGGCCCAGTTCTTGCTCTACCTCGGCAGCGACATCGGCAAGCCTGCCTCGCGCCGCGTCAACCGCCTCGGCGCCTGATATTTGCTGGTGTTCAGTGTCATCGCTGGCCAAGGCTGCCATGGCCTCGCGGGCCATAAGGCTCCCGCGGGCCGCAGCGTAGCGCGCCTTCAGGCCCTCCTTCCTGACGCGGAAGGCATCGACGCGCGCTTGCATCTGCTGGGCGGCCTTACCTAGCCGGTGCCTGGCCTCGATCACGCCCGGCAGTAGCCGCCGCACCTCCGCTAGCTGCTGTTGCACAGCGACCAGCTGACTCGCCGCCCGCGCCGCATCCTGCGGCCTGCCGGCATCCGCCGCACGACTGTCCAGCTCTTCAAGCCTGGCCTGTGCAGACTCCAGCTCAGCGAGTTGATCCTGGAGGTCCTTGATCAGAGAGTCAGCGGCTGCCTCACCCCCGCGCGCGATCTCCAGTTGCTCCAACCGTTCCTGATAAGAGCTGTCCAGGGCCCCACGCTGATCGGCCGGCCGCTCGGAACCTGCGGGAGAGGACGCCAGCGGATCTCCGATGCTGCCGCCTTCGTTCATCAGCGCGGTCAGCGCGTGAGCCACGCGTGTGGCCGCCGACGAGTCCCTGCCGCGAAGGTCGGCCAGCCAGTCGTGGACCTCGCCGGACATCCGAAGCACGTAGCCGGCGAACTGGGACGAGGCCTGGTCCGCGGCCGCCTGGTGCTCGTTAACGGCCGCGCGCCGGGCTGCCGCGTACGGCTCACCGGTCTGTTCCTGGCGCTTGCGGGCGGCTGCCCTGATCTTGTCGTGCGACATCGTGCCCTCGATCCGGCAGCCGCGCCCCGGCGCCTGGCCACCGCAGAGAGTGATCACGATGGACGGGAAAGGAAAAATCCACGCGAGGGCTGCGCCGCTCTTGTCCTCGATCACTACTTCCAGCGCCGGGCTGGCAACTCGGATCAGGCAGGCGTGACTACCGATGCCAGTATAAGCGCCGGATCATGAACCGCGGAGCTTCGCAGCCTGCTCGCTGGTGGCGGCTGGCTCACAGGACAGGGTTCGGCCGGAGCCAGTACTCGGCGTCGCAGACGTGATGGCCTTGCGGGCCGCGTAGTCCGGCTTGCACGGTGGAACAGGGTGGCACAGGCTCGCACCATGGACCGTTACGAACTCCAGCAGCGGTTCGCGACCCTGACCACTGCACATCTCGCCGACGCCTGTATCCGGGCCCGGCTCCCGGTGCGCTGCGCGCCCGCGCTCCTGCGGGAAGTCGTACCCGGAGGCCGCCTGGCCGGGCGCGTCTGGCCCGTCCGGCATGCCGGCAGCGTCGATGTGTTTCTGGAGGCCTTCGAAACGGCAGCAGCCGGAGACGTGCTGGTGGTCGACAATGCCGGACGGCTCGATGAGGCATGCGTCGGTGACCTCGTCGCGCTGGAGGCCCAGGAAGCCGGGCTGTCAGGGATAGTGATCTGGGGGCTGCACCGGGACACGGACGACATACGAGCAATCGGGCTGCCGCTATTCAGCCTGGGAGCAATTCCCACCGGGCCGCTCCGCCTCGATGCTCGCCCTTCTCATGCGCTGGAGTCCGCCACCGTGGGGGACTGGACGGTGACACGCGAGGATCTGGCGTTCGGCGACCAAGATGGCGTGCTCTTCGTGCCTGGTGCGCAGGCCGGGGAAGTCGTCACGCTGGCCGAGACGATCCGCGACACCGAGCGGCGCCAGGCAGCACGGATCGGGGCGGGCGTCTCATTGCGCAGGCAGGTGGAGTTCACCGGCTACCTCGCGAAGCGAGAGAAGATTCCCTCCCTGAGCTTCCGTGAACACCTGCGCTCCGTCGGCGCTGCCATCGAGGAATAGCTACCGGATAAGCCTTGTCCGGCGGTGCCCCGTCAGCTCGTGACGGGAGCCGGCTCGCTGGCTGCTGGCTCGTAGGACAGGTTCGGCCGCAGCCAGTACTCGGCGTCGGAGACCGTGATGCCCTTGCGGGCCGCGTAGTCCCCGACCTGGTCCCTGCCGATCCGCCCGACTGCGAAATACCGGGCGGACGGATGGGCGAGCAGCAGCCCGCTCACGCTTGCGGCCGGAGTCATGGCGAACGACTCGGTCAGCGCGACGCCGATCCGGCTTGCATCCAGCAGGTCGACAAGCTTCTGCTTCTCCGAGTGGTCCGGGCAGGCCGGGTAGCCGAAAGCGGGCCTGATGCCGCGGAACCGTTCGGCGCGCAGGTCCTCGATCGACGGCGTTGAGTCCGGTTCGTACCAGGAACGGCGCGCTTCCAGGTGCGCGTGCTCCGCGGACGCCTCGGCGAGCCGGTCGGCCAGCGCCTTCACCATGATGCCGCTGTAGTCGTCCCGCTCCCGCTCGTACTCCCTGGCGAGTTCCTCGGCTCCGGTGACGCACACCGCGAAAGCGCCGACGTGATCGGCGTCCGGGGCGACATAGTCGGCCAGGCACCGGTTCGGCCTGGTGTCGGTGCGGGCCATCTGCTGGCGCAGCATCGGGAACCGCAAGCCGGCCCGGTGAGGCTCGCCGTCCAGGACGATGTCGTCGCCGTCGGCGTGCGCGGGCCAGAATCCGTAGACGCCGCGGGCCTGCAGCAGGTCGCCGTCGATGATCTCGTCAAGCAGCACGTTCGCGTCGTCGAACAGCTCTCTGGCGGCTGGCTGCTCCAGGATGGCCGGGTACTTGCCTTTGAGCTCCCACGCCAGGAAGAAGAACTGCCAGTCGATCAGCTCGCGCAGCCTGCGCAGGTCAGGTTCGATGATCGTGGTGCCGGTGAATGATGGCACTGCCAGGTCGGTGAAGCTGACCTTCTCCCGGTTGGCCTGGGCCTGCCATAGCGGCAACAGCGGGCGCCGCTGCTTCTCCGCGTGCTCGGCGCGCAGTCGCTCCTGCTCGGCACGGTTCGCCTCGTCGAGCTGCGCTGAGCGCACCGGGTCGAACAAGTCGGAAACGACGCCAACGACGCGGGAGGCATCCAGCACGTGCACGGTCGGCTCGTCGTACGCCGGCGCGATCCTGACTGCCGTGTGCTGCCGTGAGGTGGTCGCGCCGCCGATGAGCAGCGGCAGGTGCAGGCCGCGGCGCTGCATCTCCTGCGCCACGCTCACCATCTGGTCGAGCGACGGCGTGATCAGGCCTGACAGCCCGACCGCGCTGGCCCCCTCAGCGACCGCGGTGTCCAGGATCTTCTCGGCGGGCACCATCACGCCAAGGTCGATGACGTCGTAGTTGTTGCAGCCGAGCACGACGCCGACGATGTTCTTGCCGATATCGTGCACGTCGCCCTTGACCGTGGCCAGCACGATCTTGCCCTGCGTGTGACCGGGCTCGGCACGGCCGTCGGCAATCGCTTGCTCCTTCTCCGCTTCCATGAACGGTTCGAGATAGGCGACCGACCGCTTCATCGCGCGGGCGCTCTTCACCACCTGGGGCAGGAACATCTTCCCGGAGCCGAACAGGTCGCCGACGATCTTCATACCGTCCATCAGCGGCCCCTCGATGACGTCGAGCGGCCGGTCGGCGAGCTGGCGCGCCTCCTCGGTGTCGGCTTCGATGAAGTCGACGATGCCGTGCACGAGCGCGTGCGCAAGGCGCTTCTCGACCGGCGCGTCGCGCCATGACAGGTCGATCTCGCGCTTGGTGCCCGAGCCCTTGACCGTCTCGGCGAAGGCCACCAGCCGGTCGGTTCCGTCCGGCCGCCGGTCGAAGAGCACGTCCTCGACAAGCTCGAGCAGGTCGGGCTGGATGTCCTGGTAGACGATGAGCTGGCCGGCGTTGACGATGCCCATGTCGAGGCCGGCCTTGATCGCGTGGAAGAGGAACGCCGAGTGCATCGCCTCGCGGACGACATCGTTGCCGCGGAAGGAGAACGACAGGTTCGAGATGCCGCCGCTTGTCCGCGCTCCCGGACAGCGCTCCTTTATCAGTGGCAACGCCTCGATGAAGGCCTTGGCGTAGCCGTTGTGCTCCTCGATGCCGGTGGCGACTGCCAGCACGTTCGGGTCGAAGATGATGTCTTCCGGCGCGAAACCGGCACGGCGGGTCAGCAGGTCATACGCACGGCCGCAGATCGATACCTTCCGTTCGACGGTGTCGGCCTGCCCTTGCTCGTCAAAGGCCATCACCACCACGCCTGCGCCGAAGCCCCTGATATGGCGGGCGTGGCGAAGGAACTCTTCCTCGCCCTCCTTGAGGCTGATCGAGTTCACCACGCCCTTGCCCTGCACGCACTTGAGCCCCGCCTCGAGCACGTCGAACCGCGAGCTGTCGATCATCACCGGGATCCGGGCGACCTCGGGCTCGGTGGCGATGTAGTTGAGGAACGAGGTCATTGCCTGCACGCCGTCGAGCAGGTCGGCGTCCATGTTCACGTCGAGGAGGTTCGCCCCGCCGCGTACCTGCTCGAGCGCCACGTTGACGGCTGCGGTGTTGTCGCCTGCCTCGATCAGCCGGCGGAACCGCGCCGAGCCGGCAACGTTCGTCCGCTCGCCGATCATCACGAAGCCCGTATCCGGCCCGATCTCGAACCGCTCCAGGCCGCTGAACCTGGTCGCCCCTGGGGACGCGGGAACTTCGCGGCGAGGCAGCCCGGCGACCTCGGCCGCGAGCCGCTCGATGTGGGCCGGGGTGGTGCCGCAGCAGCCGCCGACTACGTTCACGCTGCCTGCCTCGGCGTAGCCGCGCAGCAGCGCTGCGGTCTCGTGCGGCTGCTGGTCGTAGCCGCCGAAGGCATTCGGCAACCCGGCGTTGGGGTGGCTGCTCACGTAGGTGCCGGCCAGCCGGGCGAGCTCGTCGACGTAAGGGCGCATCTCCGCGGCGCCGAGGGAGCAGTTCAGTCCGACGACCAGCGGCTGCGCATGCTCGACCGACGTCCAGAACGCTTCGACTGTCTGCCCGGACAGCGTCCGGCCCGACAGGTCGACGATCGTGCCGGAGATCCACAGCGGCACGTCCGGGGCGACGTCGCGGGCCGCGGCAATGGCTGCCTTGGCGTTGAGCGTGTCGAAGATCGTCTCGACCAGCAGCAGGTCAACGCCGCCCTCGGCGAGCGCGCCGATCTGCTCGGCATAGGCGTCATACACCTGGCCGAAACTCACCGTGCGGAACGACGGATCATCCACTCGCGGAGATAGCGACAGCGTCACGTTCAGCGGGCCGACCGAGCCGGCCACCAGCCTGCCGCCGGCCTCGTCCGCGGCCTGCCGGGCTAGCTGGGCACCCGCCAGGTTCATGTCCCGCACGGAGTCCTGGAGCCCGTAGTCAGCTTGGCCGATCCTGGTCGCGGTGAAGGTGTTAGTTGTGGTGATATCGGCGCCGGCTGCCAGGTACTGCCGGTGGATGTCCAGGATCAGATCAGGCCGGGTCAGGTTGAGGACGTCCGGGTCGCCGGCCACGTCATGCGGGTGCTCACCGAAGATCTCGCCGCGGTAGTCACGGGGCGCCAGCCCGGCGGTCTGCAGCATGGTGCCCCAGGCGCCATCCAGGATTAGGATCCGCTGGTCTAGCCTGCGCCTGATCTCACCGGCGTCTGCCACAAGTCCCGCCTCCCCAGGTGGCCTGAAGAGACGCGCCGGTGGCGCGGACTCTTTAGGCGTTTTTGACCTGGTCGCCAAGCTGTCTGTCAAATCTGTCCAGGTGATTACACCGTAGCGCATTACGAAGTCATGCGGCCAGCGAGTACCTGGCTAGCAGCCCTGGCCTGGGGCGATGGTGACCGGGCTGGCACCTAGCCGGCCAGCTCAGCCCTCAGCAACTCGGCCGCCTGAGCGAGCGCGGTCAGCTTGCCGGCCGCCGCGTCGCGCGGCAGGTACTTCATGCCGCAGTCGGGAGCAAGCACAATCCGGTCGGCCGGTGCATACGGCAGCGCCCGCCGCGCCCTCGCCGCGATCTGCTCCGGCTTCTCGACGTCCGCCGTGCTCAGATCCAGCACCCCGAGGATGATCGTCTTGCCCGCCAGGTCGGCCAGGACGCCGCAGTCCAGGCCGGACTGGGCCGTCTCGATGGAGATCTGGTCGGCTGAGCTTGCGGCTAGCTCGGGCAGGAACGAGTAGCCCGACGGCCGCTCGTGGATGATCGCGGCGTAGCCGAAGCACAGGTGGACGGCCGTGGTTCCGGTGATGCCCGCCAGTGCGGCGTTCAGCACGTCCACCCCGTACTCCTTGGCCCTCTCGGCCCTGGCCTGCAAGTACGGCTCATCCAGTTGCACGATGTCGGCGCCGGCCGCGAACAGGTCGGCGACCTCAGCGTTCACTGCCTCGGCGTAGCCGAAGGCAGCGTCCCGGCTGGTCGGGTAGTAGTCGTTCTGCGCCTGCTCGGCCATCGTGAACGGGCCGGGCACGGTGACCTTGATCTTCCGGTCGGTGTGCGCCCTGAGAAACTTCAGCGCCTCGACGTTCACCGGATGCCGACGGCTGATCGGCCCGGTGATGCGTGGTACCGGGTTCGGATGGCCGCTCCGGTCCAGCGCGGTGCCCGGGTTGTCGATGTCGATGCCGTCGAGCGCCGTCGCGAACGCGTTGGAATAGCTCTCCCGCCGGATCTCCCCGTCGGTGATGATGTCGAGACCAGCATCCTCCTGTGCCCTGATGGCGAGCAGGGTGGCGTCCTGCTGGGCCTGCTCCAGATACTCAGGGTCAACCCGCCACAGTTCGGTCGCCCGCACCCTGGGCGGGAACCGGCCGGCCAGCTTGGCGCGGTCGATCAGCCAGTCTGGCTGCGGATAGCTGCCCACAAGCGAGGTCGGGAAGAGCACGGCTGCCTCCAGAGTTAAATGCCGACCAGTATGCGCCCGTTGCCCGATGGCGCCGTAGGCAGGCTAACGGTACGGATAACCGGATAAGGTCGTGCGGTGGTCAGCGCAGCCGCGGCAGGCACTTGGACGCTCGGAGACCTCGTCATCAACCGGATGGGCTTCGGCTCGATGCGCCTGACGCAGGACGGGCCTGCCTTCACAGACGGCGCAGCGCCGAGCGACCGCGGCCGGGCGATCACGACGTTGCGCCGAGCGGTCGAGCTCGGGGTCAACCACATCGATACCGCCGCCTTCTACTTCTCCGCGTTGCGCTCGGCCAACGAGCTGATCAACACCGCGCTTGCGCCTTACCCGGACGATCTTGTCATCGTGACCAAGGTCGGCCCTGGCCGCGATACCTGGGGAAACTGGACCGACGCCGCCCGGCCGGACCAGCTGCGCGGCCAGGTCGAGGAGAACCTGCGCCAGCTCGGTCGCGACCACCTGGATGTTGTTAACTACCGTCGGCAGGCGAGCGTGCACTCGATATCCGAGCACTTCGGCGCGCTGGCCGAGCTGCGCGATGCCGGGCTGATCCGCCACCTGGGAATCTCCGGCGTGGAGCCATCTCACCTTGCCGAAGTCCGGGCCATCGCGCCAGTGGTCTGCGTGCAGAATGCCTACAGCGTCAGCGACCGGCGGCCGGAGTCGCGCGCGCTGATGCGAGCCTGTGGTGAGCAGGGCATCGCGTTCGTGCCGTTCTTCGCGATCGCCGGCACCCGCCGCCACGGTGTCACTGGCCGTGACGGCTCCTCTGGCAGTGCGGGGGCGGCAGAGCCCCGGCAGCTCAGCGACATAGCCCGCGCACACGACGCGACCATCGCGCAGATCCGGCTGGCCTGGACCTTGATGCAGGGCCCGCATGTGCTGGCGATCCCGGGTACTGGCAATCCGCACCACCTGCTCGAGAACGTTGCCGCTGGCGCGATCGAGCTCAGCGATAACGAGCTGGCCAGCCTGGCGGAGATCAGCCGCTGACTTCCGAGAGCCGCTTGGTCAGGTAGCGACGCTCGGGTTCGGTCGGGGCCAGCTTCAGCGCCGCGCGGTAGCTCGCGGCAGCCTCCGACCTGCGATCCAGCCGGCGCAGCAAGTCCGCGCGGGTAGCGGGCAGCAAGTAGTAGTCGCTGAGCCCGTCGTCGGCGGCAAGTTCGTCGACCAGCGCGAGACCAGCTTCGGGGCCTTCGGCCATCGCCACCGCGACGGCCCGGTTGAGCTCAACAACTCCGGACCGGCCGAACTTGCCCAGCTCGCCGTAGAGCAGTGCGATCTGTGCCCAGTCGGTGTCGCCAGGCCGGGGCGCCTCGGCATGACACGCGGCGATGGCCGCCTGGAGCTGGTATGGGCCTGCCCGCTGACGCCGCAGTGCGGCCTCAAGCAGTGCGATGCCCTCGGCGATCTTTGCCTGGTCCCATCTGGTGCGGTCCTGGTCTTCGAGGCTGACGAGTTCGCCATGCCCGTCGAGCCTGGCGGTGCTCCGGGCGTCCTGTAGCAGCATCAGGGCGAGCAGCCCGGTCGCCTCCGGCTCGTCAGGCATCAGGCCGGCAAGCAGGCGGCCGAGCCTGATCGCCTCGCCGGTGAGGTCGGGGCGCATTAGGTCGCCGGCTGAGGCCGAGTAGCCCTCGTTGAAGAGCAGGTAGAGCACGGCGAGCACGCCGGTCGTACGCTCAGGCAGGAGGTGCGCTGGCGGAACGCGATACGGGATGCGCGCATCGCGGATCTTGTGCTTGGCCCTGGTCAGCCGCTTGGCCATAGTGGCTTCGGGTACCAGGAAAGCCCTGGCGATCTCGGCGGTCGTCAGTCCCGCGAGTGTGCGCAGCGTCAGCGCCACCCTGGCCTCGAGCGTCAGGGCGGGGTGGCAGCAGGTGAACATGAGCCGCAGCCGGTCATCCTGGACTCCGCTGTCACCCCAGGCAGCAGGCTCTTCCGGCACCGACAACGCCGCTACCTCCTGCAGCTTTACTGCCTCTGTCTTGCTCCGGCGCAGCCGGTCCAGGGCTCGGTTGCGGGCCGTGGTCGTCAGCCAGGCGCCTGGCCGGTCAGGTACGCCGTCAGATGCCCACTTGGTGAGCGCCGCGGCGAACGCATCCTGAGTGCACTCCTCGGCCAGGTCCCAGTTGCCAGTCATCCTGATGAGGCTGGCGACGATCTTGCCCCATTCCTGCCTGAAAGCCTCGGTGACAGCGGCCTCGGCGACGGCAGCCGCCGCCTCAGCCCGCGCGGTGGTAGCGGGAGAGGGGCCGACGGACGCGGCAGCAGAAGGCACGCTGCCCGGCACGGGGTTGCCGTCGGGCCTGGGCTTGCCGTCGGGCCTGGGCTTGCCGTCGGGTTCGGGCTCGGCAGCCGTCATACGCTCGCCAGGACCGGCCGCACCTCGACGACACCCCCGGCCAGAGCCACCGGGTGCCTGGACGCCGCATAGATCGCCTCATCAAGGTCCGTGCACTCGATCACGTCATAACCGAGGATCTGCTCCTTGGTCTCGGCGAACGGGCCATCGGCGACCAGCATCTCGCCGCCGCTGTTCCGCACTGCGGTCGCCGTGGCGGTGGGCTGCAGCTGCGCGCCTTCCACGAGCAGAACGCCGCGTGCCTCCATCTCGCGCGCCCACGGCATCCAGCACGGCTCTTCTGTCTCGTTATCCGCCAGGGGATGCGGCGCGATCTGAGGTTCCGTCTCGTCACCGCACATCAGCAACAGGTACCGCGTCACTTCTGCTCACCTCTGATCCCACCGTACTTGCGACGAACGACTAGCCCGCGTAACGGACCTGGCGGACCGAGAATCCGCGGGCCGGGAATCTGGCCAGGCCCGGAATCTGGTCACCGAAGCTGTCCATCAGAGGCTATGCCGTTCGTCGGAAGGACGGCAGAAAACGATTCGTTTTGCGCCGTTAGCACAGCCGAGTCAACAGGGAGGATGCTGTGAGCCTGCCGGACGTCACCAGCCGGAAGCAGTGGCTAGTTGCGCGGAGGGAACTGCTCGTCCGGGAAAAGGAGCTAACCCGCCGGCGTGACGCACTCAACGCCGATCGCCGCCGGCTGCCGATGGTGGAGATCGACAAGGACTACGTGTTCGAGGGGCCGGACGGCACGATCGGACTCGCCGATCTGTTCGCTGGCCGCAGCCAGCTGATCATTCAGCACGTCATGTTCGGCCCGGACTGGCAGGCTCCGTGCCCCGGCTGCTCGGCCGGCTTGGACGAGATGTCGCAGGGCGTCCTCCGGCATCTTCAGTCCCGCGACACCTCGTTCGCCGGTATCTCCCGCGCGCCATACGCCAAGCTGGCGGCCACCAAAGCCGGGCGCGGCTGGCAGCTGGACTGGTACTCCAGTTACGGCAGCGACTTCAATTACGACTTCTACGCGACGCTGGATCCCGCGGTGACGCTGCCGCTGTTCAACTTCGAGCCGCCTGCCGAGCCGGTGACGGAGTCGGTGGAGGTATCCGGCCTCAGCTGCTTCCTGCGTGATGGGCAGCGGATTTACCACACCTACTCGACTACCGCGCGGGGGACTGATCAGATCGGCAACGCCTACACGTTGCTCGACCTGACCGCGTTCGGCCGGTCAGAGGACTGGGAGGAGCCCAAGGGCCGGGTAGCCAGGCCGCACGGCGCTGACCCGACATTCACCGACTAGCCGATCCACAGTGCCTGGCATTTTCCGCGGATATAGCGCGGAAAATGCCAGGCGTTAGCTCGGAGGGGCCAGATCCGGACGCCGCCCAGGCAGGCCGGCTTGTTCCAGGATCGCCGGAATGGCCTTCTCGGCCCCGATCGCCATGACATGCACTCCGGCTACGCCCGGCAGCTCGGCAAGCTGGGCGATAATCTCGCTGCAGAGTTTCTCGCTCTCCGCCCGGATCCGGTCCGCGCTCGCAGCGGCCAGCCGGTCTGCGATTGCCTCGGGAATGACCACGCCGGGAAGCGTGGCGAGGTGCGCGAGCGCGCGGTGCGAGCGAACTGGGCCGACCCCGGCCAGGATGTAACAGCGCTCGGCCAGGCCCAGATCGCGGACCCTGGCGAGCCAGGCGGCGAAAGCTGCCACGTCGAAAACGAACTGCGTCTGGACGAACTGAGCGCCGGCCTCGATCTTGCCCGCTAGGCGGTACACGGCATTGTCGGCGGCCTCGGCTGCCTCCCGGCCGGCCCTGTCGAGACCAGCACTGTCGAGGCCAGCACTGTCGAGGCCAGCACGGGCGGGGCCCGCCTTGGGTGCGCCGGACGGGTTCTCCACCGCGCCGAGAAACCAGGCTGGTGGCGGCTTCAGCTCGCCGCCCGACATCAGCCGGCCCTGGTCGCGCATCGTGGCTGCCACCCTCAGCAGTGCCGTGCTGTCCAGGTCGAACACGGGTTTCGCGTCGGCGTGATCGCCATGTCGAGGGTGATCGCCGCTCATGATGAGCACGTTCGGAACGCTGAGCGCCGAGGCCGACAGCAGTTCGGACTGTAGTGCGATCCGGTTCCGGTCCCGGCAGGTGAGCTGCATGATCGGCTCGACTCCGGCGCCGAGCGCGGCGAGGCTCCCGGCCAGGCTGGACAGCCGGACGGCGGCGCCCTGGTTGTCGGTGATGTTAACCGCGTCCACCCAGCCGCGCAGCAGCGCAGCGGTCCTGGCGACCGGCGCGGTATCGGCGCCTCGCGGCGGACCGATCTCAGCGGTCACAGCAAACTCGCCCGATGCAAGACGCCGCTGGAACCCGCTCGGTGTCGCTGAGCGGGCAGCATCGAGCTCGC
>Ga0335074_10007213_pt1 | contig 15399 bp, 13 predicted proteins | sample Lox_Sample_23_FD_206715 | JGI IMG/M metagenome (GOLD analysis project Ga0335074, IMG submission 206715) | Soil microbial communities from Loxahatchee National Wildlife Refuge, Florida, United States - Lox_Sample_2.3 | ecosystem: Environmental > Terrestrial > Soil > Wetlands | place: USA... | reverse complement strand
ACGCTCGCGCAACTGGCGGTGGTGCTGCTCGGAATCTTGGTGCTGCTCAATCTGCTGGGCATTTCGATCACGCCGATTCTGACCGCCTTGGGCGTGGGCGGCCTGGCCGTGGCGCTGGCATTGCAGGACACGCTATCCAATCTGTTCGCCGGCTTTTATATAGCGGTCGCGCGCCAGATACGTTTGGGCGATTACATTCGCCTGAATACGGGCGAAGAAGGATATGTCACGGATATCGGCTGGCGCAGCACCACGGTAAAAGGACTGTCGAATAACATGGTCATCGTACCGAATAGCAAGTTGGGACAAGCGATTGTCACTAACTTCTATCTGCCGGATAAGCGCGTCAGTGTCTCGCTGCAAGTGAACGTCTCCCGCGAAAGCGATGAGCAGTTGGTCGAACGTGTGTTGCTCGAGGAGGCGCAAGCCGCAGCGCGCGAGGTGAGCGGCATGCTGGCGGATCCGGCGCCCAGCGTGAGCTTCGATCCGGGTTTCGGCGACTGGGCCCTTAGCTTCACCGTGGGATTCAGCGTGGAGGAGTTTACGAATCAGTACAGCGTGCGGCCGGAGTTGCGGAAACGCATCTTGAAACGCCTGCGTCAGGAGAAGATCGAGATGCCTTTTCCCACGCGGACGGTTTATGTGCACGGGCAGGGAGAAGGCGGATGAGCCGCGCCGCCGCGCTGCTGTGCTCGGTTGCGTGCATTTCCGGCGCGCGCGCGGTGGAACTGAAGCCGGAAACCGTACAAGCCTTCAACCAGTACATTCACGGCGCCGAAGCCAGATTGGACAAGCGTCTGGCGCCCGGCGCCCACTTCCTCTGGGTGGATGACGACGGACCGCGTTTGACCCAGGTGCGCGGCGGCCAACTGGCCATCGAAAGCCTTACGGGCAAAGGCGCGCGGGAGATTCCCGGCGGGTTGATCCACGATTGGATCGGCGCGATCTTCATTCCCGGTGTCACGCTGGAGAAGACTCTGGCGCTGATCCAGGATTACAACCATCATCAGTTCTACTACAAGCCGGAAGTGATGGTATCGCGTCTCATCAGCCGCCACGGAAACGATTTCAAAGTGTACTTACGGCTGATGAAGCACAAGTTCATCACCGTTATTCTGGATACCTACTACGATGTACACTACTTTCCACTAAGTGGCGGGCGATGTTACAGCCGCGCTTATAGCACGCGCATCGTGGAAGTAGAGGACGCCGGTAAGCCGGACGAGCACGACTTACCGCCCGGCAATGACAGCGGCTATTTGTGGCGTCTGGACTCTTACTGGAGCTTCGAGCAGCGGGATGGCGGCGTATACGTCGAGTGCGAAGCCATTTCGCTGACGCGCGGCATCCCGGCCGGGCTGGGTTGGCTGATCGAGCCGGTGGTGAACAACCTGCCGCGCGAATCGCTGGCGAATACGCTACTGAAGTTGCGGGTCGCGCTTCGCAAGTAAGGTGTTCCACCCCACGGCCAACAATTCTGCGGTTGACGCTTGCATTTTGCTTTTTCTTCGCCCACAATAGAACAAAGGGAGGAGTTGTTCGATGGCTTTAACTCGCCGGCAGAAGCAAGTGCTCGACGCGATCGGGCGGCTGATTGAAGAAAACGGCTACAGCCCCAGCTATGAAGAACTGGCGCAGACCCTGAACCTGGCGTCGCTGGCTACCGTTCACAAGCACATCACCGCGCTCACGGCCAAAAATTATCTGAAGCGCGGCGTTAATCAGAGCCGGTCGCTGGAACTCAGTCCCAAATACCAGCAGGAGACCCGCCGGCATAAGGAAGGCGCGGCCCTCGAAATTCCGCTATTGGGCCGCATCGCCGCCGGATTGCCGGTGGAATCGGTGGCGCAGCGCGCGACGCTCAGCTTCGCCGATTTTCTGGGTCATCCGGGGACCTTCGCGCTCGAAGTGCGCGGCGAATCCATGATCGGCGATCACATCTGCGATGGCGACATGATCCTGGTAGAACGCGCAGATGAAGTGCGCGACGGCGAAATCGTGGTGGCGTTGGTCGAAGGCACGGAAACCACCTTGAAGCGTTTTTACCGGGAGCCTGGAGGCAAAATTCGCCTGCAGCCCGCCAACCCGGCGCTACAGCCGATCATTGTGCCGGCGGCGGACGTACAGATACAGGGACGGTTACTAGCTGTTCTCCGAAAGTATAAATAACTGACTTACAACGCGAACTGGCTTGAGTTACTAGGCGGCGGACAGAGTCAGGTTGCCGCGCAATTCCTGCTCGGCGCGCAGCCAATCTTCCTCGGGAGATCCGCCTTGATATCCGCGCGCTTCCCAATAAGAGTACGCCAATTGGGCGATGTCATCAAACGATGGGCCGGCCTGCTGGGGCGCCGCGGACGAAGCGGTTATGGCACTCTCGGAGTTCTCCGTGGCCGCCGAGGTCCTGGTCTTGTGAGTTGCTGTTTTGGCGCGTGCGGTAGCAGCGCCGGAAGAAACCGAAGGTTCGGAGCCAGTTTTTCGTTTAGTTGCCATACAAAGTTATATCTCCCTAAATGAACTGATTCCTCAATTTTATCAGACTTCACCGCGCGCGCCGTAAAAAGTTTTTATCAATTCGATTAGCATTTACGGGGACGTGACCTTTCAGACATTCGCATCTGACCGGCCACAAAAAACGACGGCCTGTCCCCATCAAACACGATTGGCGCATCGAGGTATATTAATGTTAGCCGTGCGATCAAGATTGGCGGGTGTGCTCCTGCTGGCCATGGCCGCGGGAAGCGCGAGAGCCGCGGAGCCGCGAGTGCTGGCCGTGGACGTGGATGGCATGATCCATCCGGTGACCGCTGAAATCTTGTCGCGCGCCATTCAACAGGCCAAACAAGAAGACGCCGTTTTGTTGTTGGTGCGGCTGAACACTCCCGGCGGATTGATGGACGCCATGCGCCAATCCATCGAAGAGATCATTGCCGCGCCCATGCCGGTGGTCGCTTACGTGGCGCCCAGCGGCGCGCGCGCGGCTTCGGCGGGATTTTTCATCCTGGAATCGGCCGACGTGGCGGCCATGGCGCCCGGCACTAATACCGGCGCCGCGCATCCCGTGGCGATGGGCGGCGAAATGGATGAGGTGATGAAAGAGAAGGTGGTGAACGACGCCGCCGCTTATCTGCGCAGCATCGCCACCCAGCGCGGGCGCAACAGCGCGCTGGCCGAACAGGCAATCCGGAAAAGTGTATCGTTTACCGATCAGGAAGCGCTGAAAGACAACTTGATCGATCTGGTGGCCAATAACGACGCGGACCTGCTCGCGAAACTCGACGGCCGCGATGTCACGCGCATGAACGGAGCGCACACCACATTGCACACCCGCGGCGCGGTGATCGAAGTTTACCAGAAAAATCTGCGCGAGAGAATCATCTCAGGCATCGCCGATCCCAACATCGCGCTGGTGCTGCTGGTGTTGGGCGCACTCGGCATTTATGTCGAATTCAGTTCTCCGGGTTTGATCGTGCCCGGCATTCTGGGCGCGATCATGGCTCTGCTGGGACTCTCGGCACTCTCGGTGCTGCCCATCAATTGGCTGGGCGCGGCGCTGCTGCTGCTGGCTTTTGCACTCTTTGTGCTCGAAGCGAAATTCGCCACGCACGGCATTCTAGGCATCGGCGGCACCGTGTGCATGATTCTCGGTGCGGTGATGCTGATCAACAGTCCCGTGCCGGAGATGCGCATCCATCTCTCCACGGCGATAGCGCTGGCGCTGCCTTTTTCGTTCATCACTATGTTTCTGCTGACCCTGGTGCTGCGCGCGCGGCGCAGTAAGGTCGTGACCGGGCAGGAAGGCATGATCGGCGAGATGGGCACGGCAGTCACGCCGCTCGCTCCCGAAGGCCGCATCCTGGTGCGCGGCGAATATTGGGATGCGGTGTCGGGCGCGCCGGTGGCGGCCGGCGGCCCGGTGCGCGTCGTCGCTATGGATAAACTCAAACTCACGGTGGAAGCCGTCCCCCCCAAAAATGGAGCCTCAACATGATCGATTTCACCAGCTTTACCACCATCATCATCATCATCGTGGTGCTGTATCTGCTTTCGTCCATCAAGATCCTGCGCGAGTATGAACGCGGCGTCATCTTCCGCTTGGGACGCCTGCTGGATCAGCCCAAGGGACCGGGCGTCATATTGGTTTTTGCGCCCGTCGACCGCATGGTGCGAGTTTCGTTGCGGATCGAAACTCTCGAAGTCCCGCCGCAGGACGTGATCACGCGCGACAACGTTACCGTCAAGGTGAACGCGGTCATCTATTTCCGTGTTCTTGAGCCGCGCCTGGCGATCGTGGAGGTCTCCAGTTTTCTTAACGCCACGTCGCAACTGGCGCAAACCACGCTGCGCAGCGTGCTGGGCGAGGTGGAACTGGACGAACTTCTCAGCCAGCGCGATAAGCTTAACCTGCGGCTGCAAAGCATTCTCGACCAGCACACCTCGCCCTGGGGCGTGAAGGTGACCGTGGTCGAAGTGAAGCAGGTAGACCTACCCGAGCAGATGATCCGGGCCATCGGCCGCCAAGCCGAAGCCGAGCGCGAGCGGCGCGCCAAGATCATTCACGCCGAGGGCGAATACAGCGCCTCCGAGAAGCTGGCCATGGCCGCCAAGGTAATTCAGGAGCAGCCGGTGGCCATCCAGTTGCGCTATTTGCAAACGCTGCTTGATATCGGCACCGAGAAGAATACTACAATTATTTTTCCCATGCCGATCGATCTTATTTCCACTTTGGAGCATACCCTGCGGAGGCTGGGCGAGGGTTCTAAACCGGCGAATCCATGAAGAACAACGAAACTGGCGAATTCGAACTGGTGCTGGGCAACCGTCAACTGCTGAGCGGCTTTTTCGTGGTGGTGGTGCTGTTCGCGGTGTTTTTCGTGATGGGCTACATCGTGGGCCGCAACTCCACGCCCACGGCGCAAGTTGCCGCGAATCACGATCAAAGTGCCGCACAAGCCGTGCCCGCGAACGCTCGTCCAGAAGCCTCCGGCGGAGCGTCTGCGCCGCAAAATCCGCCAGCCGCCGAGCAGCCAAAGGACGAGACCGCCACCAGCGCACCGCCTAGCCAAGCCACTCCCGCGCCCACGCAAACCGCCGAAGCGAAACCGGCGCCACCAGCCGCGTCCACGGAAAGCGCTCCCGCGCCGGGCGAGACTTATCTGCAAGTAACTTCGGTGAAGCAGGATGTAGCCGAAACCGTCGCGAAGACCCTTAAGGATAAAGGCTTCCCCGCGGTGTTGTCACCCGGCCCCGCGGGCAAGACCCGCGTACTCGTTGGGCCGTACGCGGATCTCGCGAAGCTTGGCCAAGCCAAAGCGGATCTCGAGCATCTGGGCTTCCAGCCGTTCGTGAAGAAATAGCGCTTGATGACCGGCCTTGTGCAAATCGGCGCACCCGCCCATCCTCGCCTGCCCCACCCTCGCCTGCCCGAATGGGCACGCAAGAGCGCTACCGATTACCAAGCGCTGCACGATTTGAAAGCCGGCTTGCGCGCGCTCAATCTGCATACGGTATGCGAATCGGCGCGCTGCCCCAATATCCACGAATGCTTCGCGCGCGGCGCGGCTACGTTCATGATTCTGGGAAATCTGTGTACGCGCGGCTGCGGATTCTGCGCGGTCCCTAAAGGGTCGCCCGCCAAACACGATATGCGGCTCGATCCCGATGAGCCGGCCAACGTGGCGCGCATGGCCGCGCAAATGAAATTGCGCTACGTGGTGATCACCAGCGTGAATCGCGACGATCTGCGCGATGGCGGCTCCGCGCATTTCGCCGTCACCGTGCGCGAGGTTCGCCGCGCGTTGCCGGAAGCGCGCGTGGAAGTGCTCACGCCCGATTTTTGCGGCGATCTGCAGGCCGTGGCGCGCGTGCTGGATGCAGCTCCGCACGTGTTCAATCACAATATCGAAACCGTGCCGCGGCTTTATTCCCGGGTGCGCCCGCAGGCCCATTACCAGCAATCGCTCGATGTGCTGAATTTCGCGCGCCGCTATCGCCCGCAGATTCTCACCAAGTCCGGATTGATGGTGGGTCTCGGCGAAACCGCCGAAGAAGTGCGCGGCGTGCTGCGCGATTTGCACGAGGCAGGCACGGCCGTGGCCACCATTGGCCAATATCTGCGGCCCACGCGGCGCAACCTGCCGGTTGCCGAATATATCGAGCCGCGGCAGTTCGATACGTATCGCGATTACGGCCTGTCCATCGGCTTCCAAATGGTATTCAGCGGACCGCTGGTACGCAGCTCCTACATGGCCGATCAGGTGAACGACCAAGCCCGGCGGTCCGGAAATTGAAATACCTCGGCGCGCTGCTCACCGCCATACTGCTCATCCTGGCGTTTCCGCGTTTCAGTTTCGTTTGGCTTGCGCCGGTGGCGCTCACACCGCTGCTGGCGGCCGTGGCGCTCGAGCCGCGCTGGCCGCGAAGATTTTTGCTGGGCGAAATTACCGGCATCGTCTATTGGTTCGGCGTCTGCTATTGGATCGAGGCCGTGCTGGCGAATTACGGCGGATTGAACAAGCCGCTGGCCTGGCTGGCGTTCCTGCTGTTCTGCCTGATCAAGGCGCTGCACATGGGCGTGTTCGCCCTGCTGGCTGGAATTCTCATGCGCCGCTGGTGGGCCATGCCGGCCGTCGCCGCGCTGTGGGTGGCCATCGAATCGACCCACGGCATGTTGGGTTTCGCCTGGCTGGCGCTGGGCAACGCGGGCATCGACATGGGCTTGCCGATGCGCCTCGCGCCCATCACCAGTGTCTATGGGCTTTCGTTCGTGTTCATGGTGATGGCCACAGCGCTGGCGCTGGCCATCCTGCGGCGTCCGCGCCTGGAATTGATGTGGCTGCTGCCGCTCCCGTTTCTGATCTTCCTGCCGGCGCTGCCGGATGCCCGGGCCGGCCGCGATACCGCGGTGCTGTTGCAGCCAAATATCTCGGTGGATACCGAGTGGACCGAGGAATCCGCGGATGCCATGCAACGGCGTCTGGTGGCGCTATCGTTGCGCGCGGTGCTGACCGGAGGCGCCCAGCATCCCGCGCTCGTAGTTTGGCCCGAAGTGCCCGCACCGCTCTATTATTACGACGATCCGCGTTTCCGCAGCTATGTCGAGGATCTGGCGCGCGTGGCGAATACTTATCTGCTGCTGGGAGTGGTGGCGCATACGCCGCAGGGTGCGCCGCTCAACTCGGCAATCCTGGTGGCGCCCGATGGCCATCTGGTGAGCCGTTATGACAAAGTGAATCTGGTGCCGTTTGGCGAATTCGTGCCGTGGCCGTTCGACTTCGTCAAGCGCATCACCACCGAAGCGGGCGATTTCACGCCCGGAAAACGGGTGGTGGTTTCGCCGATTGACGATCACAAATTGGGAACATTTATCTGCTACGAATCGGTATTTCCGGATTTCGTGCGCAAATTCGCGGCGAATGGCGCGGAAGTTTTGTTCAATATTTCGAACGATGGCTATTTCGGCAAGACGGCCGCGCGCTATCAGCATTTGGAAATCGTGCGCATGCGCGCGGCGGAAAACCGGCGCTGGATTCTGCGCTGCACCAACGACGGCATCACCGGCACGATCGATCCCGCCGGACGCTTGCGCGGCACGCTGCCGCTTTATGTGGAAGCGGCCTCGCGCACGGGGTTCACCTATATCAAGGAGCACACGTTCTATACGCGCTGGGGCAACTGGTTTCCGATTCTGTGCGGGGTGCTGGCGGTGGCGTTGCTGATCGCGGATCGCGCTTTTCAGCCCCGTCTGTCAGGGCGGAGTTAAAGCGAACCATGACATCCATCTTCCACATTCTGTTTCCCCCCGTCGCGGATAACCTCATCCGCGGGCCGAAACTTCCTGCGTATGTATTCGCTGTAATTGCCGTGATCAGCATGCTGCGAAGCTTGATTCATTTGTTGGCGCCCGATGGCGGCGCGGGCAAAATCGCCGGCATGGATCTTTCCGTAGCTGGCGCGAGCGGCATCGTCTTCGCCTTCGCGCTGTGGGGAAGCGCGCAGTTGGTCTACGCGATCGTGCAGTTGCTGGTCGCTTTCCGCTACCGGTCGCTCATTCCGTTCATGTATCTGCTGCTTATCGTCGAGACGCTCCTGCGCATACTGGTGGCGCGCATGAAGCCGGTGACGTTTGCCCACACACCTCCCGGCGCGATCGGCAATTGGATCATCCTGCCTGTGGCCGCGGTGATGTTGCTGCTTTCACTGCGCTAAGCGGATTTCCAAGTTCCAGCCAATGGGGAGATCATTTTCCCCTGGATTCCGCGGTGTCGCTCCAGACTGCCGACCGCATCGATTTCGCCGGAACTCTGCGCGTCGCGTGCGAGGATGCGCTGGTCTTTCACATCGAGGTAACTTACCTGGTTCGCTACCGCTACTTCAACAGTGCCATGGCCGCCTCGAAAAACGGAACTCGCCGCCTTTTGCAAGGGATCTCCGGCGATGGCCGCGTGGCCCTACATCCGCGAGACCGTCCAGTCTCTCGCAACCCGCATGGGCTTACCCACAGAACCCCTGCCCTTGCTGCGCCTCGTCCGTGGCTGGCGAACCCGACAAGACCTTTCTGTATCCCAATCAGTTAGCGTCGCTCGCCAACACGGCGCCCTTTCAATCCAAGGCGGCGTGTTACCCGGATGCGGTCCCACTTGCCCGCACCATGTAGCAATCCAGTTGAGGAATTGTCGCTATCTCTGATGCTGCGATGTGTTCGATGTTGGCCGCTGCCTCATCTGTCCACCGGATATTCATCGCGACTTTAGGAGACGTTCGATACGAGCCTTGACCTCTTCGTGCTCAACCAGTTCGCCACGCTCGGCCTATCGAATACCGCGGCGCGCGCCGGCGCGAAACTCGGCATCTGCCTCGACGGGGCGCTGAGCCGCATCCTTCACCAGTTGGTCGGGGCAGTTCTGGTATAGGTAGCGAGTTTCGAAAGCTCCGCTTCCTGCAGCCTGACAGGGCGCGGTTTGAGCAGCGTGGCGGCTTACTGCGGCTGTTTGTCCTGGGGCGATGCGATCACGGCAAGCTGTACGCTCTGCTGGCTGCCTTCCGAAATCTCGAGGCTCTTGGCCCGCGGCTCGTAGGCTTTCAGAAAATCGGGATCGTACAGCGCCTCGTCCACGTCAACGTCTTCCCAGGCGTACAGTTTGTAATCTCCCGGCGCAATGCCTCTGAAAACGAAATGACCCGCGGGACTGGTTTCGGTCCACTTGTACTGGTCTTTGGAAGCTTGCGCGGCTGTCGGAATCAGCGTGACCACCGCCCTGGCCACGGGCGCCGATTGATCGTCCGCCACTACGCCATCGATCTGGCCGCCATTGGCGCTCATGGTCAATGTCAAACGCGCCTCGCCGGCGCCCTGCGTCAGGTCCACGCCCGATTGCGTCACATCTTTCTCCGCCAAGCGCACGGATTTCAGATAGAGATCCGGTGGACCGCCCGTTACAGAAACAGTGTACACCGCCGGATCGAGACTCTCGATCGTGAAGGACCCGTCTTCTTTTGCCGGCGATGAACTGCCCAGACCTTGGCCATTGAGAACCACCATCATGTGGGACAGCTTTTCGCCCGTCTTGCCCTCGACACGAATCTGTCCGGCGATCTCCACCGGAGGCTGCAGTCGCAATTCGATGCCTTCCAAATCGGACGTGCCCACTTGAATGGGCAAGCCCGCGCGCAAATGCTGGCCACCCACAGTGCCATTGGCGGTTAGAACGTACGATCCCGGCGAAACTCCCCGTAGAGTAAACTTGCCACTGTTATCCAGCGTATTCATGGTGGTCGTCCATTCTCCGTCGTCCGTGGACTTGCGCAGCCCTACGGTAAGGACGATTCCGGAATTCATCACGCGCCCGCGAATGGTGGCGATGCGCGTGGGGCGGAGGGTCACGTCCATGCCGTCGAGCGTTTCACCGGCTGCCAGTTCGACAGGAGAGGCGCTCGAAACTTCCAGAGTGCCTGGATAATAAGAAACCCCGTACGCCTCGTTATTGTCAGCGCCGCCCATCGAATCGGGCGATCCAGCTCGCAGGAAATAGCGGCCGGTGGGCAGATCGTAGATGCGGTATTGGCCCAGATCGTTGGTGGTGGCGCTGCCGCCCTCCGCCAAACGCCGCCCCGCTGCGCTATAGCGGTAAGTCATCACCTGCACTTGCATACTGCGGATAGGATCGCCATCCTCGTCCAGGATACGGCCGGTAACTACGCCGAAGGGCTCCAGACGGATGGTCACTTCCTGTGAATCACCCGCCGCAACCGTCACGCGCCGTAGCCTCATCTGGCCGTTCTTCGTTACCGAATTGAAGCCGTCGTGAGACGCGGAAAGCGCATAGCCGCCGGGCGCCAGCGCGGCGAATTCGAATCCACCGGAGGCGTCCGTTACAACAGTTGGAGGGCCGGCGTCATTCTTGGCCGGCTGCGGCGCGCCCATATTCATCAGAGTTACCTTTGCCTTGCGGATCGGCTCGCCCGTGACGGAGTTGACCACATTGCCTTTGATCCGCGCTTGATCCGGCGCGGATTGCGCGTCCTGCGCGTAGGCGAGCGCGCAGAGACACAGTGGGAAAAGTATAAGACATAGTCGCATAGCGCTACCTCTGGTATTCTATCGCGGGCAAGTCAGAAAAACCGGCCGCCCCACAGACAGGCTGCGCCTCGATGCGGCTCCCCAAAAGGAGATAACAACGCATCCATTGCCCGATGTTCGGGCTTCGAGTTCAGATCCGCGGGTTCCGCGTCTTTCGTTGTTTTTTGAGTACAAAGACCCCGATGGCAACGTGCTGGGCGTGACGAACGCTTAATGGCGGCCCAATAGCGCGGCGATTTCGGGTGCGCGGCTTTCTTTGGCGAGTTGCAGCAGCGAGCGGCCGTCGGGATGGCGAACCGTAGTATCGGCGCCATGTTTGAGTAGAACGCTCACGGCGTCTTTGTTGCCGCGGACAATAGCGCGGACCAGCGGCGTTTGCCAATCGTCCGGGTTTGGCGCACGCGTGAGGCATTTGGCAAAGGGCCGATCGAGCGCTTCAGGATCGCCCTTCAGAATATCCGGGACGCGGTCGATTCGCCCGTATTCGAGTGCATCAAACAGGCAGATGCCGGGTTCGTTCAACAGCTTGTCGCGCAGGTTCGCATAGTTGAAGAAATCGGCCCAGCCGATTCCCGTGCTGTCGTACCACGGATCGCGAAGTTTCAAGGACGCGCCGCGATTGAGCAGCAGGCGCAGGATATCGTCGCGCTCAGCCAGAACTCCCGCGTGATGGATGGCCGCATTGTCCTCGATGGCATTGGGGTCGAATTCCAGATCGAGCGTGAGCTTCACGGCTTCTATATTCCTGGTCCAGACCGCTCGATGCACCAAGTCCTGTGGAGCGCGGGCACGCAGATCGGGCGCGGCGGCGAGCACGGCGCGGGCAGCAGTCTCGTCGCCGGACATGCAGGCCGCGATGAATCGGCCAACATCATCCAATTGTGCGAGCGGCGCGCCGGCGCTTTCCAGAAGCTGCGCGACCTCGGTCCGGCCGAGGCGGACCGCGTGCTCCCATGGAAGCTTGTGGTTAAAAACCTCATCCATACGGGCGCCGTGGTCCATAAGAAGGCGCACCTGCTCAAGATTGCCCTGGCGGGCCGCTTGGGAAAGCGCTCGGCCCATCAAGGTGATGCCGGTCGCGGCTGCGGCGTCAGGCTTCAGGCCGTGGCGCAGCAGAATCTCAAGGCTGGCATCTTGATTGATGGCCAAGGCCATCTCGTCGGCTGGATCGGCGCCGCCTTCGAGCAGCAGCTCAGCGAGTTCGCGCCAGCGGGGATGCGGCGGCTGATTGGCAAGTCCGGTGGAACCGCCTCCGAAGATGCCGCTCAGCGGGGTGAAGCGGCGGCCGCGCCCACTGCCGGGCGGATCGTTGTGTTTGAGCGTGTAGCAATTGGCATCGGCGCCGCGGTCGAGAAGTATTTTCGCGGCCTCGAAGCTGGAGTGGCTGGCGTCGATCGGAACGGCACGCGAGTAGCAGGCGCAGATGAGCGGAGTCCATCCATGCTGTTCGGGCCGGTCTACCAGCGTCGGATCGTCGTCGAGGAACGCCGCAACGGCACGCCCATCGCCTGCGGCCGCCGCGCACCAGATGTCGGCGGAGGCCAGCCATGGGTTCCGGCGCAGCATTTCGCCGGCGCGGACATGGAAGGAGCGGTGATCATAATGTGGATCGTCATAGCACAGGCAGGCGATCTCGACAAACGCCGTGGGCAAGTCCCGGTTGGCGGACTCCACCGCGACTTTTAAATGCGGCCAACTCGCGAAGCCTGCCTCGCGCGCCAGAACGAGCTGGCAATCGCTAAGGCGAAACGCCCCAGCCGCGAAGCGGGGATGACTGGCGCGGAGACGCGCAACGGCGCCGGCATCTCCGCGGCGGCAGGCCTTGAGTAACGTTTTGGCTTGTTTCTTGAGGTTTTCGAGAGACGGATTCGGTGTAAGGGTTCGGGTCATGACGACCTCCTTTCATGGGCACATAGCCCGGCTTGCCCGATTGCTCGCATGTTCGGGCTGAAAGGACGGCCGTACGTCCAACGGAATTGCAGTTCAGGAGGGCTTGGCCCTTTCCGCGAGCTGGAGGCGCCCCGAAGCGCTCTAGCTCAAATCTAACGAAGAAGCGCGCGTGGCGTCAAGCGCGCCGGGGTTCGTCGAGCCACTGCGCAGGGCTGACTTTGAAGCGCCCACCTGTAGTAGCATCAGGATTGGTCGATATCCATAGCCATATCCTCTGGGGCCTCGATGATGGCGCCGAATCGCTCGAGCAATCCGTCGCTATGTTGCGCATGGCGGCCGAATCCGGCACCACCGACATCGTGGCGACGCCTCATTCCAACGGCCAGTTTAAATTCGATCCGGATCTCGTCACCGAGAGAATCGCGGAGTTGCACCAGGCGGCCGGTCCGCTGCCCCGCATTCACCGCGGCTGCGATTTTCATCTGAGCCTGGAGAATATTCAGGACGCGCTGGTGAATCCGCCCAAATATGCCATCAATGGGTTGAATTATCTGCTCGTGGAATTCTCCGACATGCTGATTCCCCGCACCACGCCGGAGATTTTCGGGCGCCTGCAAAGCGTGGGCCTGACGCCCATCATTACGCACCCGGAACGCAACGCGCTGCTGCACACCCGCCTGGATCAGATGCAATTGTGGATCGAGAATGGCGCGCTGGTGCAGGTTACCGCGGGATCTTTGCTAGGCGCTTTCGGACGCGCCGCCAAATCCGTGGCGGCCGAACTGATGAACCGCAACATGGTGCATTTCGTCGCCAGCGACGCGCACGACACGCGCTATCGCACCACCGTTCTGCGCGATGCTTTCGAGCATGTCGAAAAGAACTGGAGCCGCAGTCTCGCCAAGCTGCTCTTTGTGACTGCGCCTAAGGCGGCCATTGAAGGCGAGGAGATCATGCTGCTCGATCCGGTGCCCGCGCCGCCCAGGAAGAAATGGTTTCGGTTCGGGTTTTGACGGCGGCGCGAATCAGGGCAGAAATTATGCGGGACGGGTGAGACAAGCCAACCAGCCGCGTAAAGCAGGTACTCCTGGACCCGGTTTTCCGAGATCGCTTCCGTAATGACCTCGGCAGCCGTCCGCATAACCGGGATAGTGCCGTCGACTGGATACAGTGGCCGATGTCGCGCTCAATGGCTTGGCGCGGCCGGCTTATGGATATACGCGTAAGCTCCGGCAAGACAATCTGATGCTGCGCATGCTGGAGATTCCGTTCTCCAAGTCGCAGACGGCCCAGGAAGCTGCTAACACGTTGACACGTTCGCGAAGCAATGCCGAACGGACGAACGGACCAGGCTGGTTGGACGATGAAACGAAACGCTCCTTTGAATCCGTCGTCTCCGAACTGATCGAGGGCCTGGAGTCAGGCGCGATCAGCCTCCGAGACCTTCGCGCCGGTCACGACTCTTTCGCGGTGGCGCCCTGCAAAGCCTCCGTGGAGCGTGTCGAAGAGCTGAGTTACCACTACCGTGGGGAGAAGTCCGGGCGTCCAGCCGTCAGGCGCCCTCATTAGCACAAACCGCTCCCGGCGCTCATGCAAGATCCTGTTCGCGCCCCCGGGGACCGGCTACCAAACTGAGTTGCGTGGCGCGCCCATACCGCCAACGCCCAAGTCAGCCCGGCGCCGCAGCCTACTTCCCCGGCTTGCCCGCGGTCTCCACCACGCTGCGCGCCAGATAGTTGACCACTTTCGCTTCGTTGCGCGCCACCTCATAATACGCGCTTTTCAGCAACTGGTCCTTGCGATTCAGCAGCGTCTCGCGGATGCTCTGCTGCACGCGTGGATCGTTCAGCTCGCGCTGTCCGGCGGATTCCTTGGCGATCATTTTGAAGATGCGGTAGCCCTCCTGCGTCTTCACAATCGGGCTGATGGCTCCCGGCGCCAGCGACATCACCATCTTGCGCAACTCCACGTTGGCTTTGTCCAGCGCGGATTCGGGGATGAATCCCAAGTCGCCGCCATTGGGCGCCGAATTGGGATCTTCCGAGTAACTGTGGGCGACTAATCCGAAATCTTCGCCGCGCTGCAAGCGGTCGTATATCTCGTGGATCTTGCGGTTGGCTTCGCCATCGTTCTGCGCTTTGCTGTTCTGCAGATTGCCGGCGCTCGGCTCCGGATTGGGAGTCACCAGGATCTGCGCCATGTGCACGCGCGGCTCGGCCAGATTGAAGCTGGCTTTGTTGGCGTTGTAGAAGGCCGTCACATCCGCATCGGTGATCACGATGTGCGACGTGATCTCTTTGTTGATGAGCTTCTGGATGCTCAGATCGCGGCGGATCTTGGATTTCAGCTCGCCGAGCGTCATCTTATTGTCGTGAAGCTGGCGCTCGAACTGCTCCTTGGTCCAAGGCGCTTTCAACTCGGTGAGCTTGGCTTCCACGTCCGCATCGCCCGCCAGCAGACCTTCCTTTTCGGCACGCTGCAGCATGATCTCGCTGTCAATCAGGCCGCGCAGCACTTCCAGTTTCTGCGCCACGGTCTGCTCTTCGGATTGGCCGGGCACCGAGAGTTGCGACTGCTGATACGTGCGCTCCAGTTCGGTATAGCTGATGGCGCGGTTATTCACCGTGGCGGCTACATTAGCGGGTACGGCGTGGTTGCAGGCAGGCGCGCAGAAGAGCGCCGCTACAACCGCCGCGCATCCCCACCGGATTGGGCGCCCTGGCCGGCGGCGCCGGGGAACATCAAACATGTCGATGCCTCATTGTAGCCGGGTACAATGGCCTGCGGGAGAGATGCGGATGAGAGTCGGCATGATCGGCACGGGCGCCATATCGCAAAAACACGCGGAGGCTTACCGCAACATCGGCTATGAATTAACCGTGTGCACGGATATCAACGCGGAAGGCGGACGGCGCTTCGCCGCGCAGCAT
>Ga0335074_10007210_pt1 | contig 15405 bp, 4 predicted proteins | sample Lox_Sample_23_FD_206715 | JGI IMG/M metagenome (GOLD analysis project Ga0335074, IMG submission 206715) | Soil microbial communities from Loxahatchee National Wildlife Refuge, Florida, United States - Lox_Sample_2.3 | ecosystem: Environmental > Terrestrial > Soil > Wetlands | place: USA: Florida... | reverse complement strand
AAGAGGGGTCTGACTGATCCACTAGGGCGCGGCAGAGCGGGACATGGGAATGGATGTTTTCCGGGTTCGCGACCGGCTGATCGATGATTACCGGGACTTCACCGGCAGCTTTGTCGACATCCATGATAAGAACATCCGCGAGCATGTTGCCGAGCGTATGGCGCGTGGATACCAATGGCCGGATCCCTGGTTGTCGCTCAACCCGAACTTCGCCTCCGGCGGGACGATCACCGACCTGGTAGCGCAGGGGCTGCTCCACTCGGAGTGCGAGAGGATCTTCCGGCTCAAGGACAACAACCCGGACGGCCCGGTGCTGCGGCTGCACCAGCATCAGCGAGAGGCCATCGAGGCTGCGCGCACCGGCAGCAGCTACGTGCTGACAACGGGCACTGGGTCCGGGAAGAGCCTTGCCTACATCATCCCGATCGTTGACCGCGTCCTGGCGGCCAAGGCAGCTGGCACGTACCGGCCGGGGATCAAGGCGATCGTCGTATATCCGATGAATGCTCTAGCTAATAGCCAGCTCCGGGAACTGCAGAAGTTCCTCACGATCGGCTACCCCCAGGGTCCGCCGGTGACGTTCGACCGTTACACCGGGCAGGAGTCGGCGCAGGACCGGGCGAGGATCATCGCGGACCCGCCCGACATCCTGCTGACCAACTACGTGATGCTCGAGCTCGTCCTGACCCGGCCCAGGGACCGGGGCCTGATCGAGGCGGCCCGGGGGCTTCAGTTCCTGGTCCTGGATGAGCTGCACACCTACCGCGGCCGCCAGGGCGCCGACGTGGCCCTGCTGGTTCGCAGGCTCCGTGATACCTGCGACGCGGCGGACGTTCAGTGCATCGGCACGTCGGCCACGATGACCACGGAGGGCGACGCCGACGATCAGCGCCGGGCGGTCGCCGACGTCGCGGCTACCTTGTTCGGCGTCCCGGTCCAGCCCGGCCATGTGATCGGGGAGACGTTGCAGCGGATCACTGATCCGGCTGCGATCGTTGCTGATGTGCTCCGCCAGCGCATCGCTGATCCAACGTCGCCGGAAGACTTCGCGGCCTTCACCGCCGATGCGCTGGCGACCTGGATCGAGGAGGTCTTCGGCTTCGAGCCCGGCTCGCCTCCGGATAACCCGCAGCGGCGACGCCGCCCGCCGACTCTTCCTGAGGCGGCGGGGCAGCTCGCCGGGCAGGCCGACGCCGAACAGGCAGCGTGCGCTGCGGCGATCAAGGACGCCCTGCAGGCAGGGTCACGGATCATCAATCCCGCGACCGGGCGCCCGGTGTTTGCGTTCCGGCTGCACCAGTTCCTGTCCAAGGGCGACAACGTGTATGTGACCCTGGAGTCCCCGGCGTCGCGGCATGTCACCAGCACGTATCAAGTTACTGCGCCCAACCAGCCTGACGCGGCTTCCGGCAGCGGGGCGCCGCAGCGGATTTTGGTGCCGACGGCGTTCTGCCGCGAGTGCGGCCAGGATTACCTGGCTGTGAGCCGCAGCGACACCGACGGTGGGCGCCGGTATGCGGCCCGCCGGGATAGCGATGCCAGCGGCGGGGATGAGGCGAGCGGCTATCTGTTCATCAGTGACGACCAGCCCTGGCCGTTGTCGCTGGAGCAGGTGCTGATCGAGGGCCGGCTGCCGTATTCGTGGCTGGCGTATGACCCGGTTGACGGGCTGACCGTTGATCCGGCCCGGGCAAGGCTGCTGCCTGAGCCGGTCCGCGTGGATGTCACCGGCCGCGAGGTGGGTCCCGGGGAGGGCACCTACGCGGCGTATGTGCCGAGCCCGTTCCGGTTCTGCCTGCGCTGCCGAACTTCGTATGAGCAGGCTCGCGGCAGCGATTTCGCCAAGCTGGCCAAGCTGTCGGCGGAGGGCCGCAGCTCAGCGATGTCGCTGATCACCGCGAGCATCGTGCGGACGCTGCGCACCTGGGAAGGCGATCTCGACGACAGGGCGCGCAAGCTGCTGGCGTTCGTCGACAACCGGCAGGACGCTTCGCTGCAGGCTGGGCATTTCAACGACTTCGTGCAGGTCACCCAGTTGCGCGGGGCGCTGTACCGGGCGCTGGAGAAGGCCCCGGAGGGCCTGACCGACGAGATCGTGGCGCAGCGGGTCACCGAGGAGCTGGGCCTGGTCATGGCCGACTTCGCCCGCAACCCTGGTGCTAAGTACAGCCAGCGCGACGAGGCGTGGCGGGCGCTGCGTGAGGTGACCGGGTACCGGCTCTACCTGGACCTGGAACGCGGCTGGCGGGTCACCATGCCGAACCTGGAGCAGACCGGTCTGCTGCGCATCCGTTACCGCGACCTGCCCGAGGTCGCCGCCGACGCCGACGCCTGGCAGGGCTGCCATGTGGCGCTGCGCGACGACGAGCCGGCGCACCGGGAGGAGATCGCCGCCGCGCTGCTGGATGAGCTGCGCCGCAACCTGGCCATTGACGTCGAGTACCTCAGCGACGACGGTTTCGATCTGGTCCGGCGGCTGTCCGCGCAGCACCTGCGTGAGCCGTGGTCGCTGCCCGAGCGGGAACTCCCGCCGGCCGCCGGCGTAGCCTTCCCGGGGCCCGGCAAGCCGGGGCAGCGGCGCAGCAACGTGTACATGTCCGGCCGCGGCCAGTTCGGCCGCTTCCTGATCCGTGAATACGCCAGCCGGAAGATCACCCTCAAGACCGCTGACGCCCAGGAGATCATCACCGACTTGTTCAGCACGCTCAGCGAGACGGGGCTGCTGACGGTGGCCGTGCCGCCCGACGAGAACGATGTAGCGGGGTACCGGCTGCGCGCGGCAGTGGTCCACTGGCAAGCCGGGAACGGGCTGTCGGGCGCGGAAGACCGGGTGCGGCGGACCCTAGACAACGAGGAAGGCCCACGGGTCAACCCGTTCTTCCGCGAGCTGTACCGGGGCATGGCCGCGACCCTGGCCGGGCTGCGCGCCAGGGAGCACACCGCCCAGGTCCCGCCCGCCGAGCGGCAGGAACGCGAGGATGAGTTCAGCGAGGCAACCCTGCCCGTCCTGTACTGCTCACCGACCATGGAACTCGGCGTGGACATCAACGCGCTAAGCGCGGTCGGGTTGCGCAACGTGCCGCCTACGCCAGCCAACTACGCTCAGCGGGCCGGCCGCGCCGGGCGCTCGGGGCAGCCCGCGCTGGTGGTCACCTACTGCGCCACCGGCAACGCCCACGACCAGTACTACTTCCGGCGCCCGGCGGAGATGGTCGGCGGGTCGGTCGCCCCGCCGCGGCTGGACCTGGCGAACGAGGACCTGGTCCGCTCTCATGTCCACGCGGTCTGGCTGGCCGAGACCGGCCAGGATCTGCGCGGGTCGCTCACCGACGTGCTGGATGTGGGCGGCGACAAGCCCAGCCTGGAGCTGCTGGCTGAGGTACGCGAGCGGCTCACCGACGCAGCGGCCGCGCGGCGCGCCGCTGACCGGGCCAGGGCCGTGCTGGCCGGGATGACACACGACCTGGCTGAGGCGCCGTGGTGGCGGGATGGCTGGATCGACGACGCAGTCGGCCAGGCGCCGCAGGCGTTCGATGATGCGTGCCGCCGGTGGCGCGATCTCTACCGGCTGGCGCTGCAGGAGTTCCACGCCCAATCGGCACGGTCCGTGGATTCCTCGATCAAGCACCAGGAGCGCGACGCGGCCGCCAGGCGCGCCCGGGATGCCCGCATCCAGCTGACCCTGCTGAGCAACGAGGACTCCGACGACTTCCAGACGGACTTCTACTCCTACCGGTACTTCGCTTCCGAGGGGTTCCTGCCCGGCTACTCTTTCCCCCGCCTGCCGCTCGCCGCCTACATCCCGGGCCTGGCGGGCCGCCGTGAAGGGGACTACATCCAGCGGCCCCGGTTCATCGGCATCGGCGAGTTCGGGCCCGGCGCGGTCATCTACCACGAGGGCGCCCGCTACCAGGTAGTCAGCGTCGCCCTGCCACCGGCGGAGCCCGGCCAGGAAGGCACGGTGACCACGACCGCGCGGCGCTGCCGCGCCTGCGGCTATCTGCACCCCGAGGCGGTGGGCATCGACGTGTGTCAGCATTGCGGCGAGCCGCTGCGCGACACTACCCGGGCATTGCTGCGCCTGACCTCGGTGCGCACCGCCCGCCGGGACCGCATCTCCTCCGATGAGGAGGAACGCCGCCGCGCCGGGTTCGAGCTGCAGACCTCCTACCGGTTCGGGCACCATGGCGGCAAGCCAGGCCGGATCGACGGAACGGTCACGGGCAGCGCCGGGCCTCTGCTGAGCCTGGCCTACGGTGACTCGGCGACGGTCCGGGTGACCAACATCGGCCGACGCCGGCGGCAGCATCCGGGCATCCAGGGTTACATGATCGACGTGACCACGGGCCGGTGGCTGAAGGAGAACGAGCCAGAGGACCAGGCGGCCCCGGAAGAGGAAGGACTTGAGGCACCAGGCGGCGTCAAGCGCAAGCAGCGGGTCATTCCGTACGTCGAAGACCGCCGCAACGTCCTGGTGACCCGGCTTTCCCAGGCCGTCAGCCACGAGACCGCGGTCACTGCCGCGATCGCGCTGGAGCGGGGTATCGAGGCCGCATTCCAGCTGGAAGACAGCGAGTTGTCCAGCGAAGAGCTGCCCGACTTGGACGGGCGAGGCAGGGCGCTGTTTGTGGAGAGCGCCGAGGGCGGCGCCGGCGCGCTGCGGCGCCTGGTCGATGACCCTAACGCGCTGCCGCGGGCAGCCCGGACGGCGCTGCAGATCATGCACTTCGACCCGGACACGGGGGTCGACGTGAGCGCCGACGAACCCGGCGCGGGCCGGGAACGCTGCGTCCGGGCCTGCTACGACTGCCTGCTCTCCTACGGCAACCAGCGCGTGCACGAGATGATTGACCGGCATCTCGTCCGTGACCTCGTGCTCAAGCTCGCCACAGCCGAGGTGCACCGCCACCCCGCCCAGGAGCATGAGCCGTCCGGGCAGCCGGAGAATCCGCGCGCAGCCGAGTTCGTGGCGTGGCTGCGATCACGGGACCTGCGTCTGCCTGACGACGTGGACCGCGACGCCGCAGGCACCCAGCCTGACCTGATCTACCGCCTGCCGGATGGGAACGCCGCCATCTTCGTGTCACGGCCCGGCTCGGACGACTACGAACAGGCTGGCCGTGATGCGGAAGCACACGACATCCTCCGAGATCTCGGCTGGAGCGTCATCACCATCGGGCCCGAAGCCGAATGGCCTGCCGTGGTGACCCGTTACCCCAGCGTTTTCGGCGCGCAGTGACCAGGACGGCAAGGGCGGCACAATGACGGCAACGGCAGACGGCACGACGTTCGGGGTCGGCACACTCGTGGCGGCCAGGGGCCGGGAGTGGGTGGTACTGCCGCAATCCGAGCCGCCCGCGTTCCTCGTGCTGCGCCCGCTCGGCGGCGGGGACGACGAGGTCGCCGGTGTTTTCCCTGAACTCGAGCAGGTCATGCCGGCGACGTTCCCGCCGCCGGACCCAGGCGATGCGGGCACCGCCGCGAGCGCCGGCCTGCTACGCACCGCTCTGCGGATCGGTTTCCGGGCTAGCGCCGGGCCGTTCCGGTCAGTGGCCAGACTCGGGGTCGAGCCCCGTGCATACCAGCTTGTCCCGTTGCTGATGGGCCTGCGCCAGGAAACGGTCCGGTTGCTGATCGCCGATGACGTCGGCATCGGCAAGACCATCGAGGCCGGGCTGGTGGCCGCCGAGCTGCTGGAGCAGGGAGACGCGACCGGGCTCGCTGTGCTGTGTGGGCCCGCGCTGGCCGAGCAGTGGCAGCGGGAGCTGGCCACCAAGTTCGGTATTCACGCCGAGCTGGTGCTGCCCGGAACGATCCGGCGGCTGGAACGCGGGCTGCTGCAGGGCGAGACGCTGTTCGACCGGTTCCGCCACCTGGTGCTGTCCACCGATTTCATTAAGCGGCCGGGGCTGCGGGAGCAGTTCTGGCGTGGCTGCCCGGACCTGCTGGTCATCGACGAGGCGCACACGTGTGTGTCCGACGGGACCGGCGGCAGGTCCCGGATGCTCCGCCACGAGCTGGTCCAGCGCCTGGCCGCAGACGCCGGCAGGAATCTGATTCTGGTCACCGCTACTCCGCACAGTGGCAAGGACGAGGGATTCCGGAACCTGCTGGCCCTGCTCAGCCCGGACCTGGAACATGCCGACCTCGAATCGGTCACGGGCCGCGAACGGCTCGCCCGCCATTTCGTGCAGCGCCGCCGCGCCGACATCCGCTCCTACCTCGACCAGTCCACCCCTTTCCCCCAGGACCGGCTGACCCAGGAGCAGCCCTACGAGCTGTCCGCCGCCTACAAAGAGCTGTTCACCGACATGCTCGCCTACGCCAGGGAATCCGTTCTGGATCCCGAGGGAGGCCAGCTGCGGCAGCGAGTCCGATACTGGTCAGCGCTAGCACTGCTGCGCGCGCTCGCCTCCTCCCCCCGCGCGGCCGCCGCGACCCTGCGCACCCGCGCGGCCAACCTGACGGCCGAAGATCCCGCAGAGGCCGACCAGCTCGGCCGCTCCGCCGTGCTCGACCTCCCCGACGAGGAAACCACCGAGTCAGCCGACGCCACCCCCGGAGCCGACGGCGACCCCGACGGGGGCGACACCCCGCAGCGCAGGCGGCTGCGCCGCTTCGCCAGCAGAGCCGAAAACCTGGAAGGCGCGGCGGACACCAAGCTGAAGCTGCTGACCGAGACCGTCACCGAGCTGCTCCTGGACGGCTTCAACCCCATCGTGTTCTGCCGGTTCATCGACACCGCCGACTACGTCGCCGAGCACCTGGCGAAACGGCTCAGCAACGGTTACGCCGTCGCCGCGGTCACCGGGCTGCTCCCGCCCGATGAACGCGAGGCCCGGATCGGGGAACTCACCGCCGACCCGGAACGCCGCCCGGTCCTGGTCGCCACCGACTGCCTGTCAGAAGGCGTGAACCTGCAGGACAGCTTCCAGGCAGTGGTCCACTACGACCTCGCGTGGAACCCGACCCGGCACGAGCAGCGCGAGGGCCGGGTCGACCGGTTCGGCCAGAGCGCCCCGACCGTCCGCGCTGTCACGATCTACGGCACAGACAACGGCATCGACGGGATCGTGCTGAACGTGCTGCTGCGCAAGCACGAGCAAATCCGCCGCGCCCTGGGCATCTCGGTACCCGTGCCGGACCGCAGCGACGACGTCGTCCAGGCCATCCTGGAGGGTTTGCTGCTGCGAGATGACCCCGGTGAGCAGCTCGCGTTCGAGGGCGTCGGCCTGGAGAAACGCTCCGAGCTGCACCGCGAGTGGGACAGCGCCGCAGCCCGCGAGCGCCAGTCACGCACCAAGTACGCCCAGGTCGGCATCCAGCCCGCCGAGGTCGCCCGCGAGCTGTCCGAGGTGCGAGCCAGCCTCGGCACCCAAGCTGACGTCGCCGAGTTCACCGAGGAGGCGCTGCGGGCACTGCACGCCGACGTCACGTCCCTGCCGAACGGGCTGCGGGCCGGAACTGCCGCTCTCCCACCCGGTGTCAGCGACGCGCTGGTCACCGGGCACGCCGAGCCGCTGACGTTCTACCGGGACCTTCCGGTGCCGCCCCGCGAGTCCTACCTCGACCGGACCGACCCAAACGTCGCCGCCATCGCCCGGTACGTTCTGGAGTCCGCGCTCGACCCGAGTGCTCCCGCACCGCACCGCCCAGCCCGACGGTGCGGCGTGATGCGCACCTCGGCAGTGCAGCGGCGGACCACCTTGCTGCTGGTCCGGTTCCGCATGCACGTCGAGCTACCCGGCCGGGACGGCTCCCGCCAGGTCGTCGCCGAAGACGCACAGGTTCTCGCCTATCGCGGCCCAGCCCCTGACGCTGTATGGCTGCCTGATTCCGAGGTGCAGGCCCTGCTCGCGGCCCGTCCCACCGGCAACGTGCCGCCCGACCAGGCCATCGACTTCGCCGAGGAGGCCGTAGCCGGGCTCTTGGAGCTGCTGCCGCATCTGGACGACACCGCCGACGGCCTCGCCCAGCGGCTGCGCGACGACCACATCCGGGCCCGCGAGGCCGGCGGTCAGCACGTCCGGCGGCAGATCGCTGTCCGCGCCCAGAAACCACCCGACGTTCTCGGCGTCTATGTGTACCTCCCCCGCCCGGCGGGAGCCGAGTGATGACCAGCTTCACCTCGCTAAGAATCGTCGGCGACCTGCTGCCCAGCTCGCTGCTCGACCGGGTCTTCGCCGGCGACCCGCAGATACCCGGCACCAGCCCGCAGACCTACGGCCTCGAACGCGGCGAGTCGGTACGCCAGCAGGCATCCCGCTCATGGCTGTATCTCGTCGATGTCTGGCAAGACTTCCAGCGCCGCATCACCACGGATGGGCCAGATGGCGCCGAAGCCCGGTCAGCGCGGGTCACCAGGGAACGGTGGCTGCGCATCCTGCTGCGTGAACTCGGATTTCACCAGCTCGCCGCCGACGGTGGCGTCGAACTAGACGGCAAAAGCTTCCCGGTTAGCCACCGGTCCGGACACGTGCCTGTACACCTGCTCGGCTGGGGCACCGACCTGGACCACAAGACGCCGAAAGTGACCGCCAGGGCGCCACAGTCGATGGTGCAGGAACTGCTGAACCGCGACGATTCCCGCCTCTGGGCGATGCTTTCCAACGGCGCCACGCTGCGGCTGCTGCGCGACTCCACTGCCCTGGTGGGCTCGGCGTACGTCGAGTTCGACCTCGAGGCGATTTTCGATGGCGAGTTGTTCTCCGACTTCGCGCTCCTCTACCTGGTGTGCCACGAGACCCGGTTCACCGCCCACGATGACGGTGGCCCGCAGTCTTGCTACCTGGAGCAGTGGCGCGGGTGCGCCGCCGAGCAGGGCGAGCGGGCTCTCGAACAGCTCCGGGGCGGCGTGGAGCAGGCCATCGCGATCCTCGGCACCGGGTTCATCTCCCACAAAGACAACCCGCAACTGCGCGCCCGGCTCGATCCGGGCACCGCAGACCTGAGGCTGGACGACCTGAACCGGGCTTTGCTGCGGCTGGTGTACCGGATGCTGTTCTGGTTCGTCGCTGAGGACCGCGACGCCCTGCTGGTTCCCGATCCGGAGGATGCCGACGCTGACACGGCCGCCCGACTGCGCGAGGCACGCGAACGGTACGCGACGTACTTTTCCTCCGCCAGGCTGCGCCGCCTAGCCCGCAAACATCGCGGCGGCCGGCACACCGATCTGTGGGAGGGTGTGCAGCTCGTCTTCGACGGACTGGGAAGCGAGGGCGGAATCCCCGAGCTGGCCCTGCCCGGCATCGGCGGGATCTTCGAGTCCCGGCGCAACGACGGCCGCGCCTTGCCGCTCGACGAGCCGCTCGATGGAGCCCGGCTGCCCAACGAGGCGCTGCTCGGCGCGGTCCACGCCCTGTCGGTGGTAAAGCCGCGCGGCGGCGGGCTCAGGCGCGTCGACTTCGGCAACCTCGGCGCCGAGGAACTCGGCAGCGTCTACGAATCCCTGCTCGAACGCATCCCGCACTACGATCCCGAACGGCTCTCCTACACACTGGATGTCCTCCCGGGCAACGAGCGCAAAGAGTCCGGGTCGTACTACACGCCGACCTCGCTCGTCGAGTGCCTGCTCGACTCTGCCCTCAACCCGCTACTCGACGAAGCGTGCACCCGTCTTACACCCACCGAACGGGTCGCCGCGCTGCTCGACATCACCGTCTGCGACCCCGCCTGCGGATCCGGGCATTTCCTGGTCGCCGCTGCCCGCCGGATCGCCAAGCGCATCGCCGCAGAAGAAACCGGCGAGCCCGAGCCGCCGGACTCCGTCGTACGCGCGGCGCTGCGCAGAGTGACCGGCCGGTGCATGTACGGCGTAGACCTGAACCCGATGGCGGCCGAACTGGCACGGGTGGCGCTCTGCCTGGAGGCCCTGGAACCCGGCAAGCCTCTCGTCTTCCTTGACCAGAACATTCGCGTCGGCAACTCCCTGCTCGGCACCACCCCCGCGCTGCTCGAGGACGGCCTGCCGGACTCGGCGTTCAGCCCAATCGAAGGAGACGACCGCAAGGTCGCCGCTGCACTGCGCAAGCAGAACGCCGCGGAGCGTTCGGGGCAGCACGATCTGTTCAGTCCGGGAGGCATCCCGGTGTCCAATACTGAACTCGCCAAGCGCGCTGCCGAGATCGCCCGCGAACTGCCCGACACCCTCGAAGACCTGCACATCCACCAACAGCGGCAGGCCTTTGAACTGGCGGCGTCGGCCGAACTGCGCCAGCAGAAGCTGCTGGCTGACACCTGGTGCGCCGCATTCGTCCAGCACAAAACCGACCACACCCGCAGGACCGCGATCACTCAAGCCACCCTGGAAGCATTTGGCGCTGACACCGGCACGCTGGAGTCGGCGGCGGCCGAGGAACTGGTCGACCGCCTGGCTCGCCAGTACCGGTTCTTCCACTGGCACGTCGAGTTCCCGCACATCTTCCGCGTCGGCAACGGGGCAACCGGCATCGATCCAGACACCGGCTGGGCCGGCGGCTTCTCCTGCATCATCGGCAACCCGCCCTGGGAGCGGGTCAAGCTCCAGGAACAGGAGTTCTTTGCTGCCGACCGCCCCGACATCGCCAACGCGGCGAACGCGGCCCAGCGGAAGAAGATGATCGCAGGCCTGGCGGACAGCGACAGCTCCGCCGACCGTGCCCTCTACGACCAGTTCCAGGCGGAACTGCGCAAATCAGCGGGCTGGAGCCACCTACTGCGGCAGTCCGGGCGCTTTCCACTGACCGGACGCGGCGACGTCAACACCTACGCCGTCTTCGCCGAGACCGGCCGGACAGTCATCAGCGCTACCGGTCGCTCCGGCCTGGTGCTACCCACCGGAATCGCGACCGACGCCACCACCGCCCGGTTCTTCGGCGACCTGGTGCGCAACGGCAAGCTGGTGTCGTTCCTCGACTTCGAGAACGAGGCCTTCCTGCTCAGTCGCGCGGTCGATCACCGAGTCCGGTTCTGCCTGCTAACCGTATGCGGCCGAGCGGCGCGCGTGAACCTGGCGAGCTTCGCATTCAGCACCCGCTATATCGCCGATCTGTCATCCCGACGGTTCGCCATGCCGCCTGAGGAAATCCTGCTGGTCAATCCGAACACTGGCACCACGCCGGTATTCCGGTCCCGCCGCGACGCCGAGATCACGATCGGCATCTATAAGCGAGTCCCGGTCCTCTGGCGTGACGAGCCAGCGGAAAATCCGTGGAGCCTGTCGTTCATGGCGATGTACCACATGGCCAACGACTCGGGCCTGTTCCGGACGCGGGACCAGCTAGAACACGACGGCTGGGAGCTGACCGGGAACGTCTTCGTCCGCGACGGCAAGCGAATGCTGCCGCTGTACGAGGCGAAGATGATCCACTACTTCGACCACCGCTACGGAACCTACGAGGGCCAGACACAAGCCCAGGCCAACATGGGCACCCTGCCCCGCCTCACCCCCGAGCAGCAAGACAACCCCGACTTCGTCGCCGAACCACGCTACTGGGTCCAGGAATTCGACACCCTCGACGAGCAGAAATCAACGCCGGAGAAGCCCGTCTACTCCGCCGTTGGAGTCACTTCACGCCTGAAAGCTAAACACTGGGACCACGGCTGGCTCCTGGGCTGGCGTCGAATCGCCCGAAGCACTGACGAGCGCACCGTGATCTGCTCGATTCTGCCGCCAGCCGCAGTTGGCGATAGCCTGTTCCTCCAGCTAGCGGCAGTTAAGCCTGAAAAGCGCGTTCTGTTGGTAGCTTCGCTGTCTTCCTTTGTTCTCGACTTCGTCGCTCGACAGAAGATCGCCGGAACCAATGCCAGCTTCTTTCTGGTCGAGCAGTTCCCGGTGCTGGCGCCCAACGCGTATGAGGAGCACTCGGCGATGCTCGCTGGTGCCACGACAGCAGACTGGATCCAGCGACGGGTCCTGGAAATGTCCTATACAGCGTGGGATATGGAGCCGTTCGCACGAGATCTCGGCGATGACGGCCCGCCATTCCGGTGGGACGAAGGGCGGCGCACTCTGATCCGGGCTGAGCTCGATGCCGCGTACTTCCATCTTTACGGGCTTCAGCGGGACGAGGTTGAGCATGTGATGGACTCGTTTGACGCGTTGCGGCGGCGCGAGGAGAAGCCGCAGAACTTCGGTGAGTTCCGCACCAAGCGGCTGATCCTTGAGCGCTATGACGCGATGACCGAGGCCGCGCGAACCGGCGTGCCGTACCGGACAGTCCTCGACCCACCCCCTGGCCACGGACCCCGCCATCCGGCACGCTGAGCTAGAGGAGATTGTTGTGGCTGAAGAGCGAGTAAGACGGGCAGTGCTGCTCCAGGCAGCCATGGAGATATTGCGTGACGCTGGGACAAAGATTCCTCAGGGCCAGGTGCTCGAAGAACTCCGCCACAGGGTCGAACTGACTCCCCAGGAACTGAGCCTCGACAACAGCGGCCTGCCGCGGTACGACCGCGCGGTCGGGTTCCATACCGGTGATGCCGCCACTGTGGGCTGGATGTCCAAGCTCGGCGGCTGGTCGATCACAGATGCTGGCGTCGAGGCCCTTGAGACATACCCTACGGCTGATGAGCTGTTCGCTGAGCTGACGCGCCGGTATCGCGAGATCGACCAGCGGCGTAAGCAGGCGCAGCAGAACCTGAGCGATGTCCAGCAGTTCATCGCCACCACACTGCGGATGGTGGAACCCGGCTCGTGGACCGCTCACGATGACCTCGCTGAACTGGCAGGCACGACCCCAGGCGAAGTCGCGGACTTCCTCGCGAGCGGCCGTATCAAGCTGGCCAATGCCTACCGGGTGCTGAATGCCGACGGCAGCATCCCGGCTGAAGGAATGCTGAACTTTGCCTACCGAGGCGTGGATCTGCGCCGTCGGCTTGCCGACGAAGGTGTCGAGTTTGACACCCGCGAGCGGGCCAAACAGGACCAGCGATTGACCGCTAGCGCACTGAAAGAGCTGCTGACTGCTCGCGCACTCGAGGCCGACGAAGAGACCCCTCAGCCTGTAGGCAGGGCCTGGATGGTGCGCGGGTCCAGCGTCGATGGCTACAACCTGGTCCCCGACTGGCTCGGTCAAGGGTTCGTCTCGCTGAGCGCTTCCCAGCTCGCGCATCTCGATCCTGACCCGGACTTTGAAGAACTACGCCAGGCTGTAGAAACCGCATACCAGCACAAGTCCTACGCCTACCGTGGGCAGCGGCTTGAAGAACTCGACCGGTTCCTGCGCCGCATGCGCACCGGTGACCTAGTGCTGACACCCATGCACGGCGGGGTGTACCTCGGCGAGGTGACCGGGCCCGCGCACTTCGCGGAATCGGCAGCCCTGCACTCCAACCTCCGCCGCACGGTGCGATGGTTCAATCCGGCAGAGCCCGTCGACGGAAGCGAGCTGCGCGCTCCCGTGCCGGCTTTGCTGCAGAGTCAGGCCTACATCGTCGACCTCACCGAGGCTTACAACCAGCTGGCCGCGCTCATCTCGTATGACGCCGCGCCCGAACCGCCTGCAGCGATAGCTGAGTCGGCCAGGCGGGAGCTGGGTTTCAACCCGGTCGCGGCCGACTTCGCCCAGATCCTGCTTCTGGAACAGCCGGAACTGGCCAAGATCGTCGACTTGCTGTGGGAACGCAAGCAGATCATCTTGTATGGACCGCCGGGGACCGGAAAGACCTATCTCGCCAGCAAGCTAGCCCGCCACCTGACCGACGACGGCGCGGTCAAGCTCGTCCAGTTCCATCCCTCCTACACCTACGAGGACTTCTTCGAGGGCTTCCGGCCTGAACCGGGCGGTAGCGGGACTCTGACGTTCACGCTGCGCGCTGGGCCGTTCCGCGATTTTGCCGAGGTGGCCGCCGCCAACCCCAGCACCGCCTACATCCTGATCATCGACGAGATCAACCGGGCCAACCTGGCCAAGGTGTTCGGCGAGCTGTACTTCCTGCTGGAGTATCGCGATGAGTCGATCAGCCTGCAGTACTCCCCGGACAAGGAGTTCACACTCCCGCAGAACCTGTTTCTCATCGGCACAATGAACACCGCCGACCGGTCGATAGCCCGGATCGACACAGCGATGAGGCGCCGGTTCGCGTTCGTCGAACTGGACCCGAGGATCCCGCCAGTGCAGGGACTGCTCAGCCGCTGGCTCGCGCAACATCGCCTGCCCCATGAAGCGGCACTGCTGCTCGACGAGCTGAACCGCCGCATTGAGGACTCCGACGCGGCGATCGGCCCCTCCTACCTGATGGACGAGCGGATCTATCAACGTGACGACGGGCTCGACCGGGTGTGGCAGTACTCGATCATGCCGCTGCTCGAAGACCTCTTCTACGGCCAGCACGACTTGCGCGAGCACTACGGGCTGCCAAGCCTTCGCAAAGCCATCGCCCCGCCCCCTGCCGAGCCGTGAATTCCATCGAACTAGACGAACTGGGTCCAGGCGTCGAGCTGCCGCTCACGCCAGAACAGGGGCGATCGCTGGCAAGCTCCGGCGTCGTCAACGCCACACCAGCCCCCTTCAGCCCTGGAGCGTGGCGGGTCAGCGCCGCCGGGAAGGTCGGCGCCGCCCGGATCGGGAACATCGAGATCTACATCAAGCCGAAAATCCGCATCGCCCGGCTGCTGTTCCTCGCCGGATACGCTCAGCACGCTGCCGCGTGGCAGACGGAGACCGTGCCCGTGGGCGAGGCCACAGACCTGGTCCCGGCTATCGCCCAGGCATTGTGGCGGCAGACGGAACGGGCGCTCCATCAGGGCCTGCTGCCCGGCTACATTCTCGTCGAGGAGAGTTCCCAGGTCCTGCGCGGCAGGCTCAGGGAGAGCGAGCAGTTGCACCGCCACCACGGGCTGCCGCTCCCCCTGGAGGTCCGGCATGACGAATTCACCATTGACATCGCGGAGAACAGTATCCTGCGGACCGCGTGCGAGCGGATGCTAACCGTTCCGCGCGTGGACAGAGAATCGCAGCACATGTTGCGGCGCTTGCTCCGCAATTTCGCCGACGTCACACCTTTGTCCCCCGGGGATCCGATGCCCATGTGGCAGCCAACCCGGCTCAACGTCCGCTACCACACGGCCTTGCGCCTTGCCGAACTCGTTCTGCGCGCGACATCTGTGGAGCATGAACCCGGCGGCGTGGCCGTGAATGGTTTCCTGCTGGACATGCCCGGCCTGTTCGAGGACTTCGTCACCGTGGCTCTGCGCGAGGAGCTCGTCGCGGCGTACGGCGGGAGGGTGGCCAGCCAGGACCGGAATCACTTCGACGAGGCAGCGCAGGTAGTGCTCTTCCCCGACATCGTGTGGAAGATCCGCGGTGTGCCCGTTACCGTCGTCGACGCCAAGTACAAGGCCGAGAAGCCGGCTGGCTACCCGAACGCCGACCTGTACCAATTGCTCGCCTACTGCACCGTGCTCGGCCTGCGCATCGGCCACCT
>Ga0335074_10007208_pt1 | contig 15406 bp, 15 predicted proteins | sample Lox_Sample_23_FD_206715 | JGI IMG/M metagenome (GOLD analysis project Ga0335074, IMG submission 206715) | Soil microbial communities from Loxahatchee National Wildlife Refuge, Florida, United States - Lox_Sample_2.3 | ecosystem: Environmental > Terrestrial > Soil > Wetlands | place: USA... | reverse complement strand
TTGTTGCCGAAGATTCCCATCGCCAGTCCTTTCATTGACGCGGTTAGTTCTGCTTCTGCTAGTCCACCTCACGAGACCTGCAAGGCAAAAGACGACACCGACTCTCATGACATTGACCCGCGCTATGTGGCGAGCACGAAACTTCGTCAGCCGCGACCAGCGCTGGCCCGCCGAGGTGCCGGTCGCTCGTAGCGGTGGCGGAAGAGGAGGTAGGCCGGCAGCCCGGCGAGGAGAGGGAGCCAATAGGCGGCGATCCGATAGGCGAGAGTGGCCAGCACGGCGTCGCCTGGGTGCACGCCGGCCGGGATCAGCAGGCCGCTGAGGCTCGCCTCGACGATTCCCAGCCCGCCCGGGGTGAGCGGCAGCAGTGCCAGGATGCCGACGGCGGCGTAGGCCATGAGGACCAGGAAGGGACGCGGGCTTGCCCCGGTGGCGCGCAGGGTCGCCAGCAGGCAGCCATAGTCGAAGCCGAGGCGGCCGGCGGTCAGCAGGACAGCCTGCCGCCACTTCTTGCCCAGCACAGTCCTGATTGTGTCGCGTCCGGCCAGCAGTCGCTCATCAAGGCCGGTCAACGGCGGCCGGCGGCCGCGGGTGAACCAGTTGCGCAGGCGCTGGGCGGCGCGGCCGGCTTCGGCCAGCGGCCATTCGGTGCGTAGCATGATCGCGCCGAAGATCGCGAACAGAATGAAACCGGCGATGCCGAGCTCGGCGGTATGGACGAGCCCACGGCTGACCGGTGCGCCGCCGCCGATGGCGGGCAGCGCGAAAACGGGAAGCGCGAGCAGACCGCCGACCCCGAGCAGGGAGAACGCGGTGAGGCCGCCGACGGCGGTGCCGGGGTCGAACCCCGCGGTGGCGAGCATTCTGAACTGGACGGCGGCGCCCGCCGCGTCGCCGCCGGGCAGGCTGTCGGTGACCGCGTTCCCGGCCAGCCCGGCCGTGACGACCGCGAACCAGCCCTTGGTGCGCAGCGCCACCCGCTGCAATGCGAAGTTGCAGGTGAGCGAGAGCAGCTCGGCGGCGAGCGCGACGGTGAACCAGGCCGGGTTCAGCGTCGACAGCCGCGGCCAGGAACCTAGCACCGCGATGAGCTTAGGCAACACGAAGTAAATGGCCACTCCCCCGACCACAACGACCACAGCCCGCTTGACGATCGCTTTCCAAGTTGGCGGGTGCGCCTGAGCCCCGTCGATGGCAGCTGCCTTGGCCATGACCGGAGACTTCCAGGCGTCGGCGCGACCTTCGTCGGGGTGCTCGGAATGACTGCGAGCCGTCACGTCATGCTTCATTGCCACCGGCCGGGACCGCGCCCGTCGCTCGCATGGGCGCTGGATCGCACGGCGCCGCGCAGCCGCGCCTCATTGACTGGCGTGAGGTATACGTACTCGATCGACGGCCAGCGCTGCCTGAGCACGGCGACGCTGCACACGATCGTCTCCTCCACCGTCGGCACGTCCAGATCGCTCGCGAAGATCATGTCGCCTCGACGATCAGGCTCAGTGGTCCGATCACGACGGCGAACAGATCCGGGGCACGGACCACCCCCGTCCTGCCGGGCGATGATCCGGGACATTTCGCGCACCATCGAAGGCGGGACGCCGCGCCCGGACAGAAGCTCCCGGTTCCTTTGCAGCAAGAGAACCGACGAGACCAGGAGGAGCAGGCCGATGAGTCCGCCTGCCACGGCGTCAGGCGCCGGACTGCCCGTCACCTCACTCAAGGCCAGCCCGACGATCGCCACCACGCCACCGACGACGGCGCAGCCCCCGCCGACCACGTTCGTGCTCGATGCAGGGTCGGTGCTTCGGATCAGGTAGCTCCGAAGCGAGAGACCGCGTGCTGCCGCCCGCTCTCGCTCAGGCCGCAGCGCGACCTCCAGAGCGAACGCGTCCAGCGCGAGCGTCACCGCCAGCACCAGGCAGGCCAACGGGCCAGGGTGCACGGCTGACGGGCGCAGCGCGGAGCGGATGGCTTCGTCGAGGCTAGTACGCCACCCCCGAAGAAGATGCCGAGCGCCGCGAACAGATACCAGTAGAAACGCTCCCTTAGATAGCCGAGCGGACGCGTCTGATCCGGCGGGCGGACGCTAATGAGCATGCCGATGAGAAAGAACACCTGGACCGCCACGTCGGCGGCGGCGGTCTGGGCGCGCAGAGCGGCTGACCCGGAAGCCCATGCCACGATTCCCAGCCCGAACGTTTCGGCGCAATTTACAGCGCAGGGCACGAGCACGCCTCTGCTTGTTGTCCCGCTATCGTCATTTTGGTCATCTTCGAACCCGCTTAATCCTGCTGTGCCTGTGCCTGTGCCTGTGCCTATGCCAAGCAGACTGTCGAAGCCTAAGGGACTCGGCTCACGGTGAGGAATAGAGGCGGCTGATAGGCCTATCGGCGCGGGTTCTTTCCGGGCGGGCGCCCCGGGTGCAATGGGCGCGAATGGCGCACCGGGGGGCGCTGGCCGTCATCTGACAGCATTCCTCAATGGCCGTTGCGAACGAAACGCCCAGATCCCGCAGCCGGTCGACAACTCTTGCGACGGCACAGCCGCGCAATAGAACCGGCCGATGGCGCTACAGCCGCCGTCGCTTGGACTGCACCCGATTCCGGGGATGGACTAGAGGAAGACGACCGAATTCGCGGAGTCCGGTCTGGCTCACAGCGAGGTGGTGACACGATGGGAACGGCACCCGGTCGGCCGTGCCTGAAAGCGCGGCTCGCCAGAGCCATCGGCCTGGACCGAAATCCGCTGCGCCGGGCCAGCGATCGCGCCGAAGCCTGGATTCGGGCCGGGCTGCTCGCCCTTTTCCTGGTCGCCGCTCCGGTGGCGGCCGTTGCCGCAGGGCACTGGGCCTCTCACGCGTGGGTCCAAGCGGACAGCGCACAGTCGCGCAGCGTCCGGGCGGTCCTGCTCCGATCGGCCGACGGTCTTTCCGGTGTTGCCACTGCCGCCTGGGCCGACCCCGTTTGGGTCAGGGCACGGTGGGAGGGAGACGACGGCTCCGTCCGGACCGGCGAGGTACTCGCTCCTGTCGGCGCCCGAGCCGGCACCGTCGTGACCGTATGGCTAGACGCCGCCGGTCAGGTCACCAGCCCGCCGGGACCGAGCATGTTCGCGAGTGCGGTCATGCCGACCATGGTGCTCGTCGTGGTCGTCCTCGCAGTTGCCCTGAAAGCTGCGCTTCGGCTGATCCAGTGGTTCCTGAACTGGCGGCGACTGGCCGCATGGGAGGCGGCCTGGGCGACGACAGGCCCGCGGTGGACGGGCCGATAGTGCCCGTGTGTCGTCGAGCCTGCCGATCGAGGCTATCCCTCCGGTGGGCTGGCCAGGAACGCGCCTTGCAGCGCCTAGACGACGCCTGCTGATCCTGGCCCCGCACGGCGGTGAGGCCGTCCTGAAACGCTCTCGCCTGCGGGTTCAGCCTAGTAATGGCTCCGCCTTCTTGCCGGGCCGCCAGGGCGCGTCGTCTTCCGACGCCGCTGCGACGCCCGACCCATTGGCGTCTCATAGCTGGGATCAATGCCAGGAGAGCCGACGTCGCCTTTTGCCCGGGGCTCTGCGGGGGTGGACTAGAAGAAGCGGCTCAAGCTGCCGCTGACCAGGCCAGGCCGGGCGTACAGCAAATACTGGCCCGGCCCCGGAAAGCGAGGAGGCTTTCATGACTAGGTCAGATATCAACGTGGCGCGATGCGAGGCGTTGTTCGCATCTGGGCTGCAGCTGTCCGACGCGGTGACCGCCTCGGCGGTCGCGCAGGCGATCAGTCGCACCGTCCGGCGGCTCGGCATCGGTGGCTGCCTCAGCCTGATCGCGCAGGAGTTCGGCGACCATCCCGAGGCCGCCCGAGATCGGATGCGATGGGTCCGGCGACTGATCGAGGAGGTGCCCGCCCCGCCCGCCACGCCACCTGACCAGATGAGTCCCCCCTGCGCGCTCCTTGCCCGCGCCCGCATACATCACGCACCGGCCCTTATGTAGCGCCCGGGCATGTCATGAGACCCGGCGCCCTCTTGGGGCCAGATACCGGCGGTTCCTTCGGTGCCGGTATCTGGCCCCTGTCGGCAACAGCGTAGCCAGCGTGGTGACCGTGGGCCTACTGTCACTGGCAAGGGTGCCGCAGCACCACTTCAGGCGGGCCTGGCCACCGGCCGGGCCGTGGTTGCCGCGATCCTGGGCGGTCGCCCCGGGGATGGCGTTGCTGAGCATGCTCCGCCTAACTCGGCTCCTGCTTGACCTGCGGCGTCAGGAATCCTGGGGAGCGGCCTGGTCAGCGGTCGAGCCGAAGTGGACGCGGCGCGCGTCGTAATCGGCGATGGAAAGACCTGGGCAAGGAAAGACCTGGGCAACAGCCCGGCATGGACTGTTCTCGGCCAGGCCTCTGTTGACCCTGAGCCCGTATCCGCTGACTTCCTGCATCAGGAGGCCCTGTCCTCGAAGCGCGCGAGTACGTGTATTTCACCGTGACCGCGAGAGCGGTGAGGGAACCAGACTGGGGGTAGGGCATGACGAACATCGCGGAGATCGCGGCCAGGGCCGCGGCGATGATGCCGATCCACCAGCGCGAAATCTTGCGCTTGGCCAGTCGCTGGGACCCTGGACCAGAGCGCCGGCGATGATGATAAGGAGCAGGCCTGCGGGAAGGCACAGCCATGCGTAGGTCTTAAGGCTGTCCTCCAAGAGCGCACCCTGCAGGCCGCTGGGGATCGGAATCGGGCCGTTGTGCGCGGTTGACAGCGGCCCGGCCGGTCCCCCGGGTGGAAGCCTGCCGGAGGACCGGCTTGGTGGTGCGGCGGCCGTCAGCCGCTGATGTACAGCTCGTCGTGGACGTCGTAGACACCGCCGGTCATCCAGGCGGCATCAACGACCGCGTCGTGCTCGGCCCAGGTGCGGACGTGGCCGGACAGCGTCACGGTGTTCCCGCTGGTGTCCACCGCCACGTCGCTGTCATCGGGAACGAGCGCATAACGGTCAAGCGCGTCCTGGACGTTCAGGGCGACGTCGACTGTCTCCGCATCGTTGCTGATCTCGATGTCGTCGTTGACGTTGCGGACACCGGTCAGCGCGCCGACCGTCAGTTCGGCCGCGGTGCGCTCGGTGCCGTAGCTCACTGTGCCGGTGAGCTTGATGTTGCCATTGTGCGCGGTCGCCTCGACGCCGACCGGCACGGTGACGTTCAGGATGAGCGCGTTGTTCGCGGCGGTGGTCAGCGTCGGGTCGTCGCGGGAGTCGGCTGCCGACAGCACGACTTCCAGGTGGTTGTGCACGTTCTTGACACCGTCAACGCGCTGAGCCGCGGCCGCCGCTTCGAGGTACTGCGGGTAGCTCGGCACGGTGCCGTTGAGCGCCACCTCGCCGTTCATGTTCACGACCTTGATGTCCGTCGCGTCGACGAGCGGGTCAAACGTCAGTTCGCTCTCGACCGCCTGGCGTATGTCCTTGGTCTTGCTCATGTCACGCATCCTTTCCATGGCCGGTCAGGCGCGGATTGCCTGCCGGTCCTCATCCGCTAGTCCACCCGGCAGCCTCGCCGCTGCAAAGGCGATGCCGGCTGTCGTGCCATTGGCTTGGGCTATAACAAGAGCCTCCGGCGACAACCTCGGCAATCCGGACCTCGCCGCCGCCATACCGCCCTGCGGCGTCTGTCTGCCTGATCACCGAACGGGCGGTGGCTTCGCGCGGCGCCCACGTGAGAGCTTCCAGCGACTGAGCAACCAATGCTGAGCCGCAGCGACCCGCCGGACTTGCCTAAATAGACCGGCGTCCCACGCCGCTGAGAAATGAGCCGATCGCAATGCCGACGAGCAGGGTTACCGCTGCCGTGGCGCACTTCTGTGACGGGGGTGCGGCGGTGCTGAACGGGGACAACACGGCGACAAGGCTTGCCACCTCGAGCATCCTTTCCATGGCCGGTCAGGCAGGGTCGCCGTCCTCGTCGCGAGTTCACACGGCCGCTCGGCCGGTACAAAGACGATGCCGTCAGTCGCGCCACCGACCCGAGCAATATCACAAGCCCGCGCTAACTGCCGACGGAGATCGTCGGCCATGACGTACTGGGCCAATGCAGCGGCCTGTCGTTAGCCCGCGCTGGCGCCCGGGTGGGTTGCGCGCGAATCCCCACCCTGCGGAATTGCTGCCTGAGACGTGCTGCCGGTGACCGTATAGCGGTCGGCGATGGCTCGGTAGACGACGGCTTTTTCCCCCCGGGCGGCGATCAGGGGTGCACTGGGCGGATACCGAACGAAGACCATTGGCCTGTCTCGTCGTCGTATTCGACCGACGGAGTCCGGTCCAGGTCGAAGAGCCAATTCAAGCAGGCCTGCGCTGTGTATGGCAGGTAAGGAGGAGCAATGGCCAGTTCTCAAGACACCAAACCATCAGCGGCGCCAGCGGTCCCGCCGGCGGCGGCGGCAGGACCAGCGAGGCCCACCAAACCGGCTGGGAAGCGGAAATACGTCAGCTGGGTCGCCCTGGCGATGATGACCACGGGGTCGGTCGCGAGCCTGCGGTCGGCGCCGACGATGGCCGTGTTCGGGCTGGCCTCGGTTTTCCTGTACGTGGTGCCGGGGATCGTATTCTTCGTGCCGACCTCGCTGGTGTCGGCGGAGCTGGCGTCCGGCTGGAAGGGCGGCGTCTACAACTGGGTGAGCCAGGGGCTGTCAGCGCCGATGGGGCTGCTGGCGATCTGGTGCCAGTTCGCGATGACGATCTTCTACTACCCAGCGCTGCTGGCCTACGTCGGCGCCACGATCGCCTACGTCTTCGACCCCAACCTGGCCAACAGCGGCGTCTACACGGCGGCGATCATCGTCGTGCTGTACTGGGGCAGCGTCGCGCTGTCGTCGCGCGGGATTCGGCTGATCGCCAAGCTGGCATCGAGCGGCACGGTGATCGGAACGCTGATCCCGGGCGCGATTCTCGTCATTATGGGCATTGTCTATCTGGCCCAGGGCAATCATTCGGCGGCGCCGATGACCCCCCAGCATCTGCTACCCGCCTTCAGCGGGCTGGCTGGCCTGGTGCTGGTCGTCAACAACTTCCTGTCGTACTCCGGCATGGAGATGAACGCGGTGCACGTGGACGATATGGAAAAGCCGGCCCGCGATTTTCCCAAGTCGATCTTCCTCGCGATGGTCCTGGTCCTGGCGATCTTCATCCTTCCCGCGCTGGTGATCTCCTGGGTGGTGCCCGCCCAGCAGATCAGCCTCACCGCCGGGGTGATGCAGGCGTTCAGCGCATTTTTCGCCCACTTCGGACTGTCGTGGCTCGTGCCGCTGACCGCGATCGCGATGGTCGTGGCGATGCTCAGCGGCATGATGGCCTGGCTGGCGGGGCCGTCGAAGGGGCTGCTCCAGCTCGGCCGGCAGTACGGCTACCTGCCGCCCTATTTCCAGAAGCTGAACGCCGAGGGCATCCAGATGCACATCCTGATCGCCCAGGGCATCGTGATCACGATCATCGGCCTCCTCTACGCGTTCATCCCCGACGTGTCCAGCGTCTACTGGATCTTCTCGGTCATGACGACCCAGGTCTACCTGATCATGTACGTCCTGATGTTCATCGCGGCGATCATGCTGCGCCGCAAGCAGCCCGACCAACCGCGCGGGTACAAGGCACCGGCCCTGGGGCTGCAGTGCGTCGTCGGGGTGCTCGCCTCGGCGCTCGCGTTCATCATCGGCTTCGTCCCGCCATCGCAGTTCTCGTCCGCAAACCCCCTCGTCTACGCGCTGCTGATCCTCGTTGGCATCCTCGTGCTGGGGGTCCTGCCGCCAGTGCTGCTCTACCGCCTGCGCAAGCCGTCGTGGAAGGCGCCAGACAACACCGAGACTCCCGCCCCGGCTGCCGCGGCGATTCCCGCCCAGCGCGCCAAAGATGCTCCCGCCCCGGCCGACGGCGATGCTCCCGCCCTGGCTGGCTCTGGCATTCCGGCCCCCGCTGCCGAAGGCGCCTCCGCCCCGGTCGGCGGCGATGTTTCCGCGCCGGCTCCCGACGGCGATTCCGCCTCGGCCGCGGCCGGTGCTCCCGCCTCGGCCGCCTCCGGCGATTCCGCCTCGGCCACCGCCGCCGACGCCCCGGGCGGCGACAATGCCGCTTCGGCCGGGCCGCCATCCGGCGGCGGCGTCTCCCGACGTGGTCACCAGTGGCTGGCCGATCACCGGTGGGTGGCGTGGGTTGTCGCGCTGATCGTCGTCGGGCTCGCCATCGGCGGAGTGTTCGCCTACAAGCAGGGCGAAAACAACCAGGCCGCGCAGACCAAGGCGAATCAGGTCTCCGCTCTGTTCGCCCGTCACGGCCTGACCGTGCCGGTGGACCACAAGACGCTGATCGCGGTGCTGGGCGACAACGGCGGCTCCGTGTGCGACAGCCCGGCCGGCGCGCTCAACCAGGCACTCAGGGACCAGCAGCTCGACAACGGCGCCGCGACGGTCGGATCCCGCCCGATCCGCGCCGACCGGACCGTCGTCGCGGGCGAGGGGCTGGTCATCCAGGTGTACTGCCCCCAGGAACTGCCCGCCTTTGAGAAGTACGTCAACAGCAAGCGCTACTACAACGTGATCCGCAAGTAGCGGACAGAAGGAGGGATTCAAATGCCATTGCACATATCGCCCCCGGCCTTGAGGTCGGGCGAGGAGATCAGCATCCGCCCGGAGTTCGCCCAGCCGGGCGAGCTCCGCAGCGTGCCCCGCTTCCGGCTCGGCAAGCAGATGCTGCCGGCGCGGACCGCCTATCAGCTGATCCACGACGAGCTGCTGCTCGACGCCGACAGCCGCCTGAACCTGGCCACGTTCATCGGCACCTGGATGGAGCCCGAGGCCCGGGTTCTGATCGAGGAGTGCCTGGAAAAGAACATCGTCGACCGGGACGAGTCCCCGCAGACCGCCGAGATCGAGAAGCGCTGCGTGAGCATCCTCGCGGACTTGTGGAACTCCCCGCAGGCCGAGCAAGCCACCGGCTGCTCCACCGCCGGCTCGAGCGAGGCCTGCATGCTCGGCGGGCTGGCGCTGAAGTGGCGCTGGCGCGAACGCCGCCGCGCCGCCAGGAAAACCGCCGACCGCCCGAACCTGGTCATGGGCGCCAACGTCCAGGTGTGCTGGGACAAGTTCTGCCGCTACTGGGACGTCGAGCCCCGCCAGATGCCGCTGGAACCCGGGCGGACCTGCCTGACCGCGGACCAGGCCGCGGCCCTGTGCGACGAGAACACGATCGGCGTGGTGGCGATCCTCGGCTCGACCTTCGACGGGGCTTACGAGCCGGTCGCGGAGATCGCCGCGGCGCTGGACCGTCTGCAGAGCGAGACGGGCCTGGACGTCCCGATTCACGTCGACGCCGCGTCCGGCGGCTTCGTCGCCCCGTTCCTGGATCCCGGCCTGGAGTGGGACTTCCGGCTCCCGCGGGTGCAGTCGATCAACGCCTCGGGACACAAGTACGGCCTCGTGTACCCCAACCTGGGCTGGGTGGTCTGGCGGGACAAAGACGCGCTCCCGGATGACCTCGTTTTCAACGTGGACTACCTCGGCGGCACGATGGCGACGTTCGCTCTGAACTTCTCCCGTTCCAGCGCCCCGGTGGTGGCGCAGTACTTCACCATGGTCCGGCTCGGCCGCGAGGGGTTCACCCGTGTTCAGCAGGCATGCCGGGACACCGCCCGCTGGCTGTCCGGCGAGATCGCGGACATGGGGCCCTTCCAGCTCCTCTCCGACGGCGGCACCATCCCCGTGTTCGCGTTCCGGCTCTCCGACCAGGTCGGCGGCTACACCGTGTTCGACGTCTCCGAGGCGCTGCGCCTGCGCGGATGGCAGGTGCCCGCCTACACGCTGCCCGCGAACCTGCAGGACACCGCCGTCCTGCGGATCGTCGTGCGGAACGGGTTCGGACAAGACCTGGCGGAACTGCTCGCCCGGGACCTGCGCCACGCCACCAAGGACCTCGCCAACGCGGGCGCCCTGCCGCCGCACGAACGACGCCCAGCCTTCCACCACTAACCACGAGCACCGAACTGGAGAGACCATGACAACCACAACGAACAACCTGCACGGCCGCATCAGCGCGCTGATGCCACAAGCCCACACCGACTTGGCGGCCCTCGTCGCGTGCCAGTCGGTCGCGGACCCGCGGCAGTTCCCCTCATCGGAATGCGACAAGGCAGCCCGGCTGGTGATCGACAAGTTCACCGAAGCGGGCCTGCGCGACATGCGGCTCGAGCCGACCCCCGACGGGCATCCGGCGGTGTTCGGGCACATCCCGGCCCCCGACGGTGCCCCCACCGTCCTGCTGTACTGCCACTACGACGTACAGCCGCCACTGGACCCCGACGGCACCGCATGGAAGACCCCGGTATTTCAGCTCACCGAGCGCGACGGACGCTGGTACGGGCGCGGCGCCGCCGACTGCAAGGGCAACATCGTCGTGCATCTCACCGCCCTGCGCGCCCTGCAGGGAAGCCTCCCCGTCGGGATCAAGCTGATCGCCGAAGGCTCAGAGGAACAGGGCACCGGCGGCCTGGAGGCATTCGTCCCCGACCACGCCGACCTGCTGCGAGCTGACTCGATCATCATGGCGGACACCGGCAACTTCGCCGCGGGGGTCCCCACCCTCACCACCGCGCTGCGCGGACTGGCGAACGTCACGGTGACCGTGAGCACACTCGAGAACGCCATGCACTCAGGCATGTTCGGAGGACCCGCGCCCGACGCGCTGCTGGCGCTCACGCGCATGCTAACGACCCTGCGCGACGCAGATGGCAACACCACAATCCAGGGACTTGACGGGGGCGCGACGTGGCAGGGCATCGAATACCCGCCCGAGCAGTTCCGCACCGACGCCCACCTGCTCCCCGGGGTCGATCTGCTGGGCTCAGGAAGTGTGGCGGACATGCTCTGGGCCCGGCCGGCCGTCACCGTGCTGGGCATCGACTGCCAGCCGGTGGTCGGATCATCCCCAGCGGTACCGGCTCAGGTGCGCGCCCGGGTGAGCTTGCGAGTCCCGCCTGGCATGGACGCCAAGCACGCCCAGGACGCGCTGATCGCCCACCTGCAGAAGGTCACCCCGTGGCACGCCAAGGTGCAGATCGAACGTGAGACCCCGGGACAGCCGTTCGCCGCTCGCACCGACGGCCCGGCCTACGCCGCGATGAGTCACGCCCTCGAGCAGGCCTACGGCCGGCCCATCACCACCGAGGGACAGGGCGGATCGATCCCGCTCTGCAACATCCTGCACCAGACGTTCCCGGACGCGGAAATCATGCTCAACGGCGTCGAAGAACCCCGGTGCATGATCCACTCGCCCAACGAGAGCGTCGACCCATCCGAGATCGAGCACATGGCCCTCGCCGAGGCGCTGTTCCTCGCCAACTACCCAACTTAGACCGTACAGGAGTCAAGCGAAGCCCGGGACGCAAGAAGGGAGCGGGCCGTGGCGGCCTCGGAAACCACAACTGAGGAGGCTTACCGGCAAGTCGGCCTGTGACAGTGTTCGATCGGGCCCATCGCTCATTACCGCCTCGGTCGGCTCCATCGGGTTCGGCATGGAGGACGGCCCCGTCTCGATCTTCGGCCTGGTCTTCGGGGTCGCCGTCTCTGCCCCGGACTCGCACGCGGTGCTACTGGCCGGGGCGACCGGCGCGGTGGCCGCGGCCGTGTCGATGACGGGCACCCTCCTCGACGTGGAGTCGACCAACGACCAGGCCGCGGCTCGGCCGGCTCAGGAGAAAGCCCGCTTGGATGCCAACTCCGGCAGGCCAGCAGCCGCAAAGTCCCCTGGTCCAGTCGGCGTGGATGTTCTTTACCTATCTTGTTCGCGGCGGCGGTCCCGGTCATCCCCTTCGCCTGGCTCTGGTCACCGCCAGGATCGCCTCCCTCCTGGGTGACGCTCGTGCTGCTGGTCTTGCTGGGCATCGGCCGGGCAAAGGTGGGGCACCGGTTTCCGAAGCTGGTAGCCGACAGTGAAAGGGCTGAGGAACAGCTGGGCGGCGATGTGTTCCGGTTGCTCTCGCCATGCCGACCAACGCGGCGCTCTGCGGTCCCTGCGGGGGATCTGTTCGGCGGTCCGGGCCGACGGCGGACGGACGCGTTCGCGGCCGCCAGCGGCTCAGCGCAGAGAGGGCCCGTTCAGCGAACGCCGCGGCGGCCATGGGAGGTCAGCATCTTATGCGCGATGCGCAGCTGCTGGTGCGTGTCGGGGGGCGGCGCTGGGGGCGCTGCCATTCGCCGTGCAGGATCACACCCTCGCCGCCGCGGCAGCCAGACGCATGCAGACTGCGCGGCTGACCGGTGTTCAGGACCATCGTCATGATCGCCTTCATCGGCATGGCCGACTCCGTCGCGGGCCTGTTCATCACCTTTGAGCTTCGGCTTACCGGCGCCGGGCGTTGCCCGTAGTGCCGTATCCCGTGTCTAGCGGGGAGCGTTGTCCTGAGCACCGGCGGTGAGGGGTGTGAATGTGCATGGTCGGCCGGACCGGCAGGCCGAACGTGAGGTGCTGGGCGATCTCCCGGCGGGCCGCGGCGGGTTCAGCGGCGCCGTTGTGCTTCGAGGGCTGGCCGGAGCAGGGAAGACCGCACTGCCTCGAGCAGGCCATCGGGAATCTGGGGCAGTGCCGGGCAAGACCCCAGCTCGCCCGTGCCCACCTCCTGCGCCCATCGCCCGGCGGTCGGAGGCGATCCGGTTGATGATCCAGATGAGCGGGAGGGCGGCGATGCCGTTGAACACCGCGGAGAACACCATGAAGCGGATGGGGTTGATGCCGACAAGGTTCAACGGTTATTGGTGTTGCACGCAAGACCCAGGCCGGTGACCAGGCCGATCCGGCCGCAGGCTTCCTGCACGCGGATGAGCAGCGGCGCCAGCCAGGAGGCGGTCCACAGCTGGCCGTACCCGAACTGGGCGCCGCCTAGAAGTAAGTGGCAAATGCCTGAAGAGTCGTCGTCTCCCGCGTCAGTAACCAGGCCCGGGCGGAGTACCCCGAGCAGGTGGCTGATCGGGTGGCGCCGCCCGCGCCAGCATCGGCCCACCGCAGTCCTGGCGGCTCTGGCCGGGGCGACGGAGCTGGCGCGTGTTCCGACTTATTCTCTACCGGGCCATGTCAGGCAGGGGTCCACGGGATGCCTCCGATCCCCGCATTGGGTCAGGCCGCCTGATCCAACACCGAGTGCAGGGTCCGCCCGGTATGGCGCAGCTCGACGCCGTACGTGATCTGCGAGACGCCGTAGATCAGGGCGAACAGGCCGAGCAGTAGCGCGAGGGTGACTGCGCCGACGCCGGGGCGGGCGAAGAGCACGATGCCGAACAAGATGGACACCAGGCCGCCCAGAATGAACAGCACGCGGGTGCCCGCGGTCTCGCCGGACTGGAAGGCGGTGAAGATCTCGAAGAAGCCGCCGACGAAGGCCCAAATCGCCACGACCACAACCAGCACCAGCGCGGTGGGGGCGGGCCAGGCCAGGGCGACGATCCCGGCCGCGATGTCGACCAGCCCCAGCAGCAGGTGGCCGATGGCCGGTCCGGCGCCGACGCTGCCGGCCATCCGCGTGAACTGCAGCACCGAGTCGGTGAACGCCCAGACCGCGAACAGGATGACGAGGGCGAGGATCGTGACGCCCGGCCAGGCGAGTGCGATGATCCCGACGATAATGGCGAGAACGCCGAGCAGGATCAGCTGGGTTGACGACGATTTGACTTGATCTGACATTGATTTGAACATGACGGGTATTCCTTTCGCTCAGAGTCCCGAGCAGCCGATCGCGGCGGTTTAGCCGGTGATATAGAGGTTGTCGTCGACCTCGACGACCCCGTTGGCCATCCAGGCGGCGCCGACCACAGCGTCGCGTTCCGCCCAGGTGCGGACGTGACCGGAGAGCACCACCGTGTTCCCGCGGGTATCCGCCGCCACGTCGCTGTCATCGGTTACTAGCGCGTACCGGTACAGCGCGGACCGGACGAGAACGGTGACGTCGACAGGGTCCGCACCGTAGACGACCTCGATGTCGTTCTTGATGTTGCGGACACCGGTCAGCCCGGCAACGACCTGTTCAGCGGCGGCACGCTGGAACCCGTAGCTGACGGTGCCGGTCAGCCTGATGTTGCCGTCGTGCGCGGTCGCCTCGACACCGTCTGGAACGGTGACGTTCAGAGCAAGAGCGTCGTTCGCCACGGTGGTCAGAGCCGGGTCGTCGCGGTCGTCACCCGGCGGCAGCGTCACCGCCAGGTGGTTGTGCACATTGGTCACGCCGGCAACGCGCCGAGCGGCGGCGTCGGCCTCTGCGTATTGCACGTAGCTCGGCACCGTCCCGTTCAGCCCCACCTCTCCGTTTATGTTCTTGACGGTGACGTTCACCGGGTCAATGAGCGGGTCGAAAGCGAGTTCCGCTTCGACTGCCACACGGATTTCCTTGCTCTTGCCCATGTGCGTTCGTCCTTTTCATAGCTGCGGGCTTGCCGGTCGTCTCCCAGTCCAGTGCGTAATTTCGCGGCGGTGAAGGCGATGTCGGCTGTGGAGGTATTGGTCTGCGCTATGGTCGCTGGTTGCCGCGCCTTCACGTCTAGCCTTCAAGTCAGGCGGCGGCGGCGAGGGACGGGATGGCGTCGGCAGTGTCGAAGAGAACCTGCTGGAGGCAGCGCGGCAAGTCGCCGCTCCAGGCCAGCGCGGCGGTCGCGGTCAGAGGATCCCGGTCGAGGCCGACGCGGATCATGTCACAGCTGCCGGCCGCCCGGTCGAGTTCGCCGTCGGTAGCGGGTTGCGCGATGGGGCGCAGCGGGCCCGTGAGCACTGCGGTGGGACGGCTGGCGGTCGCTGCGAAGGCCAGCGTCGTCGGCAGCGAGTGCCGGAGCGGGGGGTCGGTGAACTCGAAGCGGGGGTGGCTGGTCCGCAGGACCGCCAGCCAGGCGTCGTAGGTGCCCGCGCTCGTCCGGCGCGGGGTGTGAATGACATCCATGCGCGCCAGCTCGTCGATGGTGACCGCGCCCCCGCGACCGATTCGGGCTGAGGACGGGATCCACACTTCGGGCGCGAACTCCCCGAGGCTCATAACGTCGAGTGGATCGGGCAGATCCGCGCCGTCCGAGGTCAGCCAGCCCAGGCCGGCATCGGCGCGACGCTGACGGATAGGCGTGAACTCGGCGTCCAGCGGCGTCTCGAGCCAGGTGACATCTGCGCCTGCAGCGGCGGCCGCGGCCCGCAGGCGGGAGGCCGCCTGGACGGCAAGCTTGTCCGGCAGGTACGGGGGCAGGACAAACCGCAGCCGGGGCCGTCCCAGGCCCGCTGCCTGGCGGCTTCGGCTGACTCCGTGATCGAGCAGGGACAGCACCGTGCGGGACTCCTCCAGCAGCACGCTGCCGGCCGGGGTTAGCCGGATGCCCTCGCGGCGGCGCTGCAGCAGCGGCGCGCCGACCATCTCCTCCAGCCGGCGGATCTGCTGGC
>Ga0335074_10007207_pt1 | contig 15407 bp, 13 predicted proteins | sample Lox_Sample_23_FD_206715 | JGI IMG/M metagenome (GOLD analysis project Ga0335074, IMG submission 206715) | Soil microbial communities from Loxahatchee National Wildlife Refuge, Florida, United States - Lox_Sample_2.3 | ecosystem: Environmental > Terrestrial > Soil > Wetlands | place: USA... | reverse complement strand
GCCGCTGAAAGATACCGGTTATGGCAGCCGCGAATTCACGGTGAAAGATCCCGAGGGGCACTCGTGGAGCGTGGGGACGTACGACCCGTGGACGGCGAAAGCCTGATTGGCAACGGCGCGTTGCCAAGGCGTCGCGGGGGCGAGAAAGCTGCTCGCTCTGGTGTCGCGCGCGTGTCAACCGGCAGCGTATATTCAGTGGGTGACTGCCGGAGGTCCCCATTGAAGTTCTTTTTCTGGATTTGGATCAGCGGTGTGCTGGCGCTGGCCGGCAATGCGGCGCAGGCGCAGCAGGCGCGGCTGCTGGTGGATGAAAAGGGCGGTAACAGCCTGGCGATTGTCGACCCGGCAGCAGGCAAGGTGGTGGCGGATGTGGCGGAGGGCGGAGTTACGGGGCACGAGGTTGCCGCCTCGCCCGACGGCAAGCTGGCGTTTGTGCCGATCTACGGCGACAGCGGAGTGGGCAGGCCGGGAACTGACGGACGCAAGATTGTTGTGATCGATGTGGAGGCCGGCAAGGTTGTGGGCGCGATCGATTTCGACCACGGCGTGCGGCCGCACTGCGCGGTGTTCGGGCCGGACGGAATGCTTTATGTGACGACGGAGCTGGACCACTCGGTGACGATCATCGATCCCAAGGCGGAGAAGATTGTGGGATCGATTCCGACGGGACAGCCGGAGAGCCACATGCTGGCGATTGCGCACGACGGGCGGCGCGGCTACACGGCCAATGTGGGACCGGGAACGGTGAGCGTGCTCGACATGAGAGGGCGGAAGACTCTGGCGGTGATTCCGGTCTCAGGGAACACGCAACGGATTGCGATATCGAACGACGACAAGTGGGTGTTCACGGCGGACCAGACCGCGCCGCGCCTGGCGGTGATCGATACGGCGACCAATAAAGTAACGAAGTGGGTGAAGCTGGATGGGCTGGGCTATGGCGGCGCAGCGACGATGGATGGCCGCTGGTTTCTGATTGCCGTGCCGAGTGAAAACAAAGTCGACGTGATCGACCTGAAGACGATGACGCTGGCGCGGGCGGTGGATGTGGGCAGCGATCCGCAGGAAGTGCTGGTGCGGCCCGATGGAAAAGCAGCATATGTATCGTGCGTGCGAGCGAGCCAGGTGGCGGAGATCGATCTGGGGACGTGGAAAGTTTCACGGACCATTGCCACCGGAATTGGGACGGATGGACTCGGCTGGGCGCGATAAAGCAGGGACTGCTGGACTGAGGGGCTAGGGGCTAGGAAAATATAGATGGAGGAGCAGAGATGGCAGCACAGTGCACGCACGTGAAAGACATTGTGAAAGGAATGAAGCCGCGCACGAAGGGGTGCGAGGAGTGCATGAAGACGGGCGACACGTGGGTGCACCTGAGGATGTGCCTGGAGTGCGGGCACGTGGGCTGCTGCGACTCGTCGAAGAACCGGCACGCGCGCGCGCATTTTCACGAGACAAAACATCCGCTGATCCAGTCGGCCGAGCGCGGCGAGGATTGGCGGTGGTGTTATGTGGATGAGACGTATCTGTAGAGCAGAAGCCCTTGGAGGGATGGCCTGAAACCCGACCGCTTTGTAACGACGAGCTTTGCCACGCCTAAACCATTATCGTCAGGTTCACCGCTCCCCTATTGCAGAAGATCAGGTATTGTGTTTCAGTCTTTACCAAATGGAATCCTCTCTCTTTCACGGCTTTCACGAGGAGCTCCTCTGAAGCGCTCTTTTCAACCGAACTAACGGAGCGCGGTACCACCCAGCCTTTTGCGACTTTTTGGGCGGCAAAAATCTTGTCAATCCATTCTTGGCTAAAGCGGTCCATCGGTTACACCTCACGTCCCGAAAATCATTTCACTCATAGTAGCCAATATTCCGGAGAAATGAAGAACGTTGGGGAGACACGATTGCGACGCCTACCGTTTGAGTTTGCTTGCACCCTTCGACAAAATTCAGCTTTTCAGCTTAGCCCAACTCGACTTCGATCCTCTTTGCGTCGGGTTCAAGCTTGACAATCTTGAAATTGCGGATCTGGCTCTCTGCGAGCGGCTCGGGCGCGGCGGATGGCGCGGGCGCGTTGCCTTTCCAGCGGGCCTTGAGCATCGAAGAAAGCTGGGAGAGGTCGGGCCTGGCGGGGCTCGATCCGGATGCGGCGCCGGAAGACGATGACGGCACGCCGGCGCCCGAGGGCTTTTGCGGCGAGGGCGCGGCTGGCGCGCAGCATGCGGCCCGGATGCCTTCGCCGAGCTCGACGATGGCGCCGGACGGCGTGAGCTCGACGACGCGCCCGGAGACGCGATCGCCGACCTTGTGTTCGGCGATGTACTCGTCGATGCTGGTGGGGATGAGCTGCTTGATGGAGAGCTTGACCTGGCGTTTTTCCTGATCGATGGCGAGGACGAGGGCTTTGACCTGCTGGCCTTCGCGCAGCACGTCGCGGGGATGATTGATGCGGCGGTCAGCGACGATCTCGCTGACGTGGACCAGGCCATCGACTCCTTCGGCGATCTGGATGAAGGCGCCGAAGTTCATGATTTTGGTGACGGGACCTTCGACCTGCGAGCCGACGGGGAATTTGCGCCCGGCTTCGAGCCAGGGATCAGCGAGCGCCTGCTTGAGGCCGAGAGCGATACGTTTTTCTCCGGGCTTGACGGAGAGAACGACGGCGTCGACGCGGTCGCCTGTTTTGAGCAGGTCGGAGGGATGGCGGACTTTTTTGGCCCACGACATCTCAGAGATGTGGATGAGGCCTTCGAGGCCGGGCTCGAGCTCGACGAAGGCGCCGAAGTCCATGAGGCGGACGACCGAGCCGGTGACGCGCGCGCCGACCGGGTAGCGATCGGGCGCCGAGTCCCACGGGTCGGGCTCGAGCTGCTTGAGGCCCAGCGAGATTTTGCTGGTTTCGGGATCGATTTTGAGAATGCGCAGGGTAAGTTGCTGGCCGACGGAGAGCATATCGTCAGGCCTGGCGATGTGGGCGCGAGAGATGTCGCTGATGTGGAGGAGACCGTCGAGGCCGGGCTCGATTTCGACGAAGGCGCCGTAGGGCATGAGGGTGCGCACGGTGCCGGTGACGGTGTCGCCGGGCTGAAGAGCGGCGCGGCGGCCGGCGATTTCAGCGCGAGCCTGCTCTTCGAGAACGACGCGGCGGTCGACGACGACATCTTCATCGGCGACGTCGAGCTTGGTGATGCGGCAGGTGATTTGCTGGCCGACGAGGGCTTCGAGCTCGGCGGCGTCGCGCGTGCCGCTGCGGCTGGCGGGCATGAAGGCGCGAACACCGATGTCGATGCTGAGGCCGCCCTTGATGACGGCGGTGACGGTGCCGGCGACGGCGAGTTTTTCCTGGAAGGCGCGCTCGAGGGCCGACCAGTCGCGGGGCTGCGCGACACGAAAACGCGAAAGCTGGTAGTAGCCTTCTTCGTTGCGGCCGGTGATGGAAACGGGGAAGCGGTCGCCCGGCTTGACTCCTTCAGCGTGATCGGCGAAGGAAGAACGCGGCAGAACGCCTTCCATTTTGTAGCCGATGTCGAGCACGACCTGGTCGGCGGTGAGCGAGACGACCGTGCCGTCGAGTTGTCTGGTTTCAGTGCGGTGAGTGTGCGAGCGCTCGAAGGCGGAAAGAAGGTCGCCGAAGGACTCAGCCGGTTCTTCCGGCGCGGGGGACCGGCCGTCGAGGCCGCCCGGGTTTTCGGCAGCGGCGTCTGAGGCGGGTTCGGCGGGCTGGGGAGCCTCCGCATCGATCGTGCCGGATTGGCGAATCGGGTGCTGGGCTTCGGCGGCGTCGGCGAGGGTGGCGATCTCCTGGGCGGAGGGCTCGAGAGGGGCCTGGACTTCGGCGGTGTGCGGGATATCGGATGAAGTGGGTGAGATGATTTCGTCCGTCATGGCGAGTACAGCTTCATTGTTTCATGAACCAGCATGGGGCGGCGCGGCGGGTTAACCTGATGGCAGACGATGACGTCCCCTTCCCCGCGGCGCGGCTTTGAGGCTTTTGCGTATCGAGACTTCACGCGATATCAGTTTGCTCGCGTGGCGGCGATTCTGGGCGCAGAGGCGCAATCGGTCGCAGTGGCGTGGCAGGTGTACTCGATTACGCATCGCGCGATCGACCTGGGCTATACGGGGCTGGCGCTGTTTTTGCCGGCGCTGCTGTTTCTGCTTCCGGCCGGTCATGTGGCGGACCGTTTTGACCGGCGGCGGGTGATCCTGACGTGCTATTCGCTGCAATTGTTCTCGACGGGCGCGCTGATTTTTCTAGCCTGGAGCGACACGAAAAACATCCTGTCGATTTACGCAGTGCTTTTCTTCATCGGGACGGGACGGGCGTTTTCAGGACCGGCGAGCTCGTCGCTGGTGCCGATGCTTGTGCCGGAAGCGCACTTTGTGAACGCGGTGACGTGGGGCGGGGCGGTGTTCCAGTTCTCGAACATCACCGGGCCTGCGCTGGGAGGGCTGCTGTTTACCTTCCCGCTTGCCCGTCTGTTTCCGGGAACGAGGCTGGAGGGCGCCGGCATCGTGTATGTCTTCACGCTGTGCAGCCTGCTGTGGTACCTGGCGATGGTTTCCTCGATGGAGATCAGGCCGGGGCGCGCGGACCATCGCGCGACCACGCTTAAGGCGATGCTGGCGGGGTTTGACTATGTGCGCAAGCACGAATTGCTGTTGGGATCGATTTCGCTGGATCTGTTTGTGGTTTTGCTGGGCGGCGCGACAGCGCTGATGCCGATTTTTGCGCACGACATTCTGCACCAGGGGCCGCGCGGGCTGGGGATGCTGCGGGCCGCGCCGGCGGTGGGCTCGCTGGCCATGGGATTGGCGATGGCGCGCTTCCCGATGCGGCGGCGGGCGGGGAGGCGGCTGTTCGTGTGCGTCTCGATTTTCGGCGCGGCGACGGTCGTCTTCGGGCTATCGCACATGCTTTGGTTGTCATTGGCGTCGCTCGCCGTGGCCGGCGCGGCAGATACGATCAGCGTGATCGTGCGCAGTTCGCTGCTGCAACTGGGCACGCCGCACGAGATGCGCGGACGCGCCAGCGCCGTGAATGCGCTGTTTGTTGGCGCATCGAACGAACTGGGCGAGTTTGAAAGCGGCTTGACGGCGCAGTGGTGGGGCGCGGTGCGGGCCACGGTGATCGGCGGAGTCGGCTCACTGGTTGTGGCGGGGTTATGGGCCGCGATGTTTCCCAAGTTGCGCAATGCGGACGAGCTGACATCGCGGGCGCTGCGCGTGCCGGATGCGGAGGAGCAGGAAGCGCTGACGGGGTTGTGAGGATTGGCTCGCGGCCGGCTTGTTGGGGTTCCAGGCCGGGAACGAGAACTGGGGCGCCCCTTATCCGGCATCCCGCGGAGGCGGGATCAGTGAGAGCGGCCGCGGGTGCGGTTTGACCGATTGCGCTCGAAGAGAATGCGCAGGCCGTCGAGGGTGAGCATGTCGTCGATCTCCTGGATGAAGCGCGAATCCGGAGCGATCAGGCGGGCGAGGCCGCCGCTGGCGACGATGCGCGGGGGCTTTTCGGGGGCGGCGCCCATCTCTTTCAGGATGCGCTCGATGATGCCGTCGACGAGGCCGACGTAGCCGAAGTAGAGGCCACTCTGCAGGTGGGTCACGGTGTTGGTGCCGATGGCCTTTGCCGGGCGCTTGATGTCGACCCGGTAAAGACGCGCGGCTCGCGAGAAGAGCGCGTCGGCGCTGAGGCCGAGGCCGGGGGCGATAGCTCCGCCGAGGTACTCGCCGCGTTCTGAGACGACTTCAAACTTGGTGGCGGTGCCGAAGTCGACGACGATGCAAGGGCCGCCGTAGCGCTCGAAAGCGGCGACGCAATCGCACAGGCGGTCGGCGCCCAGGTCCGCGGGATGGTCCTGGAGAATCGGCATGCCGGTCTTGATGCCCGGCTCAACAAACATGGGCTCAACTTTGAAGTAAGCCTGGCAGACCTGGCGAAGCGTGGAGTCGACGGGCGGCACGACGGAGGCAATGATGATATCGGTGACCTGGCTGGGCAACATGCCGTGCATCTCAAAGAGATTCACGAAGAAGACACCGTACTCATCGACGGTTTGCGCGCGATGGGTGGTGACGCGCCAGTGCGCGGCGAGCTGGGGTGAGCCGCTATCGAGCTTGTAGAGCCCGAGGGTGGTATTGGTGTTGCCAACATCGAGGGCGAGCAGCACGGTGAAGAACAGCTCCTAGCTTCTAGCCTCTAGCGTGGCGGCGCGAACGTCGAGTCTGGTTGTCTCGACAATGAAAGGCTAGAAGCTAGAGGCTAGGAGCTAGCAGCTAGTCACTTTCTGCGTCGCGCAGGCCGCCGGTTTGCACGGTGACGAGCCCGGCAGCGGTTTCGACGCGGAGGAAACCGTTCTCGTCGAGGCCTGCCGTGGTGCCCTGGCATGCCTGCGGCCCATGCACCTGCACTTTGCGGCCGCGAATCCAGGCGGAGGCTTTTTCCATGCGGTCGAGAACGGATCGAGCCGCATCGGGATCGGACAGCGCGCAGGTTTCGCGTTCAAGAGATTTTAACAGGGCGACAAGGAGATTCTGGCGGGAGAATCGCCGGCCGGAAGCGAGATCGAGCGAAGTGGCCGGCGTCGCGAGGCCGGGTGGGAATTCACGCTGATGCACGTTGACGCCGATGCCCACGACGACTGCGTGGGGCAGCCTTTCGGAGCCGTTTCGCGACTCAACCAGAATGCCGCCGGTTTTGCGTTGGCCGACAAGGAGATCGTTGGGCCAGCGGAGGTCCACATGGAGCCCGGTGACAGCGTGGATGGCAGCGGCAGCGGCGAGACCGGCGGCGAGCGGCAGAAGGAAAAGGCGCGCGGCAGGCAGTTGCGGACGCAGAAGGACGCTGACGTAGAGGCCCTGGCCGGCGGCGGAGTGCCAGGCATGGTCTCCGCGGCCGCGTCCGGCGGTTTGCTCGTCGGCAAAATAGACGGAGCCGTGAAGCGCAGCATGGCGTGCAGCAGCCAGAGCATCGGAATTGGTGGAAGCGGTGGACGGCGCGTAGTGCAGCTTGCCGCTGAAAATGGATTGAGCAAGCGCGGATTCCAGATTGGCGAGGTTATACACGAGCTTGCCTAATCAGCCGCAATTTTCATGGAGATATCGGCGGCCTTGGCGGAGTGGGTGAGGGCGCCAACGCTGACGAAATCGACGCCGGTCTCAGCGTAGGTGCGGACGGTGCCAAGCACGATGCCGCCCGAGGCTTCGGTGGGAATCCAGCGGCCGGGCTGACTCGAAGTGACGGCTTTGATGCGCTCGACGGATTGGCGCACCAGAGCGGGGGACATGTGGTCGAACAGGATGGCTTCAGCGCCGTGGGCGAGCGCTTCTTCGAGCTCCTTTTGATTGCGGACTTCGATTTGCACGCGCTGGCCGGGCTTGCGCTGGCTGAGAGCGCGCTCGAGCACCTGGGCAACGCCGCCGCCGAGGGCGATGTGGTTGTTTTTGATGAGAATGCCGGAGGCGAGATCGATGCGGTGGTTGGTGCCCCCGCCGCAAAGGATGGCGTATTTTTCAAGGGCACGCATGCCGGGGACGGTTTTGCGTGTGTCGAGGATGCGGGCACGGGTACCCTGGACTGCGTCAGCGAATTTGCGCGTGAGGGTGGCGATGCCGCTCAGGTGCTGCAGGAGGTTGAGGATGACGCGCTCGCAACTGAGGAGGACGCGCGCGTTGTGGCGGATGACGGCGAGGACCTGTCCGGGCTGGGCGCGGACGCCGTCGAACATTTCAGGATGGCTGACGACTTCAAAGCGAGTTTGCGCGGGAGGGCGAGGGTCGAGGCGAGCGTAGATTTCAAAGAAGCGCGGAATGGCGCCAAGGCCGGCGACGACGAGCTCTTCGCGAGCGATGATGGAGCCGGCGGCGCGCAGGTTGGAATCGACGACGAGACTGGTCGTGGCGTCGCCGGCGGCCTTGTCTTCGACAAGGGCCTGTTCGAGCAGGGCGTCGATGCGGTGGGATTTCCAGTCCATAAGGCAGCTATCAGCTTTCAGCCTTCAGCTATTAGCTCGTTCGTGCGGACCCTGGTTTCTCTCTTTGTGCTGACTTTCAATCATGCCGAGACAAATTCAATTTGCCGGACCTCAATTCCGGTTCCGTCGAGTTGCGGTTCTTCGACTGCCAGCAACTGGCCAGCGCGCACCGCCAGTCGAATATCTTCGCATGCCGCCTGGAGAAGTGGAAAGGCCTCAGGCTTGGCCGCCAGCGTAGCAGTTTTGATCTCTCGCGCGGAAGAGACGCCGGCGCCGGCCCGGCTCTTGTTGATCGCGTACAGCGCCTCCACGGCGATGTCGAAGATTCCTTCATTCCCGCCATCGGGTAAGTGGGGGAAGTCCCGCTCCGAGGGCCAGGCACACGCGTGAATGCTGGCATGACTTGTCTCTTCGGCGTAGGCCCAGGACCAGACTTCGTCCGTAATGTAGGGCAAAAACGGCGCAAACAGGCGGAGGAGCACACTGAGTGCAATCTGCAGCGTGGCCAGCGCCGAGCCCTGCGCCTCCACGCCCAGCGTGCCCAGGGTTCTGGCGCGGCTCATTTCGATATAGGAGTCGGTAAACGCCGTCCAGAAGAATCGCTCTGTCTCAGCAAGAGCCTGCTGGTGTTCGTAATTCTCGAAGTGCCGCGTGGCGTTGCGCACTAATTCCTTCAGCCGCAGCAGGAACACCCGGTCCATGGGGTAGACGATCGGTCCCGGCGAGCCTTCTTTTCCCAGCACGAACTTTGAGGCATTAAAGAGCTTGGTGACGAGCCTTTTGCCCACTTTCAATACGTTCACGTCGAAAGCCGTGTCGGCGCCCAGACCGGCGCAGGCTGCCCAGTAGCGCACGGCGTCGGAGCCGTACTCATCCAGAAGATGCATCGGCGTGATCACGTTGCCGCGGCTCTTGGACATCTTCTTCCGGTCGGGGTCGAGAATCCATCCTGAAATGGCCACGTTCTTCCACGGAATCTCGGCTTCGTGGAGGCAGGCCTTGACGATGGTGTAGAACGCCCAGGTGCGGATAATCTCGTGACTCTGCGGCCGGAGGTCCATCGGGAAAAGCGAGCGAAATCGATCCGGCTGTTCACCCCATCCGCTGGCGATCATCGGCGTGAGCGACGATGTGAACCAGGTGTCGAAGACGTCGGCCTCGGCGAGGAATCCGCCGGGCTTTCCGCGCTGTTCCTCTGTAAATCCCGGTGGCGTGGTGTCGGCCGGATCGAGCGGAAGGCTGTCTACCTCGGCCACAATCGCATGGGCGTAGTCCACCTCGCCCGCGGCGTCGATGGGATACCAGACCGGAAATGGAACGCCGAAGTAGCGCTGGCGCGAAATCGCCCAATCGAACGCCAGGTTCTCCGTCCAGGTACGATACCGATGCCGCATGAATTCCGGGTGCCATTGAATTCGATCGCCCGCCTCGAGCAGCATCGGTTTCTTGTCGAGCAGGCGAACGAAGAACTGGCGCGTCGAAATGAATTCCAGCGGCTGGTCGCCCTTCTCGAAGAACTTGACCGGGTGCTCGATGGGCGCGGGCTCGCGTTCGAGCGGCGGTTGGCCCTTGAGAACCGCCTCGTCCGGCGCACGCAGCAACTCGACAATCGCGCGCCGCGCCTGCTTTACGTTTTTGCCGATCAGCTCCGCATAGAGAGCGTTCGCCCGTTGCGGGTCGACGGAGGGCCAATTGGCTTCGCCAAACTGGACGGCAAGCAGCCGGCCGTTGCGCCCGAGGATTTGCCGGTTGGCAAGGTTCTGCTCGCGCCACCAGCGGACGTCGGTCGCGTCGCCGAAGGTGCAGACCATCAGGATGCCAGTGCCTTTTTCGGGATCGGCAAGCTCTGAGGGAAAGATCGGCACGGGCACGCCGAACAGCGGGGTCAGGGCGCGTTTGCCGAAGAGATGGCGGTAGCGCGCGTCGTCAGGATGTGCGGTGACACCCACACAAGCCGGCAGCAGCTCGGGACGCGTGGTGGCGATGATGAACCCGTCGTGGGCGCCTTCCACGCCGAAGCGGACATGATGAAAATGACCGGCGATCCTGCGGTCTTCCACCTCAGCCTGCGCCACTGCGGTCTGGAAGTCCACGTCCCACATGGTTGGCGCGTCCACGCTGTAGATATGCCCTTTGCGCCACAAATCGAGGAAGCTGCGCTGCGCCGCCCGCCGGCACCGCGGGTCGATGGTGGAATATTCCTGCTTCCAGTCGACCGACAATCCCAGGCGGCCCCACAATTCCTTGAAGGTCTTTTCGTCCTCCTGGGTCAGGCGAAGACAGAGTTCGATGAAGTTGCGCCGGGAAATCTCGCGCGGCGGGGATTTCGGATCGATTTTGGGATCGGCGCTTTCCGGGGCCGGCAAATCAAGCTCGGGCTCGTATTTCAATCCCGGATTGCAGCGCACGTGGAAGTAGTTCTGCACGCGCCTCTCGGTAGGGAGCCCATTGTCATCCCATCCCATCGGGTAGAAGACACTTTTGCCGCGCATGCGCTCGAAGCGCGCCATCAGATCGGTTTGCGTGTAAGAAAAAACATGGCCCACGTGCAGGGAGCCAGACACGGTGGGCGGGGGAGTGTCGATCGCGAAGCGTTCCTGCCCGGCATGCGCCTGGGCGTACCGGTACACTCCCAGTTCGCGCCATCGCGCTTGCCAGGAGTTCTCAGCCGCTAGGGTGTCAAAGTGCTTGGGCAGCTCTGAAATATTCATCGTACTCATGATTTCCGACTCGGTCGCTCGCGCCCCCGGTTCAGCCCCGGAGAATTGCGGGAAAATACCCATGAACACAGGGGCTTTCAACGCGAGGGGACCACGTTTCAGGGTAGCAGATGGAACGCAGCCAACGGCGCCGCGAGAGTCGCTCGATTGGCAGCAAGAAACAAAGGCCGCGCCCGAATGGAACGCGGCCTTTAGCATTTGGATCCATCTGTGATTGAAGACTTAGAACGGGTTCAGCTTGGCCAGGCCCTTCTTCTTTTTCTTTTTGCTGGATGATTCTTCGCTTTGATCGATCTTGGGCTTCTTGGCCTTGCCGTTGGCAGCGGTATCAGTGCCTTGCGGGGGATTCTGGCCGGGCTTGATGTCGTTCATCTGGTTGGGAGCTTCGGCGGGTTTTTCGGCCGCGGGCAGCTCAGTATTGGCGGGACCGACGGACGGGACGAGAGCGTTGGAGCCGGCCGCGGCAGCGGCGGCGGACGGTTGGGCAGTGCCGTTGGGCGCACTGACAACCTCGACGCCAACATTGGTTCCCTCACCCGGGGCCTGCAACTGCAAGGGCGCGCTCGAGGGCTGATCGCTGCGCGGCGGCTCGTTGGGACCTGTGGGCACGACCGCCTGGGCAGGCACCACGGGCTTGCCCACGTTCGCGGCCTGCTGGAACATCTGGACGTTCTGCCTGGCGACCTCGGGCGCGAGCATGCGCTTGGGATCGTCAAGAGTTGGTTCGCCCACGTGAACGGCCTCAACAACGGTTGGTCCGCGCCGAATGATGTCGAGGGTCTTATCAGTAAAGTGAAGAGGCTGGCGGCTGCGTTCTTCGGCGTCGCTTTCAGCGATTGCCGATTCAGTGGGTTCGGGAACGGGGCGATTCATGGCGACGAGGCGGTCGCGGGCATCCTCGACATGAGGCGCCATGGGATAGCGGGTGATGACTTTGGCATAGGCCTCGGCGGCCTTGTCCTGATACATGGTGCGGAGACGCTCGCGGATGGCGCCGGGCATTCCGGCAGCGAGGGAGATGTTGTGCGCCATTCCCGAGTAGGCGTCGCCGATATCGATCAGGACCTGGTCGCTTTTCGAATAAAGCGGATAGGTGTCGGAGACAGTTTCAAGGCGGGCGAGCGCGGCGACGTAGTCTTCACGGCTTTCGTAGTAGCTGCCGATGCCGAACTCGCGTTCCGCGAGGACCTCCTGCACATCGCGCAGGCGCTGCTTGGCGCGGGGGATGAGCGTGGAATCCGGGAACATGTTGATCATTTCCCGATATTCCTTTTCGGCCTCCTCGGCGTTGATGGGATCGCGATCAGGTTTCTCCATCTGCTGGTAGTAGATATCGGCCACTTTCATCTTGGCTTCGGCAGCTTCAGGGGCGTTGGGAAAGAAGGTAATGAAATCTTCGTATTCGGCTTCGGCCTGGGTGAGCGCCGCGGAACCGCCTTCCTTGAACCAGGTGTCGCCGACAGAGAGCTTGGCGCGCATGCGGTATTCCGACTCAGGATAGGTGTTGAGCAGGGTCTGCAGATCGAGGCGGGCGACGTCGAAGCGGCCCTTCCTCATCGCCTCCATGGCCTTGTCGTAGAGCTCCTTGTCAGGCTGCTTGGATTGCACGCCGGCGAGGGGGTTGGCGTTGAGGTCGTAGGCTTTCTTTTTCTTCTTTTGCTTTTGGGCCTTGAGGCGCTGGACGTCGTCGTCGTTCTGCGAGGCCTTCTGGCCCTGGGCGCTGTTCTGGCTCCGGGCGACGGCCAGACTTCCGCTAAGAAACAACGCCAGAAGGGCAATGGAGGAAATTCTGAAAGAAAACCGGTTCATGCTACCTCAATCCTATGGAGCGCCCGCACGAGGCACCCTGGCGATGGCGTGCAGTAATAAGAGATTTTACCCTTTCCGGCTCATCTCCGGCTGGGAGTCTTGCGTTTTTCGGCGCTGCGGGCAGCGGCCAACAGGGCGCGGGCGTCGCGCTCGGGCTGGCCGGCGCCGAATACGGCGTTGCCGGCGACGAGCAGTTCCGCTCCGGCTTTGACGATGGCAGCGACCGTGTCGTGAGCCACGCCGCCGTCGATCTCGATCTTAAACTTCAAGCCCATTTTGCGGCGGATCTGGGCGAGTTGACGGACTTTATCGAGCGAGAAGGGGATAAACTCCTGGCCGCCGAATCCGGGGTTGACGCTCATGATGAGCACATGGTGCACCATGGGAAGGATTTCAGTGATCAAGTCAACGCGCGTAGCCGGATTCAGAACGACTCCGGGCTTCATGCCGTGGTGGAGGATGAGCTCAAGGGTGCGATGGAGGTGGGTGCAGGCTTCGTAGTGGACACTGACCCAGTCGGCGCCGGCTTCAGCAAATGCCGCAATGAAATCATTGGGGTTATCGATCATCAGGTGGCAATCGAGGGGGAGGTTGGTGGCTCTGCGCAGGCTGGCGACGACCGGGGGGCCAATGGTGATGTTGGGAACGAAATGTCCATCCATGATATCGACATGGATGGTGGTGCCGCCGCCGCGCTCGGCCGCAGCGATCTGATCGGCGAGATGGGCAAAGTCCGCGGAGAGGATGGATGGCAGCAATTCGACCATGGCGCTAAGTACCTAAGGGTGTAACCCCTTGCGGGGACAGTGTAACAGCGGACGCGGACCGGGAGATAATCGGGGCGAGCGGCCGGATTCTGGAGTTGCGGAGGTGAGGTCATGCAGATCACGGCGCACGTGGTCAATCGGCAGGGCAGCCATACGGCGCATTTGAAATCGGGCGAGCGCGAACATACGCTTTCGATTCCCACGAAGCCGGACGGATTCGGATCAATGGCCAACGGCGGCGAACTGCTGCTGCTGGCACTGGCCACGTGTTATTGCAACGACCTTTACCGGGAAGCGAGAAAACGCGGATTGGAGATCAGCGGAGTGGATGTTGAAGTGATGGGCGAATACACCGGCGAAGGCCAGCCTGTGGAGAGCATCCGGTACCGAGCCACGGCATGGAGCCCGTCGACGAAGGAAAAAGTGTTTGAGGTGATGACGCAAACGGATACCGTGGCGGAGATACAAAATACTCTGAGGAAAGCGGCGGAGATTGCGCTGATCGAGTGCGTGGTGCACGAGACGTAGGGCCCGAGAGCGCGGGGATAAAAGGACAGGGGAAGCGAGGCGGGAAGCGATTATTGAGCGGCAGCGCGGCGGGGAATCGCGCGCGCCACCGCGGCGGCACGGAGCCAATGACGCCGCTTATAGGAGATGACGGCGATGCGCACGCAGAGCGCGATGGCTCCGCCTAAGGCCGTCGAAAAAGTGCGATGGACCGCGATGGTTGGACCGGGCACTTGATTCAGCGAGAGAAGGAAAACAATGTAGCCGGTGATGGCCATGGAGAAGAGCGCATAGTTTACGTTGACCAGGCCGAAGGAGAGCCAGGCGAAGAGGACAGTGAATGCGGCGAGCGCGGCGGGAGCAGCGTGGAGGTGGACGAGCAAAAAGCTGATGGCGACGGCCCCGCACATGGTTCCGAGGACGCGGGCAAGGGCGCGGCTGACAGTGTCAGTGAGGCCCGGTTTGAGGACCAGCAATGCGGTCATGGGAATCCAGTAGCCGCTGGGATAGTGGAGGCGGCGATAGATTTCAGTGGAGAGACCGACCGTAGCCGCGAGGCGCAGCGCGTAGGGCATGGCGGAATTGAGAAAGCGGCGCTGGCGCACGGATTGCGCGGTTTGAAGGAGCGCAGCGCGAAAAGCCGCCTGCTCGTCGTGAAAGTAGGAAGAGAGCGCGAAGAGATGATCGCGCAGATTGTGAAAGACGCGCAGAAGCAGGGATGAGAGCGCGATCTCGAGAGCGCCGCCGGCGAAGAGGAGCAGGCCGCGTGCAGCGGCATCGCCGAGCGACGCCGGAAACGCAGAAGCGACGAGAAACGTGATGACGCACTGCTGACCCACCCATGCGTAGCCCTCGGGGCGCGCGGTAAGCAGCCCATAGCCGAAGGCCCAAAGCGCCGACAGGAAGACAACCAGGAGATTTTCGTGGCCGACGAGGACGCCGACGAAGCCGGAGAAGCCCATGCCGAGGGTGACGAAGATCATGGGGACGAACTCGGAGTTGTCGATGCGATGCTTTTGTCCGAATCCCGCATTCGCAGCCCCACCAGCCACGACCAGGCCCACGCCGGGATGGCCGATGGCGAGGCCAACGGCGAGGCAGAGGGCAATGGGCAGGGTGAAGAGGAAGTCGGCGCGCAAGGTCTGATTTTGCCACTGAAAGACCGTGCTATCGCGGAGAACGCGATGCAGCGCCGTTGGCCGGGGAACGGGCGTCGACATGGATTCAAGGATGCCACAGGGGCGTTGCGCCAGGGGCGAGGCTGCCTGGCAAAACGAGCGGGGCGCGGGAGCAGGGTCGTCGGACGTTCGTCGAGGAAGCGATGCCGGCGGGACTTTCAGGCGCGGAACGCGAGCGAGCCTGCGATTTATAATCCGGCAGGAGCCGGACGGGCCGCGAAGAAACGGCGGAATGGGGCATTACAGCGCCGCCAGCCCCGCCGACGCCGCTAAGAAGAGGAACGCATGTCCACTGACGTCATCATGCCGCAGATGGGTGAGTCGATCTTTGAGGGCACCATCACCAAGTGGCTCAAGAAGGCCGGCGACGCCGTCGAAAAAGACGAACCTCTCTTTGAAATCTCGACGGACAAGGTCGACGCCGAGATTGCCTCGCCGGTGGCCGGCATGCTCACCGAAA
>Ga0335074_10007206_pt1 | contig 15407 bp, 15 predicted proteins | sample Lox_Sample_23_FD_206715 | JGI IMG/M metagenome (GOLD analysis project Ga0335074, IMG submission 206715) | Soil microbial communities from Loxahatchee National Wildlife Refuge, Florida, United States - Lox_Sample_2.3 | ecosystem: Environmental > Terrestrial > Soil > Wetlands | place: USA... | reverse complement strand
ACTGATTGTTGGGGTTGGAGTTCTGAGCCAGAGTTTCTCCCGCGAGGCGGGGTGACGCGAAGTGGCGGGACTTCTCGAGGTTCTGGACAAGCTCGATGGCGCGATCGCGCGCGCCGCTGACGCGCAGGTGAATGACGACCTCGCCGTTCTTCGTGATGGCTGGATCGAGGCTGAGCACCTGCACACCGGCGGGCAGCACGGTCTCGAGGTCGGTCATGGTTGCTGTCCATGAGAACGATTTGCGGCGAAAGAGGCTGTTGAGGTAGTTCGCTTTCCTGAGCACGACTGCGTTCCGCGGCTGGCGCATCAGCGCCTCATAACTGGCCTGCTGATTTTCCAGGGCCACGACGTGGTCCTGCATGGCGTTGACGCGGTGGATGGCCTGCTGCGCTTTTTTCTGTTCGGCGCGAAGCAGCAGGAACAATGGGACGGCAAGCACGACGAGCACAAGCACGAGAAGGCGCAAACGCCGGAGCACGGAGCGCACGTCGACGTACGGCTGGCTGGCAAGATTGAGAGTGATCTTCATCAGCCAGCCAGTGCCCCCATGACGCCCGCAGCGAGTCCTTTGGGCAAAGCGGTGACTGCGCCGGATGGATTGGGAACGAGATCGCGCACGACACCTTCGGAGTTTGCTCCGAGGGCGGCGGCAAAGCCCTCGGCGCCACCAGGGCCGACGTAATAGAGTACGCGCGGCGCGGTGTGGAGATTGTCCTCATAGTATGCAACGGCGACGGAGACGGTCTGAATGAGGTCTTCGCGCTGGGTGTCCGGCTGGGCAGGGAGATCGAGCGAGCGATAGAGAAGCAGATCGTCGCCGCTGGCGATGGCGGTGGTGACTGCGAGGCCGCTGCGATGGACGACGAGAGCCGCGTCTCCGGCTGGCGCAGCAGCGAGCGCGGCGAGCATGGAGGGTAGCAGTACGCCGGGCTCGTATCCGGCGCCGCGGACGGCGCCTTCGTATTCTGCGCGGATGGCCGCGGGCATGACGGCGACGATGACTCGGGTCTGGCCGGAGGACTGGCGCAGAATCTGGTAGCTGACGGAGGCATCTTCGACGTCGAAGGGCGCGAGCTTGCGGAGGCGGAAGCGCACGATGGGCAGGGCCTCCTGCGCTTTTGCCGGAAGCGAGTCGAAGTCGAGTATATAGACCCGGACGGCGGAGTCGGGAACGACGAGGGTGAGGCTGCGTTCGCGCGCGGCGACATCGTCGAGGGCCTTGCGGAGCGCGGCAGTGACGGCTTCGGGATCGGTGAGGTTCGGCTCAGAGACTCCGGGCTGAACGACGCCGAGAGCGAGCGGCGCGAAGGCGAGGACAGCGTCACTGCCGGCAGTATGGCGCGCGGCGAGCACGCCCTCAGGCGTGATTTCGCACGCCAGCGCGGGACGCAGGCTGTTGCTCGGCGAGAGGATGCGAAGAGAGATGTTCACTAGCGCGAAGCCTCGATAAATGTGACCTTGTTGATCTCTTTTAGCGTAGTCAGCCCGCGCCGAATGCGGTCGATGGCGGATTCGCGCAGGAACTGCATGCCCTCCTGCTGAGCCAGCTTGCGGACCTCGGAACTGGGCTTTTTCTCAAGGATAATCTCGCGGATGGGATCGGTGAGGTCGAGCAGCTCATGGATGGCGGTGCGGCCACGGTAGCCGGTTCCACCGCACTCGATGCAACCGGCACCCTCTCGAAACTCGAAGTTGCGCCACTCATCGGGATTGAGGCCGGAGGCGAGCAGGGTTTCGTCGTCGTAATGCACGGAGTGGACACAATATTCGCAGATGGTGCGAACCAGACGCTGCGCAAGGATGCAGTTGAGGGCAGACACGAAGTTGTAGGCCTCAACGCCCATATTGAGAAAGCGGCCGAGCACATCGACGACGTTGTTGGCGTGGACGGTGGTAAAGACGAGGTGTCCGGTGAGCGCAGAGTTGATGGCAATTTGCGCGGTCTCCTGGTCGCGGATTTCGCCGACGAGGATCTTGTCGGGGTCGTGGCGAAGGATGGAACGCAGGCCGCGGGCAAAGGTGAGGCCCTTCTTTTCGTTCACCGGAATTTGAGTGATGCCGCGGATCTGGTATTCGACGGGGTCTTCGATGGTGATGATTTTGTCTTCGTCGCTCTTGATCTCATTGAGCGCGGCATAGAGCGTGGTGGTTTTGCCGGAGCCGGTGGGACCGGTGACGAGCACCATCCCGTATGGCTCGCGAATGTAGCGGCGGAAGCGGCGCAGGTCGTCTTCGTGGAAGCCAACGACGTCGAGCGTGAGCTTGCGAAACTTCTCGCTCATGGACTCTTTGTCGAGAACGCGGAGCACTGCGTTCTCGCCATGCACAGTAGGCATGATGGAGACGCGGAAGTCGATGAGGCGGCCCTTGTAGCGGACACGGAAGCGGCCGTCCTGCGGGACGCGGCGCTCGGCGATGTCGAGCTCGGACATGACCTTGATGCGCGAGAGGATGGTGGAGTGGTGTTCGCGCGCGATGGGCGCCATGGCAAGTTGAAGGACGCCGTCGATGCGATATTTGACGATGAGCGAGTCGTCGTAGGTTTCAATGTGGATGTCAGAGGCGCGCCGCTCCAGAGCGGTGAAGATGGTGGTGTCGACAAGGCGGATGATGGGGCTGATGTCTTCCTCGGAGGTGAGCTTCTCGATGGAGATGTTCTCGTCGGGATTGTCTTCAGCCGAGATGACGTCGAATGTGAGGCCTTCGGACGCCTCGTCGAGTACGCGCTGTGACTGTTCGGTTTTCTTGAGCAGGTCGGTGATCTGGGTGAGGGTGGCGACGCGGGTGGAGATGCGCTGACCGAGCAGGCCGGCGATTTCGTCGAGCACCATGAGCCTGCTGGGGTCGCTGACGGCGATGACAAGGCGATCGGCATGCTGCTCAAGCGGCACGAAGTTGTAGCGGAACATCATATCGACCGGCACGCGCTTGAAGAGGTCGTGCTCGATGCGGAAGTTCTTGAGATCGACGTACTCGCAGCGATAGCGGCGGGCGAACGCCTGCGCGCGATCTATCTCATCCTGCTCGGTCGGCAATGTCACTACGGGTGCTTCTGCCATAAATCCTAACCTCAAAAAACTATTCGCCGGCTACCAGTCGTGGCGAGATTAACGGAAGTTGCTGGCGCTCGCCATGGAGAAGAGCGGCAGGTAGAGCGCGATCAAAATTACAAGCACCATGGCGCCCATGACGATAAGGATTGCCGGTTCAATGAGCGACATGGCGGCGGTGAGTGCAGTCTGGACGTCCTCCTCAAAAAATTCGGCAACGGAGTTCAGCATTTGCGGGAGCGCACCGGTGGATTCGCCGACCTCGATCATTTCTGTTGAGAGAGCGGGGAAGACCTTAGTGCCCTGCAGGCTCGCGGAGAGCCCCTTGCCCTCGCGCACGCTGCCGACTGAGGAAAAGACGGCCTGGGAGATGCGCCTGCTCGAAATGGAGCGGGCAGCGGTTTCGAGCGAGGGGACGAGGGGCAGGCCTCCGCTGAGCAGAGTGGAGAGCGTGCGGGCGAAGAGCGCCACCTGATACTTGATCCAGATACTGCCGAAGAGGGGCAGGCGGATGCGGATGCGGTCGATGCGGTCGGCTCCGGCTTCGGACTTACTCCAGCGGTAGATGAGAAAGATGACGAGGGCAAGTGTGGGCAGGACATAGAGGACGTATTTCTGCGCGAAGTTGCCGAGCGCGAGCAGAGCGAGGGTCATCGAAGGGAGTTTGCTCCCGAGCTGATCGTAGAGCTGGGCAAAGCGTGGGACAACGAAGGAGATGAGAAAGATGAAGAGCGAGAAGACCAGCGTGATCAGTACGGCCGGGTAGATGAGCGAGGCGGTGAGCTTTTTGCGGAAGGTGAGCGCGACGCGCTGAAAAGACAAGAAGCGGCCGAGGACCTCTTCAAGGTTGCCGCTGCGCTCGCCGGCCAGCAGAGTGGTGGTGTAGATGACGGGGAAGCCTCCCTGGGCCTCAAAAGCCGAGGAGACAGACTCGCCAGTGCGGACGCGGGCGGCGACGTTCTGGAGCTGGGCGGCGAAGCTGGGGTTTTTCTGGCTCTTGACGAGCATTTCCAGCGAACTGAGGATGGGGAGTCCAGCGCGGATAAGGGTGAGGAACTGCTGGTTGAAGATGATGAAGGATTCGAGCTTGGTTTTGCGGCGGGTGCGGGAGAGTCCGCGGGGTTTGACGGAATAGATGTAGTATCCAGCCTGGGTGAAACGCTGGCGCAACTCCTCAGCCGAGGCGGCAGAGTGCACCTGCTCCTGGACACGGCCGCGCTCATCGGCCAGTTTGATTACGAATTCCGCCATTGGAAGCTACTTAAGGGTACCAGTTCCCGCAGATGATAGACGCAGCAGGGGCCGAGAGCGTTCGCAGGGTTGGAAGCCGGGTCAGTGATCGGGCAGTCGATGGGAATCGAGGTGAGCGATGCGTCCGTCGGGGCCGACGACCCAGGGTAGGCTGAGGGCGTTCCAGTTGCCGTTGTCGAGGGGCTGCCAGGCTTTGCCGTCGTAGCTGATGTCGGAGCCGTTGGGGCCGGCGGCAATCCACGCATCGTCGGTTTGATCCCACGCAACACTGGAGCGGTAACCGTGCGGTGGCTGCACCGCAGGAACCCAGACGAGTGAGAGCCCATTCCATGCCGTCACAGCGGCAGCAGTGCCCTTAGTGCCATCAGGTTTGGAGTAATCCCCGCCTACGGCGACCAGATTCTCTCCCGATTCTGCCAGAGCAAATATGCCGGAAGTGGCTGAGTCGCCTGCCATAGACAGTCTCTTGCGCTCGAAGTGCAGACTACTCAGGCATTCCTGAATGGGCATGAGCATGGTGCAGTTCAGTTCAGATGTATAAAGCCATGGGCCGCCCGGTCCGCTCGTGCCGAAGATTGGCGAGTATTTTCCGCGGAGTATCATTGCAGAATTACTGGCAGCAAACGCTCCGATCGACCCTCCATCGGCGTCCAATGACTTTGTATTAACTCGACTCCAGGTTTTGCCGCCATTAAGCGTAAGGAATAGAGCGAACCTGCCATGTACCGGATCGCCTAGCAAAAAGCCATTCTTAACATCCGAAAACGCCATCGCATCCCAGAACCCATCTTTGTCGGGATTGGTGAACAACAGCGTCCAGTGGGTGCAGGCGTCAGTGGTCTTGTAAAGGCGGGACAGATTGCCGGGGCCGGAGGACATGACGATGGCGGTCTTCGCATTCCAGGCCCAGACGCCGCGGAAGTCGAGCTTTGCCGCATCCGGAGGCGTGGCGCAGCGTTGCCAGTGTTGGCCGCCGTCGGTGGTGCGCAGAACGGTTCCGTTGGTTCCGCTGGCCCAGGCGATTTGGGAATTTACGGCGTGGATTCCGCGGAGTCCGCTTGTAGTGTTGCTGGTTTGCATCTGCCAGGGGCCAGAGGTGGTCTGCTCGGCGACGAGCAGCGCGGCAGGAAGAAGCGGCAGCAGCAACGCGATCCGAGCGAGAAGCCGGGCTGGAATTTTCATGCAAGGAATGGTAATGCAGGAGCATCGCGCAGGGCAGCTAAACGGGAGGCATGCCGTCGACGATGCGCACTCCAGACGGGGGCGTGAAGACGAAGGCCGAAGCGGGTGCGGGCGCGTTGGGGCGCTCGTTCGAGAACTGGAAGACGTTGAGAACGCCGTCGGTTTCATCGATCTGCATGCGCTGGATGGCTCCGTCAGCAGTTGCGGTGATGGCGAGCGTGGAGACGCGTTTTTCGAGACCACGCGGGATTCCGGTGAGGACGTAGAGGCCGTTGCCGTAAGAGGCGATATCGAGGTGCTGAAGCTCCTTTTCAAGCCTGGTATGGCCCAGCAGGAGGCTGAGCGGCGAGCGCAGGTCGTCGATCTGTTTGGCCGGGACGCGCTGGGCCGTCGAGTCTCCGGGTGTGTAGAAGTAGCCGTAATGGCCGTCGAGCAGAAAGAGCTTACCGGCGGGCCTGGTGTAGGTCCAGCGCATGCGGCCGGGCTTTTTGAGCAGCAGAACGCCCGATGCGCGGCGGTTCATACCCATGCCTTCGTATTGCTGAGTGAAGTCGACCTCAAGCGAATGCAGCGAGTCATAATGCTTGTCGATGCGCCTGGCGAGGGCATCGGCGGTGAGAGACTGCGCGCGGGCGGCGCCTGTGCCTGCTGCGAAGCAGAGCATTGCGAGTAGACACAGAACGGGCAAACTGCCGGTTTCGATGGGGCGATAAGACTTCACTGGAGGCGCTGGGTGCAGTTGGTTCCGCCGGAGGGGTCGGACTTGATTTCGCCGGTGAGGTCGATGCAGAAGCCGCGATGACCGGTTTTTCCCACTGACTGGGGAACAGCGACCGCCTCGTAGCTGGTGTACATGTCCTGATTGTTCACGGTCTGTTTGGTGCAGTTGACAATGCGAAAGGTGTATCCGGATTTTTCGCCAGAGGCGAGGTCGGGCTGCAGAAGCTGCGCAGCCTGAGGGCTGGGCGGACCTGCGGAAGCACTGCCGCCGAGCGCGGAGAGGGAGCAGGCGTAGCCGTTGGCAGGATAGGTGGTTTGATACTGCATTTGCGCTTCGTAGATTGCGTGCAGAGACTGGATGGCAGAGGTTTCGTTGGCCTCGCTCTTGAGGTTGAGCATGTTCGGGATGGCGATGAGCATAAGGATGAGCATGATCGAGATGACGATCAGCAGCTCCATCAGGGTAAAGCCGGCCTCTGAGTGAAGGCGTTTCCGTCTACGAACGAGCGTGGAGATGATTGATTTCATACGTGAGGTATCCCAATCCGGGCGTCTGCCGCGCAATGCCCGTGGCTTCCGCCGCCAAAGGCAATCCTAAAGGATGTAGACGCGCGAGGCCAGCGCTTCGCTCATGAAGGTTTTCAGTAGCGGCGGATGACTCCGAGCACCCGGCCCTGGAGGGCTACCTGCGACGCAGGGACGTAGATCGGGTCCATTTCAGCGTTTGAGGGCTGGAGGCGCACGGTCGCGCCCTCGATGTAGTAGCGCTTGAGGGTGGTTTCCGAGCCGCGAACGAGCGCTACGACGATGTCGCCTTCGTGCGCGACCGATGTGCGTTCGACGAGGACGTAATCGCCGTCAACGATGTGCTCGTCGCGCATGGATTCGCCGCGGACCTGGAGGGCGAAAACGTCGCGGGTACCAACGATGTCGCTGAGGGAGATGGTCTCGGCGGTTTCTGCGGCTTCGATGGGGAGTCCGGCGGCGATACGGCCGGCGAGGGGAAGGCGCTCGCCGGGACGGGCCTTGGCCTTGGGCGGGAGGACGTCGATGGAGCGGCTGCGGTTGTGCGCTCGCTGCAGTAGGCCCTTGTTGTGCAGGTTGGTGATGTGTTTGTGGACTGTGGCCAGCGAGCGGAGGCCGAGTCCGTGGGCGATCTCCTCATAGGAAGGCGAGTAGCCGTTGCGCTGAGTGAAGCCTGCGATGAAGTCGAGAACCTCTTTTTGCCGGCGGGTGATAGCCATGAGGGCAGTATAGCGAATAAAAAGCGAACCGTCAGCAGGGAAATCGAGGAGCTGTTTTTCGGCTTCCCGAAATGGTCCATTGAAACGACGCAGTTCTACTTCTGCACTCAATTGGATTTTCCTCACACTCCGTTCTTGTGTACGGATTCGCAACAGGAGAAGGTTGCAGGCAGAGTATGCGTTGCCTCGCGGAAGTACTGCAGGGCAGAGAGGTGAAGACAGATGCGGTTGCTGGTGGCAGAGGATGACGAGGCGCTGGGCATGTATTTGAAGCGGGCGCTGGAAGCGGATGGAAACGAGGTTCACCTAACTGCGGATGGGAAGGCCGCGGTGGAGCTGTTTCTTGTGGATGCGCCGGAGTTCGCGATTCTGGACCTGAATTTGCCTCGCATGGACGGCACAGAAGTGCTGAAGCAAGTTCGCGTGGTGAGCGAAGAGGTTCCGGTGCTGATTTTGACCGCGCGCAAGGACATAGAGACGCGGCTGCTGTGCCTTGATCTGGGTGCGGACGACTGCATGATGAAGCCGTTTGCGCTGGCCGAGCTGCGTGCGCGGGTGCGGGTACTGGCGCGACGGCGGCGGGAGCTGAGTTTGATGCTGCGGCAGGACAGCCTGGAAGTGAACCGAGTGGAACACAAGGTCCACTGTGGAGGCCGCGAAGTGAGTCTGACGGGCAAGGAATTTGCGCTTCTGGAGCATCTGTTGCTGAACAGGGGCCGTGCAGTTACAAGGGCGACGTTGCTGGAGCAAGTATGGAAGATGCCGGCAGAGGCGGGCACGAATGTAGTGGACGTGTATGTGAACTATCTGCGGCGGAAGCTGGGTGAACCGGCTGCGGCGCTGATTCAGACCGTACGTGGCCAGGGTTACGCAATTGGATTGCGTGCATGAAGTGGCGGTGGGGAATGCAAAGCCATGAGAGTCCTGCGGCTGGCGGACATTCTGCGGGACAACAGACGACGGAATTTTCGCAGGAGGAAATTATGCCAACTATGATTCATCGACCCATTCAGGCCGCGCCTCGCACGGCGATTCTGGCCAGCGCTGATATTTCATTCCGCAAACATGTGCGTGACGCGCTGACCGGCCTGCGCTGGCAGGTGCGCGAAGCGGGCGGTGGAGCGGAGGTGCTGGCGCATCTTGACTCGGCTCCGGCGGAAGCGGTGATTGTGGATTCCTGGCTGCCGGATCTTGATATACAGGAGTTTGTCGCGGAGTTTGAGAGGTCGCATCCGGGCGTTGACCTGGTGACGGTGGATGAAAGGTCATCCCGTTCGAACGCAGGCCGCAGTCCACGCCGCAACGAGGTCCTGTTCGCGCTGCGGCGCGGACAGGACGCGGACGGCGCCGCGGCCAATTGCGCTCCGCAGATCGAGCGGCGTGTAGTGGCGATTCGAGCGACCGGGATGGAACTGACGGAAGAAGAGAAGGCGCTGGGCGCGGAGAACGGCCTGATGATCGCCGAGGGACGCAAGTCTGCAGGAGCTGCGTATCTGTTCAGTAAGGCCTGTCGCCTGGCGGAGCTTGTGGGCGAGCATCCATTGATGCTGAAGGTGAGCCACCACATCCGGCTGGTGGCGCCGCACCGCACGCCGGTGCTGATTGAAGGGCCGACCGGCACAGGGAAGGAACTGGTGGCGCGGGCGTTGCACCGGCTGAGTCCACGGTCGGCGCGTCCGTTTGTAGCGCTGAACTGTGCGGCAATTCCGGAGACGCTGCTCGAAGCGGAGCTGTTCGGCCACACGCGCGGAGCTTTTACCGGCGCGGTGCAGGGACGCGTCGGGAGGATTGAGGCAGCGCAGGGCGGAACGCTCTTTCTGGATGAAATTGGAGAGATGCCACTGGCTCTGCAAGCCAAGCTTTTGCGGTTTGTGGAATGCGGCGAGCTCCAGAGGGTGGGAGAGAACGAGCCGGTGAAAGTGGATGCGCGCATTGTGGCCGCGACCCACCGTCCGCTGGGACAACTGGCAACGGAGGGAAGGTTCAGGGCGGACCTTTACTACCGGCTGGCGGTGTTTCTGATTCGCACGCCATCACTCGAATCACACCAGGAGGACCTGCCACGGCTGGTGAGTCACTTTCTGGCGCAGATGGCCGAGCGCGGTCCAGCAAAGAACATCAGTCAAGAGGCGATGCGCATGCTGGCAGCACACAATTGGCCGGGCAATGTCCGGGAGCTGGAACACGTGCTGGAGCGGGCTGCGATTCTGGCCGAAGATCGTCCCGAGATCGGAGTGGGAGAGATTGAGTTCGGAGAATACACGCGGACATTCTGAGAGTATTCCAATCCCCTAGGTGCTTCGAGTGGCGCGCGCCCTGCAAGCTATTGGAGTGAGCAACCGCAAGAGGTTACAACGATGAACATTACGACGCCATTGGGCGACGAACTGGCGAGATACCTGGATCTTTCCGGGCTGGAGCTGAAGCTGACCGCGCAGAACATGGCGAATGTGGACGTGCCTGGATACCGCACGGTGGGCATTGATTTTGCCGAGGAGATGGAACGCTCAATCGGTGAGGTCCTGGCCGAGCGGAGGGGAGATGCGAAGGGGATCAAGTCCGGGGTGCGGATCTTCAAAGTGGATGGGCTGGTTGAACGGCCCGACGGCAACAACGTGTCGATGGACCGTGAGGGCCTGAAGATGGCCGAGGCGCAGCTGCAGTTTCGTGTCGGCGAGGAGTTGCTGAAGCATGAGTTTACCCGGGTGATGGATGCGATCCACGAAGACAAGTAGGGGAAAGCGGATGAGATCGGCATTAACAGACGAGAGCGTGACGGGGGTGGGTAAAGATGAACTTATTCGGAGTAATGGACGTCAGCGGATCGGCGCTCAAGGCCGAGCGGCTCAGGGCCGAAGTGGTGGCTTCAAACATGGCCAACGCCAACACGACGCAAACGCCGGGGGGCGGACCCTACAAGCGGCGGGAGGTGGTCTTTGAATCCGCGGCGGCCGATCAGGGCGTGTTTGCCGGTCATTTGCTCGGACAGAGCAGCGTCGACGGAAACATTGGCGGCGTGAAGATTGCGGCCGTGGTGACGGACAACAGCCCGGGCCTGCGGCGCTACGACCCGGGGAATCCGGATGCGGACAAGAACGGATATGTCACCTATCCCGACATCAATCCGTTGACGGAAATGGTGGACCTGATGAGCGCAACACGCGCCTATGACCTGAACAGCTCTGCCGTCGAGGCCACCAAGAGCATGATCGACACCTCGATCGACATATTGAAGTGAGTTGCGGGACGGAGCGCGCCGTATTGCGCGACCCGGATTCTTACGAAGGAGCTTCTATGCAGACGGTCGCTATTTCAAATGTGATGGCCAAGGCGCTCAATCAGGCGGATTTGACGGGCGATCTGGCGGGCGGGGCCGAAACCACCGGACAGACGCCTTTTGCGGGGATGCTCAAGGACGCCATTCAAGGCGTGCAGAGTCTGGAGAACCAGGCGGCCAACGAGGTTCAGGGGCTGATCACCGGACAGGGGGTAGACATTCACGAGGCGATGATCGCCACGCAGAAGGCGGACATGTCGTTTGAGATGGCGCTGGCGGTGCGGAGCAAGGCCGTGGCCGCTTATCAGCAGCTGATGCAGATGCAGTTTTAGCGGCATTGTGAAGACGGGAAATAAGGACCACTCGCCGTACAGAGCAGGAATGAGTTGATGGACGGAAATCAGCAGATGACGACCGCCGGCGGCGGAGTGGCACTCGAGGAGAGGGCGATGGCGTTTGCCTCGGAGATGGGGGCGCGCTTTCGGCAGCTTGATCCCGCGAGAAGGAAGTGGCTAATCGGCGCAGGCGCATTTCTACTGGCCTCGATCGTGGCCCTTGGGTGGTATGCTTCGCGTCCGGACTGGCGCACATTGTATGCAGGACTATCACCAGACGATGCGCGAGCGATGGCGGCTGAGCTTACGGCGGCCAACATTCCATTCGATGTCTCGCCGGACGGGACGGCGCTGCGCGTGACGGCAGACAACCTGGACAAGGCGCGGCTGGCGGTGACGGCCAAGGGCGGGCCGCGCAGCGGACGCATGGGGTTTGAGCTGTTCGACAAACCGAACTGGATCGGATCGGAGTTTGACGAAAAGGTGAACTATCAGCGGGCGCTCGAAGGAGAGCTGGAGCACACGATCGACACACTGTCGGATGTCGAGAGCTCACGGGTGAATCTCGTGATGCCGCACGACTCGCTGTTCACCGACGATCAGCGCGCGGCCAAGGCATCGGTGGTGCTGACACTGCGGCGGCAGAGCATCTCTGACGATGAGGCGACAGCGATACGCAATCTGGTTGCGAGTGCGGTCGATGACCTGCAGCCGCAGAATGTGACTTTGGTGGATTCCTCGGGCGAACAGTTGGGGCGGACAAACAGTACGGAGCAGGACGAGGCGCATGAGCAGGAGCTTGCCGGAAAGCTGATTCAGACGCTGGAGCCGGTAGCAGGTGAGGGGAATGTCCGGGCATCGGTCAACGTGGAGTACGACACTTCGACTTCCGATGAAGTCGATAAGACATACGACCCGAATGACGTTGTCACGCTATCGATGCAGCGGTCGCAGCAGACTGCGGGCGGGCCGCCCGGGGTGTCCGGCGTACCGGGCACGGCGAGCAATGCTCCGAACACCAAGCCCCCGGTTTATCCACACTCCACGCCACAGAGCGAGAGCGAAACACAGGAGAGCGGAACCTACGGCGCTTCGGAGAAGGTGATTCATACGACGCAGGGCACAGGCCGGATCCGGCGCATCACGGCGGCTGTGCTCATTAATCAGATCATGACGTTAAACGGGAAGAAGGTCAGCTGGCAGCCGCGCGGCCCAGAGGAGATGAAACGACTGACCGAGTTGGCCGAGGCGGCGATCGGCTATGACGCTTCTCGCGGTGACACAGTGAGTGTGGTGGATCTGCCTTTTGACGACCAATCGGTGCAGCCAGCGCCACTGAGCCAGCGGCTGCTGGCGGCAGCCGCCGAATCGGGTTCGGCGTTCAAGTACGCAGTGATCCTGCTGTCGCTGCTGGGGCTGCTCCTGTTTGTTGTGCGCCCGATGACGGCTGCGATGAAGTACGTTGAGACGGCCGCCTTGAAGGCGCCGGTTGAGGCGTCGACAGCCGAGTCTGTGCTTGAAGCGCCGGCCGATCCCGCCGTGCTGGCTGCGGACAGCCGGAAGCAGCATATGCAGAGGGTATTCGACGACGTGACCGACCATCTCAGGCGTGAGCCGGCACAGTCCACGCGGTTGCTGCAGAGCTGGATACAAAGCGACTAGCGGGGAAAGAGATGAGTGAACAGCCGAAAATCCCACCCTCGATTCCCCCGCTGCCTTCGGCGACGGGTTCGACCAGCCTCGTCCCGCCTGCGCCGCATGCCCCACTGGCGCCCCGTGCCTTGATAGCGGGGCTATCGAGCCAGCGCAAGGCCGCGATCCTTCTGGTTGCCGTCGGCGATGAGCTGGGCAAGAAGGTCATCCAGAATCTGCCAGAAGCGGACGTGCAGCGCATCACGCAGGAGCTGGCCGAACTGCGGAGCATCCCGCCCGAAGTCTCCTGTGAGGTCATCGAGGAGTTCCACGAGATGCTCGAGACGCAGCAGTACATGATGCATGGCGGGCTGGAATATGCGACCCGTTTGCTGGTGGACTCATTTGGCAAACAGCGCGCCGAGGACCTCCTGGCGATTGTGAAACGCGCGCAGGAGGCGAGCCAGGGCAATCTCGCGATGCTGCAGCGCGTGGATCCACTGCAGCTGGGGAAGTTTCTCGACGGCGAGCATGCGCAGACGGTTGCGCTGGTGCTGGCGCATCTTGATCCGCGCCGCGCCTCGCAGGTGCTCGACAGCCTTGCGCCGGAGCATCGCGTGGACGCCGTGCGGAGGCTTGCAGCCATGCGACAGTTCTCTCCGGAGATGGCGCAGAAAGTGGCGCTGATTTTACACAAGCGACTGCAGACAGTGGGAGACAACAGCCGCAAGGCATATTCCGGCTATAAAGCCGTCGCCGATTTGTTGAACCGGCAGGAGGCGGAACAGGCCAAGAGGATCCTTGAGCAGATTGAGGACTCGGACCCGGAGACGGCGCTGAATATTCGCAACCTGATGTTCACGTTCGAGGACTTTGTGACGGTTCCGGCGACCAGCATGCGGGAGATCGTTTCTGCCGTGGACAAGCGGCAACTGGCGCTGGCGCTGCGTGGCGCGAACGATGACCTGAAGGCGCATGTGTTCCGCTCGATGAGCTCGCGGGCCGTAGAGATGCTGAAGGAGGACATGGATGTGCTTGGGCCGGTACGCACGCGTGAAGTGGCAGCAGCTCAGCAGGAGATTTTGAATCTCGCGCGCAGGCTTGAGTCCGAGGGCAAGGTGATCCTGAAGCTGGAGCAGGGAGACGATTTGATCATGTAGTGCGGCGGAGGTTTTTGCTCTGCGAGGGGCAGTTCGCGCTGTTTTGCAGTATCGAAGGCATAAAGATGTTTAAGACGACTGAGAACCGATTAAGTGCGGTCACGATCCATCCGTTGGAGTATCGCCCGATCGTTGCTGCCGACCTTGTCCAGACCGCTCAGGCGGCAGAGGCGTCCGAGGTGAGCGCTTTTCCAGAAGCTGTGAAACTGGAGGAACGCATTCGCGAGCTAGAGGAGGAGATTGAGGAGCGCGAGCGGAGCTTCGAAAATGAGCTGAATGCCGCGCGCAAAGAGGCGCTTGAGGTCGGGCGGGCGAGTGAGCGCGGCGAACACACGGCGCGCGTGGCGGCAGCGGCTGAAGCGCTGCGTGAGGCGCTCAAGGATTTCGTTGGCGGTCGCGACCGCTATCTGGCGCAGGTGGAGCAGGAAGTGGTGCGGCTGGCCCTGGCCATTGCCGCGCGCATTCTGCATCGCGAAGCGATGATGGATCCTCTGTTGCTGGCCGGGGCGGTGCGTGTAGCGCTGGGTCAGCTGGCAGACACGACGGAGGTGAAGTTGAGGGTTCCGGTCAGGGAGCATGGGATGTGGAGCGAGATGCTGCGCTTGCTGCCGAATCTGCCGCTCCGTCCGGCGGTGATTGCTGATGAGGGTCTCATGACAGGAGAATGCCTGTTTGAGACGCATCTGGGCAATGTCGATCTGGGAGTGCGCAGCCAGATTGCGGAGATTGAGCGCGGGTTTTTTGACCTGCTGGAGCGTCGCGAGGGAAGGTCAGCGGAAAGGCAGACGCCGGGTGTGGACAGCACCCCGGCTAAATTTGAGAAGGCCGTCCGTGTGGCGCCGGAGACTAAACCTGAGGGTGAGTGCGGCGTCAGCGCGGGCATAGAGGCCGAAGAGAAGCGGGCGGCGGATTAGTATCGCGTATGGAATTGCTCAGCACTTACTTTGCGCGTCTGAAGCAGCGACCGTCCTGGCGCTGGCGCGGGCGGGTGCTCGAAGCGCTGGGCCAGACGATCGAGTCGGTGGGACCGTTGTGCTCGGTGGGCGAGTGCTGCGAGATCGTGGACGGTGCAGGCGAGCGGCACCTGGTGGAGGTAATCGGCTTTCATGGGACGAATGTGGTTTCGATGCCGGTCGAGACATCGGAGGGGATACGGTACGGCGATTCCGTAGAGGGTTTGGGGGCGACGCCGCAGATCGAAGTGGGCGACGCGCTGATTGGGCGCGTGCTGAATGCACTGGGCCATCCGATGGACGGCGGGCCGCGTCCGGCCTTGCGCGCCGCGGTTTCTCTGGAGGGAGCTGCGCCCAGGCCGCTGGATCGGATGCCGATTCGCATGCCGCTGGGGACGGGGATTCGCGCAATTGACGGCCTCCTTACGGTGGGGCGCGGGCAGAGAGTGGGCATTTTTGGCGGATCAGGAGTGGGCAAGAGCACGCTGATCGGCATGATGACGCGCAACAGCGATGCCGAAGTGATTGTCGTTGGCCTGGTGGGCGAGCGGGGGCGCGAGGTGGGGGAGTTTCTGGAAGACAGCTTGGGCGAAGAGGGGCGGC
>Ga0335074_10007205_pt1 | contig 15408 bp, 13 predicted proteins | sample Lox_Sample_23_FD_206715 | JGI IMG/M metagenome (GOLD analysis project Ga0335074, IMG submission 206715) | Soil microbial communities from Loxahatchee National Wildlife Refuge, Florida, United States - Lox_Sample_2.3 | ecosystem: Environmental > Terrestrial > Soil > Wetlands | place: USA... | reverse complement strand
CCGAGCACGCCGGTGGCGACGATGGCCAACGCCAGGTTCGGAACGATCGCGTCGATCGCGAGAGTGATGCCGCACGCCGTGATCGCCAGGCCCACGACCCGGCGACGGGAGAACGGACCGATCAGCCGCGGCCCGAGGAACATCCCGGCCGCGAGCCCGATGAAGACGGTGCCGAACAGCGTGCCGTACGCCGCGTCGCCACCTTGCAGGTCATGGGCGAAGCGCTGGGACAGCCCGATGACGGCGGCACCCGCGCCGGTGGCACCGCAGATGCCGAGCACGAGTCCCTTCAGCCAACGCTGCCCGCCGAGGAAACGAAGCCCTTGGACGATTGAGGAGATGAAACCGACCTGTTCGCCGCCCTGCCCGATCTGGCGTTTGTCGTCTCCTGCCGCGCTGTTGATCTGGTGCAGGTTGAGGATCGTGATCGCGGACACCATGAACGTCGCCGCGTCGATGTAGAGCGCGAGGTTCACCGGGTTGGTGCGGAAGAACGACAGGTTGTGCGCAAGCACGCGGTTGACGAACGCAAGCGCGGTGAACACGGCCGCCGCAACCGCGCCGAAACCGTACGTCGTCACCAGGTTGAGCTGGTTGGCCGCCTCGAGCTGGTTGCGAGGCACGAGGTTGGGGATCGACGCTTCCTTCGCCGGGATCCAGAACAGGCTGTTGCACTCGATCAAGAACGACGCGACCAGCAGCCACCACAGATGCAGCTCGAGGGGGATCGACAAGAACAATGCGAACCGCACGAGGTCCGTGACCACCATGGTCGCCCGCCGGTTGAACCGGTCCGCCCAGGCGCCCGCGATCGGGCCGATCACCAGCGCCGGCAGCAGCCGGACGAACAGCACGCCGGCGAGGGCGTACGCCTTCTCCGAGTACGACGGCACCAGCTCGGTGGCGAGTGACGTGGTCGCGAGGAAGCCGAGCCAGTCGCCGAGGCTGGACAGCGACAGCGAGATCCACAGCCGCCGGAACGGCTTGATGGCGAGGACGTTGCGGACCTCGGTCTCGGGGGGCGGCGAGGCGGCGACCTCGCTGAGGTCGCGCACGTGCGCGCCGTTGCGGATCAGCCGCCGGCCTCCGGGAATGTCCCCACTCCTTGCCTGAGGGAACGTGCGAGGCGATGGTACCGAGCGTTTCCCCGCGCCGCGTCACCCTTCCGCACGCATCGGGACGGTCCGCGGATCACCCAGGGGCGCGGCGCGCGCCTAGGGCGCGAGCTTCTTCGGTGCTCGCGTCGCGGTCTTTCGCGCGGTCTTCTTGGCCGGCTTCTTCGCCGCCTTGCTCGCTGTCTTTTTGGCGGTGGTCTTCTTGGCCGCGGGTGCGGCCGCGCGCTTGCCGGCCCGCTTCGCCGGTGCCGGCCCACGGGCCCGCCGCTCGGCGAGCAGCTCGGCCGCGCGTTCGAGGGTGAGCGAGTCGATCGCATCCCCCTTGCGCAGCGAGGCATTGGTCTCGCCGTCGGTCACGTAGGGGCCGAACCGGCCTTCGCGTACGACCATCTGCCGACCGCTCGAAGGGTCGGCGCCGACCTCGCGAACCGGTGCCGCCGCCGCCCGCCGGCCACGGGCCTTGGGCTGGGCGAACAACGCGAGCGCATCGTCGAGAGAGACCGTGAACAGCGCGCGCTCGCTGTCGAGAGAACGCGAGTCGGCACCGCGTTTGACGTAGGGACCGTAGCGACCGTTCTGCGCGGTGATCTCCTCGCCGGTGGCCGGGTCGACTCCCAGCGACCGCGGGAGGGACAGCAACGCAAGCGCGTCGTCGAGGGTCACGCCCTCGACCGACATGTCCTTGAACAGGGACGCGGTGCGCACCTCACCACCATCGAGCGGCTGGGTCGTGACATACGGGCCGTACCGACCGCTGCGCACGAGGATCGGCTCGTTCGTCGAGGGGTGCTGCCCGAGCAGCCGCTCGTCACTGGTCTTGTCGAGCAACGACACTGCTCGCTCGACGGTCAGCTCGTCGGGCGGCAGGTCGTCCGGGATGCTGGCGCGCAGGTCACCCTTCTGCACATATGGCCCGTAGCGCCCGACCCGCGCGACCACCGGCTCGCCGTCCTCCGCGACACCGATCGGCAGCGAGTTGACCTCGCGCGCATCGATCTCGCCCAGGCGGTCGTCGACCAGCTGCTTGAGCCCGTGCGGGTCATCCGCGCTCGACCCGTCGTCACCGAAGTAGAACCGCGACAGCCACTCCACGGACTGCTCGGATCCGTTCGCGATCGCGTCGAGATCGTCCTCCATCGCGGCGGTGAATCCATAGTCCACCAGCCGCGCGAAGTACTGCTCGAGCAGTCCCACGACCGCGAACGCCGTGAACGACGGCACCAGCGCCGTACCCCGCTTGAAGACGTAGCCGCGGTCCTGGATCGTCGAGAGGATGGAGGCGTACGTCGAGGGCCGCCCGATGCCCAGCTCTTCCAGTGCCTTCACCAGGCTCGCCTCTGTGTAACGCGCCGGCGGTGAGGTCGAGTGCGACTGCGGCTCGATGCGGTTCGCCGTCAGCGGCTGTGCCTCCACGACCTGCGGCAACCGGGTCTCACGATCGTCCCGTTCCGCGGCGTCGTCCTCGGTCTCCTCGACGTAGGCGCGCAGGAACCCGGGGAACGTGATGACCTTGCCGCTGGCAGAGAACTCGACGTCCTCGCCACCGGACGAGCGGGCACCCACGCGCACCGTCACCGACCGGCCAACCGCGTCCGCCATCTGCGATGCAACCGTCCGCTGCCAGATCAGCTCGTAGAGGCGGTACTCGTCGTTGCTCAGCTCGCTGCGCACCGATGCCGGTGTGCGGAACGTGTCGCCGGCCGGCCGGATTGCCTCGTGCGCCTCCTGCGCGTTCTTCACCTTGCGCTCGTAGCGGCGTGGCGCGTCGGGGACATACTCCGCGCCGTAGAGCTCCCTGGCTTGGGCGCGCGCCGCCGTCAACGCCGTCTCGGAGAGCGTCGTGGAGTCGGTCCGCATATAGGTGATGTAGCCGTTCTCGTACAGCCGCTGGGCGAGCGACATCACGAGCCGGGCGGTGAGCCGCAGCTTGCGGCTGCCTTCCTGCTGCAGCGTGCTCGTCATGAACGGCGGGTACGGCGAGCGACGGTACGGCCGCTCGTCCACCCCGCGAACGGCGAAGTCGCTATCGGCGAGCCGGTCGGCGAGGCCGACCGCATCAGCCTCAGCCAGGTGCACGACGTCGCGGGTGAGCCGACCGCTCTCGTCGAAGTCCCGGCCGGTCGCCACGCGCTTGCCGTCGACCGAGACCAGGCCGGCCTCGAACGACGTCGGGTCGCCGGCGACCCCGGGCTCGGTGCCGGTGTCGAACTCCGCGAGCAGGTCCCAGTAGTCCGCCGAGCGGAAGCGGATCCGCGCTCGCTCGCGCTCGACCAGCAGCCTGGTCGCGACCGACTGCACGCGGCCGGCCGACAGCCGCGGCATGACCTTCTTCCACAGCACCGGCGAGACGCCGTACCCGTAGAGCCGGTCGACGATCCGCCGGGTTTCCTGGGCATCGACCAGCGCCCGGTCGATCTCGCGCGGGTTGGCGACCGCATCACGGATCGCGGACGGCGTGATCTCGTGGAACACCATGCGATGCACGGGGACCCTCGGCTTGAGCACCTCGCGCAGATGCCAGGCGATGGCCTCGCCCTCGCGGTCCTCGTCAGTGGCGAGCAGCAGCTCGTCGGCGCTCTTCAGCGCGCTGCGCAGCTTGGCCACCTGCTGCCGCTTGTCCGGGTTGATGACGTACACCGGCGCGAAGTCGTGGTTGACGTCGATGCCGTAGGTCTTCCAGAGGTGCTTCTGTTCCTTCGGCATCTCACCGGCGCCACCCGGCAGGTCGCGAATGTGCCCGATCGAGGACTCGACGACGTAGCCGTCGCCGAGGTAGCCCGCGATCGTGCGCGCCTTGGCCGGCGACTCGACGATGACCAGCCGGCGGCGTCCGTCGCCGTCGGCTGATTCCGGGTCAGTCTCGCGGGCCACACCTGTTCCTTCGTCGTTGGGTGCTGTCACTGGTCGTGCACGACCGGCCAAGCATCGTCCGGCACGCCGGCCGGCCGGTCACCGACCAGCTCGAGCAACCGGGCCAGCCGCCGCCGGCCCACGATGCGGTACGCCGGACCGTCGGCACGAGGACCCACGAGCACCCCCGGAACTCCCGCAACGGCGAGGGCCGAACCGACGGAGAGCCAGGCGTGCTCATCGCTCGCGCCGAGCGCAAGGGTATACATGCCCGGCGCCGACCGCCCTGCAGCGAGGCACCACCAGCGCAACCGGGGGCCGTCGAGCAGCCATCCGGCGGGCGGGTGCTTGACCGCGCCCCGCGCCCACGCGTCGGCGAGCGGCCGCAGGCCTGGCAACCACGGCGTCGCGATCGCGACGCCGAGCTCGGTCGACGTGCGCTGAGCGGTCATACCGAACGCGGCGGCGAGCTCGCCTTCCAGGACGGCAGCGCGCCATCCGTCCGCGACCACCACGGAAATTCGCGCCGCGTCGGCGCGCCGGGCGAGCTGGCCGTTGCCGGCCAACAGGCCCTCGAGATCGTCGAGGCCGGGCGGCCGGGCGCTCGCACCGAACAGCGAGAGCTGTCGCTGGTCGTCCGCCATGACGCCAGTCCTACGGCGTACCGGCCGGGATTCGGTCGCGGACGCGACGATCGCCGGTCAGACGGCGGCCGGCTGGGCGGGTTCGGCCGGCGAGCTGCTCATGTCGACCTGGCGCCGCTTGCTCACGACCACCGCCGCGACGATCCCACCCAGCGCGACGATGCCGACGACGATCCGGATCGCGTTGTTCTGGTGCGGGCCGTGGATGCCGTACTTGACCACCGTGGGCGCGATCAGCAACGAGACCAGGTTCATGACCTTGATCAGCGGGTTGAGCGCGGGTCCGGCGGTGTCCTTGAACGGATCTCCGACCGTGTCGCCGATGACCGTCGCGGCATGCGCCTCCGAGCCCTTGCCGCCGTAGTTCCCGTCCTCGACCAGCTTCTTCGCGTTGTCCCAGGCGCCGCCCGAGTTGGCCAAGAAGATCGCCATCAGAACGCCGGCCGCGATCGCTCCGGCGAGATAGGCGCCGAGCGGCTCCCAGCCGAGCCAGAACCCGGTGGCGATCGGTGCCAGGACGGCGAGCAACCCCGGCGTGGCGAGCTCGCGCAGCGAGTCCTTGGTGCAGATGTCGACGACACGGGCGTAGTCCGGCCGGACGCTGCCGTCCATGATCCCCGGGAAGTTGCGGAACTGCTCGCGTACCTCGATCACGACCCGCCCGGCCGCGCGCGCGACCGCGCTGATCGCGAGCCCGGAGAAGAGGAACACGACCGAAGCACCGATGATCAGGCCGAAGAGCACGTTGGGCTTGTCGATCGACAGCGAGAACGCGAACGTTGACGACTGCTGCACCTTGACCGCGTTGACCGCGGTCGCGAACGAACCGAACAACGCAGTCGCGGCCAGCACCGCGGTCGCGATCGCGATGCCCTTCGTGATGGCCTTCGTCGTGTTGCCGACCGCGTCCAGCGCCGTGAGCACCTCGGCGCCCTCGCCGGTGACGTCGCCGGACATCTCGGCAACGCCCTGCGCGTTGTCCGAGATCGGGCCGAACGTGTCCATCGCGACGATCACGCCGACGGTCGTCAGCAGGCCGGTGCCGGCAAGGGCAACCGCGAACAGCGACAGCACGACGACGCCATGGCCGAGCAGGAAGGCGACGTACACAGCGCCGCCGATCAGGACCGCTGAGTAGACCGCGGACTCGAGCCCGACCGAGACCCCGCCGAGGATCACCGTGGCCGGCCCGGTCAGCGACGCCTTGCCGATGTCTCGAACCGGACGCCGCTCGACCTCGGTGAAGTAGCCGGTGAGGATCTGGATCGCGCTCGCGAGGACGAGGCCGACCAGTACGGCGAGGAACGCCATGACACGCGGGTTGCCGGACAGGTTGACGACGTCGGCCTCGCCGCCGCCGACACCGAACTTCGCGTAGGACGAGGGCAGGAAGACGAAGGTCACGATCGCGACGCCGATCGCGGCCGCGATCGCGGAGATGAAGAACCCGCGGTTGATCGCGGTGAGACCGGTGCGGTCTCCGTCGCGGGGGGCGGTCACGAACACGCCCAGCACCGCGGTGATGACGCCGACCGCCGGGATCAGCAGCGGCAGCACGAGGCCGTCACGCCCGAACGCGACCTGGCCGAGCAGCAGGGAGGCGACCAGCGTCACCGCATAGGACTCGAACAGGTCCGCGGCCATGCCTGCGCAGTCGCCGACGTTGTCGCCGACGTTGTCCGCGATCGTTGCGGCGTTGCGCGGGTCGTCCTCGGGGATGCCCTGCTCCACCTTGCCGACGAGGTCGGCGCCCACGTCCGCGGCCTTGGTGAAGATGCCGCCGCCGACCCGCATGAACATTGCGAGCAGGGCGGCGCCGAACCCGAAGCCCTCGAGCACCTGCGGTGCGTGACTGTTGAAGATGAGGGTGACGACGCTTGCGCCGAGCAGACCGAGGCCGACGGTCAGCATGCCGACCGTTCCGCCGGACCGGAACGCCACCCGGGTCGCCGCCTTCGCGCCGCTGGATCGGGCGGCCGCCGCCGTACGAACGTTCGCTCGGGTCGCGAGAGTCATCCCGCAGAACCCGACGAACGCCGAGAACGTCGCGCCGACCAGGAAGAACAGTGAGCGGCCGATCCGCGAACCGGTCGTGTCCGCGGGCAGGATGAAGAGCAAGCCGAAGATGACCACCGCGAACGGCGCAAGGGTCGTGAACTGGCGCCGCAGGTACGCGCTCGCGCCTTCCTGGACCGCCTTCGAGATGTCCTGCATCCGAGGGGTGCCCTGGTCGAACGCGAGCACCTCGCGCGCGAAGAAGGCGGACACACCGAGCGCGAGCACCGCGATCACCGCGATCACGGCCACGATGCCGTGGTCGTTGCCGGACAACGATGCGGGATTGTCGGCGAGCGTCCGGGATACCTCGGCGATCGGCGCGTGCAGGGCGAGCGGGGACATCAGGGTCCTTCTGGTCGACGGCGTTGGCGACAGGGAAACCCACCCCGGAGCAGGCAGGTGGCCGCGCAGGCTGTTATAGCGCGCCGAGTGTAGTCGGGAAGCGCGTTCTCATGCGTTCCACCCGAACGGACCGCGATCAGCCGCCGCCGTTGCCGGTCCGGGAGATCGGCCAGGCCATCGTCACGTGCGTACCCGCAGGGTCGCTGGTGACGAGGACCTCTTCGACCAGTCCGCCGATGACCACCAGGCCGAACCCGGGCGGGAGCGCGTCCAGCGAGCCGTCGGTGCCGACCGTGGCCGCAAGCCGCGCGGCATCGAGAGAGGACAAGCCCGGCTCCGGGTCGTCCTCGAGCGGACCCACGTCCGTGACCTCGACGGTGAACCGGCTGTCGTCGTCGCACAGCCGCATCCGCACGGGTGTCTCCGGAGCCCGGTTGGTGTGGACTCCGACCGCGCGCGAGCACGCCTCGCCGACCGCGAGCCGGACCTCGTCGAGGGTGTCCTCGGCCACACCGACCCTCCGGGCCATCGCCAGCGCGACCAGGCGCGCCGTACGCACGTGGGCGGGCAGGGGCGTGAACGTCACGTCCACCGTGGCCATCGTGGAGCTCGAGCTACTCGGGGGCAGCGGCGAGTGCGTCGTCCACGGACTCGTGGATCGGGAAGACCTTGGTGAGGCCGGTGATCCGGAAGATCTTCAGGATGCGGTCCTGGGTGCACACCAGGTGCAGCGAGCCCTCGTGCGAGCGGACCCGCTTGAGACCACCGACGAGCACGCCCAGCCCGGTCGAGTCCAGGAAGTCGACGTTCTCCATGTCGATGATCAGGTGGTAGCTGCCGCCGGACACGAGGTCGATCAGGTGCTCGCGAAGCTTCGGCGCCGTATAGACGTCGATCTCGCCACCGACCCCGACGACGGTGCGGTCACCCTCGACCTTCGTGGAGAGTGTTAGGTCCACGCGTTCCTCCAGCGGAAGCTCACGCCTCGATTCACGGTCCCCTCCCATCAAACCATCACGCTGCGCCGTTTCCCGAATGCGCAGGGCGTGCGCAGTCCTACCCCGCTGGCAGACTCTTAACAGTGATCGCTGATCTTGGCTCGCCGACCGCCCGCCGGAGCGGCCGGTTCGAGCGCCGGGGGCCGAACGGGTGACCGACCTCGCGCTCGCCCCGGGCTCGCCCCTGGACTGGCTGCTGCGCCGCCCCTCGCAGCGCGAGCGGATCACCCACGTCGAGCGGCTCGCGGCCCGTTCGGCCCGGGTGGCCGACTGGCCGGCCTGGGCGGCTCCCGAGCTCGTGGCCGCGCTTCGCGCTGCGGGGGTCGACCGGCCGTGGACGCATCAGGCGCAGGCCGCCGAGCTGGCCTGGACCGGGCGATCGGTGGTGGTGGCCACCGGCACCGCATCCGGCAAGTCCCTCGCCTACCAGCTTCCGGCGCTCTCCGCGGCCCTTCGCGGAGGTGGCTCGACCCTCTATCTCGCGCCCACGAAGGCGCTGGCGGCCGACCAGCTGCGCGCCGTAGGCGAGCTCGGGCTCGACCAGCTGCGCATCGCGACCTACGACGGGGACACCGGAATCGAGGAGCGCGACTGGGCGCGCCGGCACGCGGAGGTAGTGCTCACCAACCCGGACATGGCGCACCATTCGCTGCTACCCGGGCACGTGCGATGGTCCTCCTTTTTCAAGCGGCTGCGCTTCGTGGTGCTCGACGAGTGCCACGGCTACCGGGGCGTGTTCGGCTCGCACGTCGCGCAGGTTCTTCGCCGGCTCCGCCGGATCGCCGCGCACTACGGCGCCGACCCAGTGTTCGTCCTGGCCTCCGCCACTGTCTCGGACCCCGCGACGACGGCGCGAGCGCTGCTGGGAATCGACGTCTGCGAGGTCGTGGAGGACGGCTCGCCGCGCGCCGCCATCGACATCGCGCTGTGGGAGCCGCCGCTGTCGGAGCTGGCCGGGGAGCACGGCGCGCCGGTCCGGCGCAGCGTTACCGCCGAGGCTGCCGACCTGCTGGCCGACCTCGTGATCAGCGACATCCGGACCCTCGCCTTCATCCGGTCGAGGCGCGGCGCCGAGTCGATCGCGCTCGGTGCCCGCCGCGCGCTGCAGGATGCCGCGCCGGAGCTGACCGAGCGGGTCGCGGCCTACCGCGCGGGCTACCTGCCGGAGGACCGGCGCGAGCTCGAACGTGCGCTGCACGACGGCACGATCATCGGAATGGCAAGCACGAACGCGCTCGAGCTGGGCGTGGACGTCAGCGGGCTGGACGCCGTCGTCATTGCCGGCTGGCCCGGCACGCGGGCCTCGCTCTGGCAGCAAGCCGGCCGGGCCGGGCGCGGAGGCGGCCACGCGCTCGCCGTACTGATCGCGCGCGACGATCCGCTGGACACCTACCTGGTGCACCACCCGGACGCGATTTTCGGCCAGCCGGTCGAAGCCGCCGTCCTGGACCCCGACAACCCGTACGTCGTCACGCCGCACCTGGCCGCGGCGGCCGCTGAGCTGCCACTGGTCGAGGCGGACCTGGCCGGCTTCGGCCCGACCGCCCCGGCCGCAGTGCAGGAGCTGGTCGGCGCCGGGCTGCTGCGGCGCCGGCCGACCGGGTGGTTCTGGACCCGTCGTGACCGGGCCAGCGCGCTGGCCGACCTGCGCGGCACGGGCGGCGAGCCGGTCAGGATCTGCGAGGCCGGCACCGGCCGGCTGGTCGGCACCGTCGATGCCGCCGCCTCGCACGCGACCGTGCACACCGGCGCGGTCTACCTGCACCAGGGGCAGTCGTTCCTGGTTCGCGACCTCGACCTCGCCGAGTGCGTGGCGTTGGTCGAGGCGGACAACCCGGACTGGTCGACCTGGGCCCGAGACCGGACGGACATCTCGATCGTCTCGACCAGCCGCGGCGTCGACCACGGAGCGGTCACCGTGCAGGTCGGGGTCGTCGACGTGACCCAGCAGGTCGTCTCGTTCCTGCGACGGCGGGTGGGCACCGGCGAGGTGCTGGGCGAGGTCGCGCTCGACCTGCCGCCGCGCCAGCTCCGCACGGTCGCAACCTGGTGGACCGTCACATCGGGGCTGCTCGAACAGGCGGCGATCGAGCCTGCCCAGGTGCCGGGCGCGGCGCACGCAGCGGAGCACGCCTCGATCGGGCTGCTGCCCTTGGTCGCAACCTGCGACCGCTGGGACGTCGGCGGGGTGTCGACCGAGTTCCATCCCGACACCGGCCTGGCGACGGTGTTCGTCTACGACGGGCAGGCCGGCGGAGCCGGCTTCGCGGAGCGGGCGTTCGACCGAGCCGAGCAGTGGCTCACCGCCACGCGGGACGCGATCACCGCCTGCGAGTGTGAGGCCGGTTGCCCGTCGTGCGTCCAGTCCCCGAAGTGTGGCAACGGCAACGAACCGCTCGAAAAGGCCGCCGCGGTGCGGTTGCTCACCGCCGTCATCGCCGAGTGCTGGGGCTGAGGCCGCCGACGCCGCCGCTTGACGGACCCTCGCTCACGGGCCCGGCTCTGGCGACCGCGATCGCCGGCCCGAACCCGGCGAGTGGTCCGGGCAACGGGACGGCCACCTGCACAGTGGCGTCGGCGTCGCTGAGCCGGCACTCGCGCAGCACCGCGTCGTTCTCGTGTGCGAGCCGGGCGCCGATCGCACACGCAGCCGTGGGGCCCGCGACGACATGCAAGGCGACCGCCAACGCGCTCGCATCCGCGGCGGAGCGCGCCCGCTCGCCAGTCACCGCAACCACTCCGACGCCACCCGCGACCGCGGCCATGAGGCCGACGATCACCATCGCGATCATCACCCAGATGGTGGCGAAGCCGTCGTCGTCGGACCTCATGGCGCCGCGCCCGCGCTGGCCGGCTCGGCCGGGTCGGACACGCTTGCCCGCACGGTGATCCCCGGCACCAAGCGGCCGAGCCCCGGAATGGAAACGGTCGCCGCGACGGTGCCCGTGACGACCCCGTCCACGGCCGACGTCGTCAGCGTCGCGCCGCCGGGTGCGGCCTGCAGCGCGATCGCACGTACCGCCGCCGCCTGTTCGCCGCGGGCTGCCAGGCGAGCGGCGATGGCGGCGGCGTCGCTGCAGCGCAACTGCGCCAACACGACGACGAGCAGCCCGACTGCCGCGAGGGTCGTCACGACGAACGCCGGCAACGCGACCGCGAACTCTGCCGTCACCATGCCGGCCTCGCGGTCGCGCGGGTCCGGCGCGGGCGGCACGGCCGGCCCGGCCGTCGCCGGCCGGATCCGACCGAGCCGAGTAGTCACAAGCCCAGGTGCAGCGCCCGAGAGATGATGCTCTCGAGCAGGTTCGTGGCGAAGCCGCTGGTCAGCACCTTGAACAACAAGGCGCCGAAGCCACAGGCCGCGACCGTGCCCACGGCGTACTCAGCGGTCGTCATGCCGGCGTCCGCCGCGCTCTCCGCCCGGCTGCGCAGCCAGGCCAGCAGTCCACGCATCGCGCACTCCCTTCGACCGGCGGCCGGCCGGTGCGGACCCCGGCGCGCGCCGGGACGATCCGAGCGTCGCCGTCCGGGCCGGCGCCGCGGCGCGATTCCGGCCGGCTGTGCACGGCCGCGCCGGCCGGTCCGGGTGTGGGCAGCGACTCAGTACGGCGGCTGAGCGCAGCGCCTGGAGTGCACCGGCTAGTGCAGCGACGGGACCAAGCCGATGACGAGCGGCACGACGGCGACGAGGACGAACGCCGGTAAGAAGCACAGGCCCAGCGGGAGCACGAGCCACACGGATGCCCGCCGCACCTGCTGCTGCGCCCGCGCACGGCGGCGGGCCCGCAGCCGCTCTGCCGCGCGCTGCAGCTCGTCCGCGATTGCGGCGCCGCTCGCGCCGGAGCGGATCATCGAGCGCGCGATCGGCGACCGCACCGGGTCGACCAGCCATGGGGCCCAGGCCTCGGCCACCGGCGTACCTGCCCGCAAGGCGCTCGCGACCGATCGGCAGTGTGCAGCCAATGCAGGTCCGGCGGCGATCGTGACCGCGTCCAGCCCGTCCGCGACGGACGCGCCGGCGGCGACGCAGCCGGCCAGCAGGTCGACGGCCATCGCGAGCTCGGCAGGGTCGGTGGCCGTCGGGGTCGCGCGCGGGCGCAGGATGAGCGCCGCGGCCGCCATGGTTGTGCCGGCGAGCAGGCCGAGCAGTCCGAACGTCGCGCCGCCGCCGAGCGCGGCAACGACGACCACGGCAACCGCCACCGGCCCCCGAGGGCTCGGGCGGGACGTCGGCTCGACGGGGAGCGCCGCCACCGACCGCAGCCGACGGCGCGCGTCAGGTGTCGACGTCGCGAGCGCAGCCATCGCGAGCCCCGCGCACAGGCCGGCGAGCAGGATCACGCGCGCAGCGCGAGCCGGGCGATCGCGGACATGGCGGCCACGCCGGCGGCATCGAGGAGCACCGCCGCGCCCAACAATCCCCAGCCCAGCGGGCGGTGCAGCAGGAACCCGAGCGGCTGCGCGCCCACGGCGTCGCCGAGCACGAGCCCGAACGCCGGAAGCGCGGCCAGCAGGAGCATCGTCGCCCGCGGGCCGGCCAACGCTGCATCGAGCTCGCGACGCAGCTCGTCATCCGCCTCCAGCGCGGTCCCGAGCCGGTCGAGCACACCGGCGACCCGGCCGCCCACGGTCTCGGCGACCGACCATGCAGCGGCGAGGTAGCGCATGGCCTCGGCACCCTCGAGGGCTTGTGACCGGCCCAGCTCACGAGACGCGTCGCCACCCCGTGCCGCTGCGTTCGACGCGGCGAGAAGGTCGTCCCGAAGCGGACCGGACCCGGTCGCCACTGCGCCCAGCGCCTCGGCCGGAGTTCGGCCGGCGCGCAGCTCGGCCGCGAGCGCGAACGTCACCTCGACCACCGCAGCGCGCCTCGCCGCGGCCGCCGACCTGCGCCGGGCGCTGCGCAGCGACCGGGCCGCCAGCGCAGCACCCGCGATGCCCGACACGAGAACCACCGGCGACGGGTCGCTCGCCGCCGCGAGAACGCCGACCGCAGCCGCGGCAACCGCGATGCTGATGCGGTTGGCCGCGCCGGAACCGTTCGCCCGCAGCCGCGCCAGCCGGGGCCCGGCTCGCGACCGACCCCAGGCGACGACCATGGCCGACGCGGCCAGGGCAGCGGTCGCGACACTCAGCACGGCTCGGCCACCCGACGGTCGAAGGCCGGCGCACCGGGGCCGGCGACGACGTGATCCGATCCGAACCGGTACGCCGGGACCACCTCAGCGGCACCGCTCGAATCGGCGGAGAGGACGGCGATCGCGGCCACTCGCCGCCCGCCGTCCCGGCGGCGGACGAGGTGGACGACGGCGTCGACCGCGGCGACAAGCAGGCTGTGCGCGGCCGCGCGCGGAACCCCGGCGCGCGCGCACAACGACTCGATCCGCGCCGGCAGGTGCTCCGGCCGGTTGGCGTGGATCGTGCCGCATCCCCCGTCGTGACCCGTGTTGAGCGCCGACAGCAGGTCGAGCACCTCGGTCCCACGCACCTCGCCGACGACCAGCCGGTCCGGCCGCATCCGCAGCGCCTGCCGGACCAGGACGTCGAGGCCGACCGCGCCTGCTCCCTCCGCGTTCGCCGGTCGCGCCTCCAGCCGAACCACATGCGGATGGTGCGGCCGCAGCTCGGCGGCGTCCTCGACGATGACCAATCGCTCGGTGGGATCGACCAACGACAGCAAGGTCGAGAGCACCGTCGTCTTCCCGCTGCCGGTGCCTCCGGTGACGAGAAAGGCCAGGCGAGCGGCGACCAGGCGCCGCAACAGATCGGCGGCCTCGGTCGGAAGCGACCGGCGGGCCACCAGCTCGTCCAGCGCGAAGGTACGACGCGGCGGCACGCGAAGGCAGATGTGCGTCCCTCCCGGCGCGATCGGCGGCAGAACAGCGTGCACTCGTACGCCGTCGGGCAGGCGCGCATCGGCATAGGGCGCCGCGTCGTCGAGGCGCCGGCCCCCGGCCACCACGAGCCGGACGGCCAGGCGCCGCGCGGTCGCCTCGTCCGGGACGACGACGGACGTGGGCACCAGACCGGCACCGCGATCCACCCAGATCGGGCCCGGACCGTTCACGAGCAGATCAGTGACCGTCTCGTCCGACAGCAGCGGTTCGAGCGGGACACTGCCGCCCCAGTCGCCACCGAGCGATCCGGCGAGGTCGGGCGCACCGTCCGAAAAGCCGGTCACGCGGTCGCCCCCGCTGGTACCTCGGTGGCGGCGGCCAGCACGGCCTCGGCGGCTTGCGCCAGCGATCCGCGCGACCGCCCGATCGGCAGCCGCCCCTGCTCGGCGGCTGCGGCTACCGCCGGCTCGTCGCGCAGCACCGCAACCGCGGGCGGCGAAACCGCACCCGTCACGTCCCGGACCGACAGCTGGCCGCGCGAGCTGATCCGGACCGCCAAGCACAACCTCGCCTCGGCGCTCGCAAGCGCGCGTGCAAGGACCGCAGCGGCGGCGACGGCGCGCACCCGGTTGACCACCACGATCACCACCAAGTCGGCGGATCCGGCGAGCAACGTGCTGCCGGGATCGAAGCGGCGCGGCAGATCGACCACGGTGCGGTCGAACCCGCGCCGGCCCGCACTCAACACCGCCGCCGCCGCTCCCGCGGGCAGATCGGCCAGCGGGGTACGGCCGAAGGACAGCAGCCGGAGCCGGTCGAGGTCGACCAGCGCCGCACCCAACCGCTCGGGGTGCAGCCGGCCGCGCGCGCTCGCCAGGTCCGCCCATCGGACCCCCGGGCGGTCCTCGGCGGCGAGCAGGACGTCGAGGCCCCCGCCGTACGGGTCGGCATCGATCAGCAGCGCAGGGGCGGCACGCGCGGCGGCGATGCCCACCGCGGCCGCGAGCGTCGAGGCGCCCGCCCCGCCGGAGCCGCCGACCACCGCGATCACCGCACCCTGCCGCGCGGGCGGCTCGGCCGCGCCGCAGAGCAGCTCGACCAGCCGCCGCTCGTCGGCGGGCAGCGTCAGCACGGCTTCCGCGCCGATCGCCACCGCCGCGCGCCAACCCGCCTCGTCGAGCCGCTCGAGCGCCGCCACCAGCACGCCGCTGCGCCGAGGCAGGGCGGCGGCGGCCAGTTCCCCCAACCGGTCCGGGCCGACGATCACCGCCGCGGCCGATCGCCACGCGGCGGGGCTCAGCAGCGCGGCGCGACCCGCGGCGACGGGCATCGTGGCGGCCAGACCCGCCGCCGTCACCAGCCGGCCGACGGCGGCCCGCAGGTCGTCCCGTTCGCAGGCCACGAGAACGGTTGCGGCGGCGGGCATGACCGCGACGAGGGCGGTCCGGACCGGCCCGCGCACCCCCGGTTACCCGGGTGGTGGACGCCGCATAGTGCCCGACAATCTGGGGATAAGTCGCCCATGCGCCGTTCGACCGCCAGCGACACCGAAAGTTTCTTTGCC
>Ga0335074_10007203_pt1 | contig 15409 bp, 11 predicted proteins | sample Lox_Sample_23_FD_206715 | JGI IMG/M metagenome (GOLD analysis project Ga0335074, IMG submission 206715) | Soil microbial communities from Loxahatchee National Wildlife Refuge, Florida, United States - Lox_Sample_2.3 | ecosystem: Environmental > Terrestrial > Soil > Wetlands | place: USA... | reverse complement strand
TCTGCCCGACCTGAACGTGCTGCATTGGCGCGGCGCCCACGTGGCGACCGCGACGGCCCCCGAACCCGCCTCGGGACAGGACCTGTGGCTCATCGATACCTGCCAGCGGCGCGTCGCCGTGGTGTCCGGGTCGGCCGCATGCGCTCCGGCGCGCCGCGAATTCCCCTCGCAGGGGATACTCGAGAGCTTCCAGGGCGCCGATGCCTATGCCTTCCTGCTGCGCTTCGCCTGCGGCCTGGAGAGCAAGCTGGTCGCCGAGACGGAGATCTTCGGGCAGATCAAGCAGGCCTGGCGCAGCTTCTCCGAGCGCGGCTCGGCACTGAGCCGGCAGCTGTCGCCCTGGGTGCAGCTGCTGTTCCAGGACGCGAAGGCGGTGCGCGCCCAATATCTCGGAAATCTGGGCAGCGCCTCCTATGGCTCGCAGGTGCGGCGGCTGCTCGGCGATGAGGCTCCCGCGTCGGGCGCCGCGGCAGCGGGCATGGGCGCCGCAACGGGCGCGGGTGCGGCTGCAGCGGACCCCGGCGGGGGCGCGACGCTGCTGATCGGCGCGGGGCATCTGGCGCAGTCGGTCGCGCCCTGGCTCAGCGGCTCGGATCTGTGGATATGCAATCGCACCGTGGAGCGCGCCCGGGAGCTGGCGCGCGAGCTGTCCAAGCGCTCGGCGGACAGAGTCGTGCGCGTCATCGAGGGCGGCTTCGAGGCGGAGCTGGACGCCTGGCGTCGCGCTCGTCACGTCGTGGCCTGCATCCCGAGCGACAGCCAGGCGGATGCCGCGCGCGTGGCGGCCCGGCGCGAGCGCAGTGAGCCGGGCGGGCGAGTGATCCACCTCGGGCTGGGCGCGGCGCCCACCGCGCCGTGGGACGATCTGCCGGGCGTGGTCAGCCTCGGCAGTCTCTTCGAGATGCTGCGCTCGCATTCGCAGCTGCGCGCCCGCCAGTTGCAGCGCGCGCAGCACGCCTGCCTGGAGAAGGCGCTGCTGCGATCCATGGGCGCCAACGCCTCACATCCGCACAGCTGGGAAGATCTGGCGGCCTTCCAGACGCTTTAGCCCATGGCGCAGCGGGCACTGAAGCTCGGCACGCGCCGCTCCGCACTCGCACGCGCCCAGAGTGCCGCGGTCGCGCGGCAGCTCGAGCAGCGCTACCCGGATCTGAGCGTGCAGCTGGTGGGCATCGACACGCGCGGCGATCGTATCCTCGATCAGCCGCTGTCGAGCGTCGAGGGCAAGGAATTCTTCACCGCCGAGATCGATGCGGCGCTGCTGCGCGGCGCGATCGACTTCACGGTGCACTCCTTCAAGGACCTCAGCCTGGAGCGCAGCACGCACCTGATGCTCGCGGCGGTTCCGGACCGTGCTCCGCCGCACGACGTGGCGCTGTTCGCTCCCGATGTGCCGCAGCGCCTGGCCGAGGGCCATGAGCTGCTGGTCGGCAGTTCCTCTCCGCGCCGCGCGAGCTTCGTGCCGCAGTTCCTGCAGCAGGTGCTGCCGCAGCCCGCGGGGGGCGCGCGCGTGCGGCTGGTGGAGCTGCGCGGCAACGTCGATTCGCGCCTGCGGCGACTGCGCGAGCCGCGCGGCGCGCCCCGGCAGCTGGACGGGGTGGTGCTGGCCTTCGCGGGCCTCGCGCGCCTGCACGCCGACGCATCCGCACGCGAGCTGATCGACCCGCTGCTGGCGGGGCTGCCGCGCATGCTGCTGCCGCTTTCGGAATGTCCGCCGGCGCCGGCGCAGGGGGCTCTGGCGGTGGAATGCCGCCGGGAGGATGCATCGACCGCGGCGCTCCTGGCGGCGCTGGATGACGCGCGGACCCGGCGCGCCGTGCAGGCCGAGCGCGCACTGCTGGCCGAGCGCGGAGGGGGCTGCCAGCAGCGCTTCGGCGCGGTGCTCAGCGAGCTGCCGGGGCTCGGTGCGCTGCTGTACTCACGTGAGGCCCGCGAAGGGGCCGGCGAGCCGGTGCTGCAGCCGACGCAGCTGCGCTGGACCCCGCCGGCACCGCTGCCGGCGCTGCTGCCGCCCGTCAGGGCCTGGGACGGCAGTCGCGCCGCGGCTCCCGCGCTGGTGGCGCGGCCCGAGGGACTCGCGCAGGCCCGCGAGCGCCTGCCGCAGGCGCGCGCCGTGTTCGTGGCCCATCGCCGCGCGCTGCCGCCCGAGACGCAATCCGGGATCCGCGCGGGGACGCCTCTGTGGGTGCCGGGCGTGCAGACCTGGCGCGCGCTGGCGCAGCGCGGGCTGTGGGTCGAGGGCTGTGCCGAGGGCCTGGGCTTCGCATCCCTGGCCCCGCTGCTGGCCGAGCCCTGGCTCGGCCTGCCCGCGCCGGCGCAGTGGCTGGTGCTCACCCACGCGCAGGCGCTCGCCGGCTGGCCGGCGGGCAGCGCCGTGGCGACCTACGCGCACGCCGGCCCCGAGGCCGCCGCTGCGGGGCCTTCTGCCGATGCGGGACCTGCCGATGCGGGGCCGCCCGCCGATGCGACCCACGTCTACTGGGCGAGCAGCGCGCAGTTCGAGCGCTGGGCCGCGCGGCTCGGGGCGGGCACGCTGCACGCCTGCGGCCCCGGAAAAACCTACGAGCACATCCGGCGCGCCGGAGTGCAGAATCTGTGGCAGTTTCCGCAGGCCGCGCAGTGGCGCGAGTGGGTGCGAGGATGATGGCCCGCAGAAGCAGCGCAGGACGCGGTGGCCTGGGTGTGATGCCTGCGCGCCGCACGGTGCTGGTGGCCGGCGCGGTGGGGGTGTGGCTGGCACTGCAGCTGGCGCTGGTGGCGTGGTGGGCCACCGTGATCGGACAGCAGGCTCAGCGCATCGCCGCGCTCGAGTCGCTCAATGGCGCGGATCACGGTGCCGCGGCCGCGCAGTGGTCGCGCACGCGCTTGATGCTCGCCGGGGAGTCGAGCAGCTTCCTGGCGCTGCTGCTGGTGGTGTCGCTGCTGCTGGCGTGGCTGTACTGGCGCGAGCACCGGCGCACGCGCAGCATCCAGGCGTTCTTCGCGGCGGTGACGCACGAGCTGCGCACGCCGCTGACCAGCATCCGCCTGCAGGCCGAGGCGATCGCCGAGGGTGGCGGCAGTCCGCAGCTTGCGCGCCGCATGCTCGAGGATTCGCACCGTCTCGAGTCGCAGATCGACAAGACCCTGGAGCTGGCGCGTATCGAGGGGGGCGGCCCGCTGTCCGAGCAGGCGATTCCGCTGCACGGCTGGCTCACGCGCTCGCTGGAGGGTCTGGCGGCCGCGCACGGCGAGCGCCTGGAGCTGCGCGCCCACGTGGACGCCGGGTTGCCGCCGATCCAGGCCGATGCGGGCGCGCTGCAGATGATCCTGCGCAATCTGATCGAGAATTCCGTGCGCCACTCGGGCGTCGATCCGGTACGCGTGCGCCTGACCGCCGCGCAGCGCGGCGCGCGCGTGGTGCTCGAGTATCAGGATAACGGCCACGGCGTGCGCCCCGGCACCGGCCGTCTCGGCCGGCTGTTCGGGCGCGGCGCCGGATCGAGCGGCGCGGGCGTGGGGCTGTACCTGGTGCGCCGGCTGATGCAGCGCATGGACGGCCGCGTGCGCTTCGACACCGCGCCCGGCGACGGCTTTCGCGCCGAGCTGGACTTTCGCGTGAGCCCGTGAGCGTTTCGCAGCCGCAAGACGGGGCCGGCGTGCGCCTGCTGATGGTCGAGGACGAGCGCAACGTCGCCGAGACGCTCGCCGAGCGGCTGCGGGCACAGGGCTACCAGGTGACGCGCGCCGAATCGATCAGCTCCGCGCGCCGCGCCATCGCCGAGAGCGGCTACCAGCTCGCGCTCATCGACGTGGGGCTGCCCGACGGCAATGGCCTGGAGCTCGCGCGCACGCTGCGCCAGCGCGCGCCGGCCACCGCGATCATTTTCCTGACCGCGCATGCCAGCGCCGAGGATCGGGTGCGCGGCCTCGAGCTGGGCGCCGACGACTACGTGGGCAAGCCGTTTCTGTTTCGCGAGCTGCTGCTGCGCATCCAGAATTGCCTCAAGCGCGCGCAGGATCTGGCGCAGGTGCCCGGCGAGATACGCGGCCAGGTGCGCATCGGCCGCGCGCTGGTGGACTTCGAGCGCTTCTCGGCCACGGTGGACGGCGAGAACCGCGCGCTGACCCACAAGGAGTGCTCGGTGCTGCGGCTGCTGGCCGAGCGCGTCGGCAAGGCGGTCAGCCGCGACGAGATCCTGGACCGCGCCTGGTCGGCCGACGAGTTTCCCACCTCGCGCACCGTCGACAACTTCATCGTGCGGCTGCGCAAGCTGGTCGAGGTCAACGCCGCCGATCCGCGCATCATCCGCAGCATCCGCGGGGTGGGCTATATGCTCACGGAGCTGCACCGTGAGTGAGCCGCCGGCAACCGGCGCGACGCAGCCGGACGCGGCGCGGGGCGGGCGCACGCGGCTGCTGCGCGCGCTCGCGCGCTGCAACGAGGGGCGGCCACCGGTGTGGTTCATGCGCCAGGCGGGCCGCTATCACGGCCACTATCAGCGGCTGCGGGCGCGGCACGAGTTCATGCAGCTGTGCAAGCAGCCGCGCCTGGCCGCCGAGGTGACGCTCGGGCCGATCGAGGAGTTCGGCTTCGATGCGGCGATCCTGTTCTCCGATCTGCTGTTTCCGCTCGAGGCGATGGGCATGGGCCTGTGCTACGCGCCGGGCCCGCAGCTGGACTGGCACCTCTCGCAGCTCGAGGATCTGGCGCGGCTGCAGGGCGGCGCGCCGGGCGCCCAGCGTCTGGCCTTCCAGGCCGAGGCGCTCGCGCTGCTGCGCACCCGACTGCCGGATGACTGCGCGCTGATCGGATTCGTGGGCGGGCCCTTCACCCTGTATGCGTACGCCGTCGCCGGCTCGCACGAGGGGTTCGCGGCGGGCGCTCCCCCGGGGCTCACGAACGGCCTGTACGCCGGCTTCTGCGAGCGATTGCGCGAGCTGCTGGCCGCCAACATGGCGCTGCAGGCCGAGGCCGGAGCCGACTGCGTGGCGATGTTCGACACGGCCGCCGGTACACTCGCGGCCGAGCCGTTCGCCCGGCTGGTCGCGCCCGCTGTCCAGGAGGTCGTGGGGCTGTTCCGCGCGCGCTGCCCGCACACGCCGCTGATCTACTACTCACGCGATACCGGACCTGCCCATTGGGCGTCGCTGCGCGCCGCCGACGTGCAGTGCCTCGGGATCGACTGGCGGCACGAGCTGGTCGAGACGCTGCGCGAGCAGCGCGAGCGCTGGAGCGTGCAGGGCAACATCGATCCGCAATGGCTGCTGCTGCCGGCCGGGGAGCTCGAAGTGCGGCTGCGCGCGCTGTTCGGCCGGCTGCAGCGGCAGCCGGCCGCGCTGCGCGCGGGCGGGGTGTGTGGCCTGGGCCACGGGGTATTGCCGCAGACGCCGGAGGCGAACGTGAGGCTGGCGCTGCGCATCGAGCACGAGATGTTCGCATGAGCGGGCGGCAGGGGTGCATGGGCCACGCGCGCTGCAGGCCGCTGCCGGGCGCGCCGGAGATCGCCGGATGAATGTGCAGCCGGCCGATTCGCTGCTGGCCAAGTATGACGTGGCCGGACCGCGCTATACGAGCTATCCGACGGTGCCCTGCTGGGAAGACACCCCCAGCGAGACGCAATGGCTCGAGCGGCTGGACGCGGCGCTGCACTCGGGCGATGCCCACGGGGCCGCGCTGTATCTGCATATTCCGTTCTGCCGTGCGCTGTGCACGTTCTGCGGCTGCAATACCCGCATCACGCGCAGTCACGGGTTCGTGTCCGCCTATACGCGCGCACTGCTGGTCGAGCTGGATCTGTATCGGGCGCGTCTCGGGCTCGAGCAGCTGCAGCTCGGGGAGCTGCACCTGGGCGGCGGCACGCCCACCTTCCTCACCGCCGCGGAGCTCGAGGAGCTGCTCGCCGGCCTGTGGCAGCGCGCACGGCCGCGGCCCGGCGCCGTGGCCTCGATCGAGGTGGATCCGCGCGTGACCGGCGCCGAGCAGCTCGCGGTGCTGGCGCGCCACGGGTTTCGCCGCATCAGCCTCGGGGTGCAGGATTTCGATCCGCGCGTGCAGCAGATCGTCAACCGGGTACAGAGCGAGCGCGAGGTGCGGGAGGTCACCGAGCGCGCGCGCGCGCTCGGCTTCGACAGCGTCAACTACGACCTGATCTATGGGCTGCCGCTGCAGACGGCGGCGAGCATCGAGGCGACGATGCGCGCCGTGTGCCGGCTGCGTCCGGACCGCATCGCCCTGTACGGCTACGCCCACGTGCCGTGGATCAAGCCGGGGCAGCGACGCTTCACGGAGATGGATCTGCCGCAGGGCGAGGACAAGCGCGCACTGTACGAGCTGGGTCGCGAGCGCCTGGAGAGCGAGGGCTATCGCGAGATCGGCCTGGATCACTTCGCGCTCGAGAGCGATCCGCTGTGGCAGGCACTGCAGGCCGGCACGCTGCACCGCAATTTCATGGGCTACAGCAGCTCCTTCACGCTGCCGCTGATCGGCCTCGGCGTCTCCTCGATCGGCGACGCGGGCGATGCGTACGCGCAGAACGAGAAGGACCTGCAGCGCTACCAGGAGCGGGTGGGGCAGGGGGAGCTGCCGATCCAGCGCGGGCATCTGCTGGGTGCCGAGGACCAGGTGCTGCGCAGACACATCCTGCGTCTGATGACCCGCCTGCAGACCCGCTGGGAGCGGCCCGAGGATCACACCGCCTACCTGCAGACCGCGGTGCAGCGGCTCGCCGAGCCGGCGGCCGACGGACTGGTCGAGCTCGACCCCGGCGGCTGCCGGGTCACCGACAGGGGCCGCGCCTATCTGCGCAACCTCTGCATGGCCTTCGATGCGCGGCTCGCGCGCCGCATGCCGGCCAAGGAGCTCTTCAGCCGCACCGTGTGAGCGGAGGGAGCGGGCGGCTCAGAAGGGTTTGACGACGGCCAGCAGAACGATCGGCACGACCAGCAGCAGGGAGGATTCGTTGAGCAGCCGCAGAGCCAGGGCACCGGGCAGCCGCTCGCCACGGAGCAGGCGTGCCAGCAGCCACCCGCACACTCCGTGGTAGACCAGCAGCGCGCCGACGAAGCCGAGCTTGACGCGAAGCCACGCGCCGTCGTCGTGATAGGCGAGCCACAGGGTCAGCCCGAAGGCCAGCGCGAGCACCGCCATGATCGTCATGAATGCGAACAAGCGCCGCGCCATGACGACCAGGCGACGCACGTCCTCGCCGTGCGCGGCGCCCTCGGCGTAGTGCACGAAGATGCGCGGCAGATAGAAGATGCCCGCAAGCCAGGCGATGACGAACAGCACGTGCAGGGCTTTGATCCACAACATGGGTCGGTCCGCATCGCTGATTGAGTAGAGGCGCCGCGGCCCCGCGGCGGCGCTCGCCGGTGCAAGCCACGATAATTCACTATCCCCGGCGCGCCGCAAATCGCTAGACTCGGCGCTGTCATGGGGAATGATAATCCAGGGCAGGACGCCGGGGTGGGTGCGCGCGCGCTGGCCGCCAGGCGCACGCCAGCCGCGACGCGTGCGCCAGCCGCGACGCGCACGCCAGCCGCGACGCGCACGCCAGCCGCGACAGGTGCCGCGGATGCGGCGCGCGCGCCGGCTGCCCGTACACGCGCCGCGCCGCATGACCCGAGCGCTCTATGGATCCGCGCGGTGTCGACACTGCCGCTGGGTGTGTTGTACGCCATGACCGGCGCGGTGGTGTGGCTGGCGCGCCATGCGCTGCGCTATCGGGTCGCGGTGGCGCGCGACAACCTGTGCCGCTGCTTCCCCGACCGCTCGCGCGCGCAGATCAGGCGTCTGCTGCGGCTCTATTACCGCCACCTCGGCCAGGTGATGGCGGAGTTCTTCAAGACGGCCACGATGTCGGCCGCGGCGCTCAGCGCGCGAGTGCAGCTGGTGAATCTCGAGGCGGTCCACGCGGAGACCCGCGCCGGGCGCTCGGTGCTGCTGCTGGGAGCGCACTTCTGCAACTGGGAATGGTCGCTGCATGCAGTGGCGCTGCGTGTCGGGGTGCCGATGGAAGCGGGCTACAAGCCGCTGCACAACGCGAGCGCGGATCGGGAGCTGCGCAAGCTGCGATGCCGCTTCGGGGCGCGTCTGATCGCGGCGAAGCGGCTGATGCGCGAGATCGCGCGGCGGCGCGATAGCGTGCGAGCCGTGGCACTGATCGCCGACCAGGTGCCCCTGACGAGCGGGCGGGTGTGGCTGAAGTTCCTGGGTCGCCAGACTCCCTTCTATCTGGGACCCGGCGAGATCGCGCACTCCACCGGCTACGCGACATTCTTCGCGGCGATGACGCGCATCCGACGCGGCCACTACCAGATCGAATTTCAGCCGATCTGCGCGGCCGGCGAATGCCCGGACCCGCGCGCCTTCACGGTACGCTACGCGCACCTGCTCGAGGCGCTGATCCTGGCCCACCCGGCCGATTGGACCTGGACGCACCGCCGCTGGAAGCTCCCCTGCCCGCAGGAGCTGATCGACGCGCAGACCGCGCCGCAGTGAGGCCCGGCGGGCGCGGCTGCCGCAGCCGCAGCGGCCTGCGAGCACGGCGAGGCCGGCCGCGCTTCACGCGGGCTGCTGTGCCGCGGCCTTGCGCGCGATCACGGCGGCCAGCTGCCGGATGCTCGGATGCTCGAAGATGTCGGTCACATCGATGGCGCCCGGCCAGGCGTGCTCGATGCGCTCGTGGATGGCGATCAGCTTCAGGGAGCTGGCACCCAGGTCGAACAGGTTCTCGTCGACCTCGAGGGTGCGGCCATCCAGCTCCGCCTCGCAGATGGCGCGCAGGCGCTGCTCGATCGCCCCGGCGCCGGCGGCGCCCGCCGCATCCGCCGGCGTGACGGCGCGCAGCCGCGCGAGCTCGGTGAGATCGGCCTCGAAGGCTCCGGCCAGGTAGTCCTGCTCGAGCAGGTGGCGCTGGATCTTGCCGCTGGTGGTCTTGGGGATGCGCCGCACCGGCACCACGGCATCGAGCTCCACTCCGGCGTGCTCGGCGATACGGTGCGAGAGCTCGCGCGCCAGCGGCAGGAACGCCGCGAGCTCCCCCCGGTGCAGAACGAAGCCCAGCACCGCCTCGGTCTGCGACCCCGGCGCGCGCACGCCGGCGATCACGACCTTGCCGGCCTCGAGCCCCGCGACGTCCTCGGCCATGCGCTCGAGGTCATGGGGGTAGTAGTTCTGTCCGTTGACGAACACGATCTCCTTGTCGCGGCCGGTGACGTACAGCTCCCCCTCGTAGATGACCCCCACGTCCCCGGTGCGCAGCCAGCCCTCCGCGGTGAAAGCCGCGGCGTTGGCCGCCGGGTCCGCGTAATAGCCCTGCGTGACGCTCTGTCCGCGGATCTGGATGTGGCCGACCACGCCCGCAGCGCACGGCCGATCCGCCTCGTCGGTGATGCACAGCTCGCAGTAGGGAATCGCGCCGCCGACGCTCGCCAGGCGCAGCGCCTCACGCGCCCCCGGCGCGGCCGGCTGTGCGCGCTGGCCGACTCCGAGGTGGCGACGATCGAACGCCGTGGCGCGCAGCGGCGCCCCGGGGCGCGGGAAGCTCACCGCCAGCGAGCCTTCCGCGAGGCCGTAGACCGGATACATGGCGCTCGCCGCGAGGCCGGTGCCCGCCAGGCGCGCGACAAACTCCTCGCACAGCTCCACGCTGATGGGCTCGGCGCCGTTGAAGATCAGCCGCACGTTGGACAGGTCCAGACCCTCGGGGATACGTTCGCCGAGCATCTTCAGGTAGTGCCGATAGCCGAAATTCGGCGAGCACAGCAGGCTCGCGCGCACGCGCGAGGCCAGCTGCAGCCACAGCAGCGGGCGGCGCACGAACAGCTCCGTGGGCATCAGGTGCGCGTGCACGCGGTTGGCGAACATCACCAGGTGAAAGCCGATCAGGCCCATGTCGTGCGTCAGCGGCATCCACGACAGGCTCACGTCGTCCGGGCCGAACTGCGCGACCTCGGTGGCGCCGCGCACATTGGCGAGGATGTTGGCGTGCGTGAGCATCACGCCCCTGGGCTCGCGCGTGGAGCCCGAGGAGAACTGTATGAAAGCCAGATCCTCGGGGGCGCAGCGGTGCGGGCGGCCGCTGCGGCCGAGCTCGGTGAGATCGTCCACCAGGAAGGCACGTTCGCGCAGCGCCGCGAAGGCCGCGCGCTCCGGCGCGCTGCCCTTGTCGGCCGCGAACTCGCCGATGCGCTCGAGCAGGCGCTGCTCGCTGTAGAGGTAGGGCCGCTGCAGGCGTAGGGCGATACGCAGCAGCTTGTGCCGGTGCTCGTCGCTGATTCCGGGGGCGACCGGCACCGGCACGATGCCACCCAGGATCGCGGCCCAGAAGGCATCGACGAACGGCTCGTTGCTGCCGAGGAACAGCAGCAGCCGGTCCCCGGGCTGCACGCCGAGCCGCTGCAGGCGGTAAAGAATCCCCAGCGCGCGCTCGTACAGCTCGCTGTACGCCACCGTGTGCGCCTGCTGCTCGCCCTCGTGGTAGGTCAGCCGGCCGGCGTGGCCGCGCTGCGCGTCCATCAGCGCCGTGAGCGTGGCGGCGGTCATCGGGGGGCTCTGGCGCATTGAGCGCGCGATTCTAGCGGCGATCGAGGTGCTTGGAAATGTGGACGCGCATCAATAAATCAGCAGCTTAGCTTGTCTTTCGAGCGCGCTGTGCGACAATCCGACGCCAAATGTCAAAGCCGCCGGGCAGCAGCGATTATTCGGCGTCCGATGTCCTTGCCCCGCAATTCTGGACCGGCAAGACCGAGCGGCTGACCCCGGGGATCGACGTCGCCTGCACCAAGATCGCGGTCGATCTGCAGAACCTGACGCGCGACACGGCCGACGACTGCATCCTGCGCAGCCTCGAGGCCCTGCGCGATGCCGCCTCGGCGGATACGGCCTTTGCCGCGTTCTTCGATCCGGGGGTGAGCCACATCGAGTCGGTGCTGTGGGTGCGCGGGCATTTCGCCCAGTGCCATCCCGAGGCGCTCAAGGGCGCCGCGATCGCCACGCTCCCCTGGCTCGCGCAGCGCTCCGAGCACCTGCGGCTCTCCGAGTTTCGCGACACCGCCTCGCCACGCGCCGAGCAGGCGGAGGACGCGGGGGCGTTCGCCGCGCTGTCGATCGGCTCGGCGCTGCTGGTGTGCTTCCGCATCCGCGAGCAGCCGGCGGGACTGCTCGGCATCGGCTACGGTCTGCCGCGCGGCGCCTTCGACGTGAACCTGCAGCTGCTGATGAAGCTGCTCGGCAGCAGTCTGGCCACCGGACTGGCGCTGGTGCGCCAGTCGCTGCAGCTCGGGCGCCTGGGCGAGCGCAACGCGCTCGCCGAGCGCGCCGCCAACGACGGGCTGTGGGACTTCGACGTCGAGAACAACGACGTGTACTTCTCCCCGCGCTGGCGCGCGATGCTCGGCTACGACGAGAACGATCTGAAGGGCGGCTTCGACTGGCGCAGCCTCGTGCACCCGGATGACATCTCGCGCGTGCAGGCCGCGATCCGCGAGCACGTGGCGGGCAAGACCCCGATGTTCGAGAGCGCGCACCGCATGCGTCACCGCAACGGCGAGTGGCGCTGGATCATGGGGCGCGCCGTCGCGCAGCTGGACGAGCACGGACGGCTGACGCGGCTGGTGGGCGTGGAGCTGGACATCACCGAGCGCAAGCTGTACGAGGAGGCGCTGTTCCGCGAGAAGGAGAGCGCGCAGATCACGCTGCAGTCGATCGGCGACGGGGTGATCACCACCGACGCCGCCTCGGTGATCGACTACATCAACCCGGTGGCCGAGCAGCTCACCGGCTGGCGGCTCGAGGACGCCATGGGTCGCCCGGTCGAGGAGATCTTCCGCGCCTTCCACGAGGAGACCTGCGAGCCGCTGGAGAATCCGCTGACGGTGTCGATCCGTCGCGTCCGACCGATCAAGTCGGTGCGGCCGATGCTGCTGATCCGCCGCGACGGCAACGAGCTGTACGTGGAAAGCACCGCCTCGCCGATCCGCGCCGGCAGCGGCAAGGTCGGCGGCGGCGTGCTGGTGTTCCACGACGTCAGCGAGTCGCGCGAGCTGAACCGCCGCCTGTCCTACCATGCGAGCCACGACCTGCTGACCGGGCTGGTGAATCGCCGCGAATTCGAGAACCGCCTGGAGCGCGCACTGAAGAGCGCCAAGGCGCGCGAGAGCTCCTATGCGCTGTGCTATCTGGACATCGATCAGTTCAAGATCGTCAACGACACCTGCGGCCACAGCGCCGGGGACGCGCTGCTCGGGCAGGTGGGCGCGCTGCTGAAATCCAAGGTGCGCTGGCGCGACACGCTCTCGCGCCTGGGCGGCGACGAGTTCGGCATTCTGCTGGAGAGCTGCTCGCTCGACGAGGCGATGCGCATGGCCGAGTCGCTGCGCGAGGCGGTGCGCAACTTCCGCTTCAGCTGGGAGGAGCGCGTGTTCCGGCTCGGCGCGAGCATCGGGGTGGTGCCGATCACCGCCGACAACGAGGACGTCGCGGCGATCCTGTCGGCCGCGGACGCCGCCTGCGCGGCCGCCAAGGAGCAGGGCCGCAACCGCGTGCACTCCTTCGCCGAGAACGACATCGAGCTGATGCGCCGGCGGCGCGAGATGCAATGGGCCGCGCGCATCAACGCGGCGCTCGAGGAGGGACGCTTCGAGCTGTTCCGCATGCCGATCCAGCCGCTGCAGAAGCCGGAGAGCGGCGCGCACTACGAGCTGCTGCTGCGCATGCGCGATGAGAACGGCCGCATCGTCGCGCCCGACGCGTTCATCGCCGCCGCCGAGCGCTACGGCATCACGCCGAACATCGATCGCTGGGTGATCGAGAACGCGCTGCGCTGGCTGGTGTCCGAGGCCGACGAGCGCGAGCGGCTGGCGATGTGCTCGATCAACCTGTCGGGCCAGAGCCTCGGGGACGACAAGTTCCTGCCGTTCGTCATCGAGCAGTTCCACAAGAGCGGCCTGGACGCCAGCAAGATCTGTTTCGAGATCACCGAGACCGCGGCGGTGCAGAGCTTCTCGCAGGCCAACCGCTTCATCCAGGCGCTGCACGAGCTCGGCTGCAAGTTCGCGCTCGACGACTTCGGCACCGGACTGTCCTCGTTCGGCTATCTGAAGCACTTTCCGGTCGATTACCTCAAGATCGACGGCAGCTTCGTGCGCGAGATCCTGCACGATCCGATCGACCGCGAGATGGTGCGCTCGATCAACGAGATCGGACATCTCACCGGCAAGCAGACCATCGCCGAGTTCGCCGAGAACGCCGAGATCATTCAGATGCTCGCCCATCTCGGCATCGACTACGCACAGGGCTACGGCGTCGCGCAGCCCCAGCGGCTGCTCAAGGCGGTGAGCACGGCCGCGGCGCCGGGGACCACGGGCCCCGCGGGGCCGGCCGGAACGGGCGGCGGTCCCGGCTGAGGCAGTCACTCGGGCAGTGGATAGGGCAGGGGCAGGGCCTGCGCCGGCACAAAGGTGCCCGCGGGGCCGGCGAGCGCACCGGCTTCCGTGTCGGCAGTGGCATCAGACCCGGGCGCGGCATCAGACCCGGCCGAGGGGACATCGGCGCCGGCGGCCGGCCGCGCGCCGCTCGCGGGCAGCGCGGCGACCGCGAGGAATTCCACCCTGCCGTCGGGGCGCACGGCCGCCTCGATCACCCGAAAGTCGCGACCGTCGGCCAGCCGCCCGGTGTCGCCGGGCGCGAGCCGCAGCGGCGCGCCGCTGATGAATCTCTGCATGCGCCGTTTGACCCGCCCGCGGTAGTGCGCGCGCGCGATGATTTCCTGGCCGGTGTAGCAGCCCTTGTCGAACGAGATCGCGCCGATGCAGTCGAGGTTGAGCATCTGCGCGACGAACTGGCCGGAGGTGGGCGCATACACCTGCGGCAGGCCGGCGGCGATGTCCAGCAGCCGCCAGTGCGCGCGCGCCAGGCCGGGACGCAGGTCCGCATCGCCCGCCCCCAGCACCCGCAGCCGCCGGTGCGCATCGTAGGCGACCTCGATGCCTGTCGCCTCATCGGCCGGCGCGTGCGCCGCCGGGGCGATCCCCAACAGCCGATGCGCGCCCGTCTCATCGGCGATGCTCAGCTTGGCGCGCAGCACGTAGCGGCGCAGGGTCTGGAGCGTCGCGGCCAGCAGCTCCCGCGGCAGCAGCGCCAGCAGCTCATCGGGCCGTGGCGCGAGCAGCGCGAGCAGCGCGAGCGTGCGCCCCTGCGGGTTGTGCAGCCCCGCGCGCAGCAACACGCCCGGCGCGAGCGCGGCGACATCGCCGGACAGCTGGCCCTGCAGGAACCTGCGCGCATCGGGTCCCCGGAAGCTCAGTACACCCAGATCATCCAGCGCGCAGACTGCGGATTGACTGCCGATGCTCATGGCGCCCTTCGCCGCGACGCGGGCTCGCCGCGCTGCGGGCTCGCCGCGCTGCGGTGGTCGATACGGCGCGATTCTGGCACAATTGTGCGCATGCCGGATCCCGTCACCGACGCGCCCGCGAGCGCGGCACTCGTGCTGCGCGCGGCCGCATCGCCAGCACAGGCTCCAGCGCCCGGCGCGAGCGCGACGCACGCCGCCGCCGGCGGGGGCAGCGCGCCGCGTCGGGAAGTGGGCGGCCCAGCCGGTCCGGAGCCCACCCGCTACGGTGATTGGGAGCGCCGCGGGCGCTGCATCGATTTCTGACGGGCCAGGGGAGCTTGCATGGCCGAGCGGCCGTTATCGCCGCACTTCACGGTGTACCGGTGGGCGTACACGATGACCCTGTCGATTCTGCACCGGGTGAGCGGGCTGGCGCTGTCGCTCGCACTGGTGGGATTCGTGCTGTGGCTCGCCGCCATCAGTCTCGGGCCCGCGGCCTACGACGGCCTTGCGCCGCTGCTGCATTCGCTGCCGGTGCGCGTGCTCATCGCACTGGCGATCATCGCGCTGATCTATCACTTCTGTAACGGCCTGCGGCATCTGGCCTGGGACATGGGCTGGGGCTTCGAGCTGCGCCAGGCGCGCGCGAGCGCCGTGGTGGTGGTGATCGCCGCGATCCTCGGGTGTCTCGTCTGCCTGTACTTCCTGTTTCGTCACGCGGGGGCCGCATGACGCTGCGCAGCCCGCTCGCCCGGGTGCTGAACCACGGCGCCGCCCACGGCGGGGTCAGCCACTGGATCGTCGAGCGCGTGACCGGGCTGGCGCTCGCGCCGCTGTCGATCTGGCTGCTGGTGGCGCTGCTGTCGCTGCCGCGGCTCGATCACGCCAGCCTGAGCGCCTGGGTGGCGGCGGGTTGGAATCCCGTGTGGCTCGCGCTGCTGGTGCTGCTGGCGGCGTGGCACTCGTGGCTGGGCGTGCAGATCGTGGTGGAGGATTACGTGCAGGGCGTCATCGTGAAGACCTGCACGCTGCTGCTGTCCACGTGCGTACACACGCTGCTGGCGCTCAGCGGCGTGTACGCGGTGCTGCGC
>Ga0335074_10007202_pt1 | contig 15410 bp, 16 predicted proteins | sample Lox_Sample_23_FD_206715 | JGI IMG/M metagenome (GOLD analysis project Ga0335074, IMG submission 206715) | Soil microbial communities from Loxahatchee National Wildlife Refuge, Florida, United States - Lox_Sample_2.3 | ecosystem: Environmental > Terrestrial > Soil > Wetlands | place: USA... | reverse complement strand
GACCTTCGTGCGGTATTCGATGGTGCCGCGTTTGTCGGTGATGGGCTTGCACGCGGCTCGAGCGGCGGCATCGAGCCTGGCCAGTGTGGCGTCATCAAGGGTGTGCCCGATCAGCGCGTCCGCCGCCTCCTTCACCAAAAGCGGCGTCGGCGCCACCGCGCCGAGCGAGACCCGCGCCGCCGTGCAGCGGCCGGCTTCGTCGAGCGTGACGCTGACGCCGCAGCCGACCACGGCGATGTCCATCTCGGTGCGCGGGATGAAGCGGAGATAGGCGTCGCCCGAACGCGGCGGCCGCTTCGGCAGCCGGATCTCGAGGATGAACTCGTCCGTCGCCAGAGAGGTGCGGCCGGGGCCGACGACGATCGCCTCCACCGGCGCCTCGCGCCTGCCCTTGGAGCCCAGGATCACCGCCACCGCGCCGGCGGCGATCATCGCCGGTACGCTGTCGGCGGCCGGAGAGGCGTTGCAGAGATTTCCTGCCAGGCTGGCGCGACCCTGGATCTGGGTGGATCCGATCAGGTCCATTGCCTCGACCACGCCCGGCCAGACTTGTTTCAGTCGCGGATGCGCTTCGATCACGGCACCGGGCGTCGCCGCGCCGATTATGAACTCCCCGTTTTCTTCCCGAATCCCAATGATCCCTGGAATCTTCTTGGTATCGACGATCAGGTCCGGCCTCGCCCGGCCCGATCGAAGCTGAACCAGAAGGTCGGTGCCGCCGGCCAGCAACTTGGCTTGGCCGGAGGCCCCTGCCAGCAAGGCGATGGCCTCGTTGGCTGTCGTCGGCGAGGCGTAAGTGAGGCTTGGCATCTTCGCTCCTGAATGCGCATGGCAATAGGGCCCGGTCCGCTCCCCCGCGGCCGGGCGGGCAGTCGGGCTATTCTACCGCCGACAGGCGCCGCAGGGTCAAGCGCGGCGCGGTACTTCTCCCGCCGGGGGGAGGTCGCCGCGCGCAGCGCGGTGGGCAAAGGGTGTCGGCGCGACATGCTCCCCGCCGGGAGTGGACAAACTCCTTGGCGGCCGGCTTACTTCCGGGGTCGGTCGCGCCGGGAAGGAACCATGAGAATAACCGCAATTGAAACTTCTCTGACACGTATCCCGTTTGACATGGGGGCCAGGCCGGTGGCCTTCATCGGCACACACTGGGACGCGCTCAACACGGTCTGGTTACGTGTGCGGACCGATGAGGGTCTGGATGGTTGGGGAGAGGGGTTCGGCCATGCCTGCGTGGCGGCTACCCGGACCGTCATCGATACGCAGCTCGCGCCGGCAGTGCTGGGGCAGGACGCGCGTGATATCGGAGGACTACGCCGGCGGTTGACCCAGGCATTTCACCTGTATGGCCGCAATGGCCCGCACGTCTATGCACTCTCCGCGCTCGACATCGCACTATGGGACATCGCCGGCAAAGCCGCGGGCATGCCGCTTTGCCGACTGTTCGGTGCCGTACCGCGCCAGCTCACAGCATATGCGAGCCTACTGCGCTATGGCGCACCCGACTTGGTGGCGACAGCCTGCGAACGGGCAGTGGCGCGCGGCTATCGCGACATCAAGCTGCACGAGATCGAGGTGCCGATGATAGCGGCGGCGCGCAAAGCGGTGGGGCCGGACTGTCGCTTGATGGTTGACACGAACTGCCCTTGGACCGTCTCGCAGGCCCTGGCGATGGCACGCCGGTTGCGCGAATACGACCTGACCTGGCTCGAGGAGCCGGTGTGGCCACCCGAAGACGACGCCGGCCTGGCACGCGTGCGCGCTGAAGGCGGCATCGCTGTTGCCGCTGGAGAGAATGCCGGCGGGCTGCATGACTTCAGGCGCAAGTTCGAGGCTGGCGCGATCGACGTGGCACAGCCGAGCGTGATCAAGATCGGCGGCCCCTCGGCGATGCTGGAGATTGCAGCGGTGGCGAAGGCGTTCGGCGCCCGTCTGGTGCCGCACAACGCCTATTTCGGGCCCGGTTATCTGGCGTCGCTGCACGTAAACGCGGCAGTGGGGCACGACGCACCCTTCGAGCGCATCTTCATCGATCTTGAAGCCAGCCCGTTGCATCAGGCGGTGACGGCGCACGACGGCAAAGTGGCAGTCCCGAGCGCTCCGGGACTGGGTTGCGACCCTGATCCGGAGGTCCTGAAGCGCTACCGAGTGGGCGAGCCGACCGTCGTGAAAGAGTAGTGGCGGGGTCCCCTACCACCATGGCGGGCAGCCAGACGAAAGCGAAACCGGCCCGAGTTGATCCGGGCAGGATTCGATGGCTATATGGGTCCGCGGGTAAAACTTTGGACAGCAGCATGATATCAGCTTTTGGGCGAGAACCCGCCCGATGACTTCAGGCACGCAGGAACCCTCGGACGAGATCGCCTATCCCTCCAGCATCGCTTTTGTGCTGGTCCATGTTGGATGCCTCGCCGTGTTCCTGACCGGACTGACTTGGCGCGGCCTTGTGCTGGCGATCGCATTGTACGTGGGCCGGATCTTCACGATCGGGGCCGGCTACCACCGCTACTTCGCGCATCGCGCCTTCCGCACGTCGCGGATCTTCCAGTTCTGCCTGGGGTTCCTGGCACAGACCTCGGCCCAGCGCGGCGTCCTGTGGTGGGCGGCGAAGCATCGCCTGCACCACAGACATTCGGATACCGCGGCGGATGTGCATTCACCCGTGCAGCGTGGATTCCTCTATTCCCATCTCGGTTGGATCTTTGTGCCGCGGAATGGCGACACGGACTATGCCGTGGTGCGAGACCTGACCCGATACCGGGAGCTCATGTGGCTCGACCGGCATCCCTACCTGCCGGCAGCATTGCTCGGCACGGCGACGTGGTTGATCGCCGGCTGGCCGGGTTTGGCGGTCGGATTCTGCTGCAGCACCGTGGCGGTCTGGCATGCCACATTCAGCATCAACTCGCTCGCCCATCTCAGCGGTCGCCAACGCTACGTGACCGGCGATCAGTCCAGGAACAACTGGATGCTGGCGCTGTTGACCATGGGGGAGGGCTGGCACAACAACCATCACGCCTATCAGACGTCGGTGCGACAGGGGTTCCGCTGGTGGGAGTACGATCCCACGTACTACGCGCTGCGCGTCTTGTCGTGGCTCGGCCTCGTATGGGATCTGCATGTTCCGCCGAAGGAGGTCATCCGCGGCGAGCACCGGCTGGGGAGGCTCGTCATCGACAAGGTCGCTTGCCAGCTTGCCGCGTCCTTCCCAATCAATCAAATCGCGAACCAGGTGCAGGATGCGTTGGCGCACAGGCCGGGCTGGGCGGAATTGAAGACTCGAATTTCGTCGGCAAGGACCCAGGCAGAGGCATTCTGGAGCGAAGTCGATCTGCCGGTGGTGCCCACGCTTGATGACGTCAGGCGCTATGCCAGGGAGCGCATTGCCCAGACGCCGTCGCTGGAGGAGATTGCTGTTCGCGCCAGGGAGAGGCTGCTGGAGTTGGTGTACTCACAGCTCAGCGAGGCTGCGACACTGCCGGCCACGTGATCTCATTTCACTGGCAACGGTACCGCCTTGGCCGGCGTTGTGCCGGCCCTCTCCAGCCCGTTCCCGTGGTTCAGGGAGCTGTGCGTCATCAAAGAGGCTCACACCGAGAACCACTGAGCTCGCTGGGCGTCGTCTGTCGGGGCGGGTCATTGGCCTTGGGCGGAAGGCGGCGCTTTTCGCTTCCGTATGTCCTCCGTCTCATCCTCCGCGGAACTCCGTGTGAACCACTTTCACGGAGTGTCATTCGTTGCGCACATAGTGAGCAAGGCGGCAAAGGTGTGAGTAGTTTACCGACGCAGGAGCTTGAAAGCGTGCCCAGTGGGCCCGAACCCCTGCTTATAAGCGAGGTGAATCCACAGCATGGCGAGCGGCTCCAGCCATCGTGCGGCGAGCAAAGGACCTGCGTCCAGTACCTCGAACCCGAGTTCTGCTGCGAGCCGTGTGGCAACCGCCTTGGCCGCCGCATCGTCGCCGGCTATGAACATGCTCGCTGTGTCCGCGCCAAACCGCGGGTTGGCGAAATTCGCGGCGCCGATCGTGTTGAACGCCTTGACCACCCTCGCACCGACAGCCCATCGGGCCACTTGCTCGCCGGCGGAGTCGCTTGCGCCAACCACCAAGCCCGACAGATCCGGCGCCAGTGGGTTTGTGCAATCGATGACGGTCTTTCCGGCAAGATCGCCGGCGGAGCGAATGGCATTCTCGGTTGCTGGCCAAGGGGTGGCGACGACGACGACCTCGGCAAGGGTCGCGGCCTCGGGCACGCTTCCCGCCCGCACCTGACCGCTGATCGATTTCACGAGCTGGGCGAGCTGCTGGCTTGATGGCTCACGCACGCCGAACATGATCTCGTGTCCCTTGCCAGCCCACAAGGTTCCGAGCGCACCTCCGACGTTTCCGGCGCCGATGACCGCGATCTTCATGGCATGCTCCCGTTCACAGCAGTTTCGAGGGGATGAGGACACCCTTACGGCGAGCGCGAACGCCGCTCAACTCACCAGTTGGCCACGTGCCGATGCGATTGATTTGCCAATGGCGTGAGCTTGGCAGACGTCATATCAGTCGCTGCCGGGGATCCAAGGTGGAGAGCCCGGCTTCTCACGAGATACGAAATCTGCCGGCGCTGATTTGTTCCTTGATACGTCCAGCGATAGCCGAGGCGTCCGCTTCGTCGTCATGAATGGTATAATGATCTGCTTTCTCAAAAAGCCGATAGAAGTTGATATAGGAGGTATAGTCGGCAATCCTGCCTTCCGCTCGGCTGAAGGCTCGGGCCGCGCACACGGCTTGGCTCGGCCGCAGCAGAATATAAACAAGCGGCACCTCCTTGAGGATAATCTGGGCGGTCTTCAGGAACTCAGGTGGAATAGAAAAATCGAGCAGAACATCGTAGCCGGACCGGGCGAATGGCAAGGTCGCGGCAGTCATCGCGCGCATGATGGTACGAAAGTTCTCTCTCCGATCCCAATTCTTGGATTTCTTGATAAATGACCAGAATGTGTCCCCTTCGATGTAGGAGAGCGGTTCGGGGAGGATGGACACAAGCTCGCGGGCAACGGTCGTCTTGCCCGCGCCGACGGGGCCGGAAAGCATGATGACCGTGCCCATGTTTCGCCTCCTGTTTCTTTCTGTCCCGGGTTTAGCCGCAAGCGCCCGGCGGTACGCTGGACGTCGGCTCGATGTCCACCACCACCGCCTCGAACGGGGCGCCGTCACGGCGAGTGTCGGGGATTTTGTTGGTGTCCCGCAAGGTGCGCCAGGGCAGTTGGAGAGGCGCTTGTTTCAGAAAATACCGGCCGCAATTCCCATGGCCAAGGCGGCGCCGACCTCCTCGCAGCGGATCAGCTCGGTGCGGTCGATGATCGTCGGCGCCAGGATCGTCTCTGGCGTTTGGGCGTGGGTGCAGACGATCAGCGGTTCGGCGATGGCGCGGAGCCGCCAGCCGGTGGCGATGCGGGCGATCTGGCGGGCAGCATTGTGGCCATCGCTGCCGGCGCAGATCAGCGCGGCATACGGCCGGCCATTGATGCGATCCAACACGGCGTAATAGGTGCGGTCGAAGAACTCTTTCATCTGGCCGGCCAACGCCGCGAGGTTCTCCGGCGTGGCGAAGATGTAGCCATCGGCCGCCAACACGTCGCTCGCTTGAGCTTGCGGCGCCGGGAGCAGGCGAACCGTTACCTCAGCTTCGAGGCTGGCACCGCGGCGCGCAGCTTCGGCCATCTGTCGGGCGCCCCCGGTGCGGGAATGACACACGACGAGCAGCGTCCTCACGGTAGGTCGGCCGCCTGCGTGCGGCAGTCGATCCGGCGTGCCGACCCCCTTCCCCCGCCCCCCCTCCCGCAAGGGCAGGGGAGTGGTGCGGCGGGCGGCTCGGCGGAGTCTGGGCTTGGGCTGGGGGGCCGTTGCGTCCAGTGTGGCGTGGATGCTGGCCACGGTCTCGGGCGGCAGGCGCCGGATGGTCTGTGCCAGACGGTTCGCCAACGCCGTCTGCTCGGGCGTGAGACCGGAGGTATCCACCAGTACTCGCGGGCGGGACAGTCGCGCGAGGCGCGCCAGCTCATCGGCGTCGTCCCAGATCAGGCCGAAGAACTCGTTGACCTGGTGCACCAGCCCCACGCTCGGCGCGCTGCGCTTGCCGTGCTCCAGCGCGGATAGGTAGGCTGCGCTCACCTGCAGCTCGGCGGCCAACTGCCGCAGGGTGACGCCGCGCTCGGCACGCAGCCCGCGGAGACGCGCTCCGAACGGGGTCATTGCGACACCGCCAAAGGCGTGGGGCGGATGCAGTCCGCTATTCGTTCGGCTCGGCTTCGCACGGTGCGGCACCCCCGTGATCATGCTGCTCGCCGCTGCCGATTCTGCCAAGCTTGCCGCCGGCGCGGTCGGCGCTTTATCGTCGGTGGCATGGACCGCGACGTACCCCGCGCTCATCACGACCTCGGCGGCGTGTCGAAATTCATGTGCGCGCCGATCGACACCGAGCCGCATGTGTTGAGCGAATTTGATAAACGGGTGGATGCGCTGCGAGCAGTACTCAGTCTCAAGGGGCTGATGACCGTCGATGAGCTGCGTCGAGGGATCGAGGAAATCCCCGAGGACGAGTACCACCGGCTCAGCTACTACCAGCGCTGGATCCGTTCGATCACCGCCATTTTGATGCGCAAGGGCGTGATCACCGAGGCGGAGTTGTCAGCCGCGTTGGAGCGCCGGTAATGGCGGCGTTCGCTCCCGGCACGACGGTGCGGGTGAAGGACGATTGGCCGGAAAGCCGCGGCCCGGCGCATATCCGAACGCCGCATTATCTGCGGGGGATGCATGGACGCGTGGTGCGGCGCCTGGGGGCCTTCGCCAACCCCGAGGACTTGGCCTTCGCCCGGCCTGCCGAACGCCGCTCGCTCTATCACGTGGCGTTCGACCAGCCGGCCGTGTGGCAGGAGGGGCGAGCGGGGGACGAACTGCTGGTGGAACTCTTCGAGCATTGGCTGGAGCCGGCATGAGCACGATCCTGGAGACCGACGGCGAACGGCTGCTCGCGGCACTCGGTGTGCTGCTTGCCGAGAAGGGAATCGCCAGTCCGGCCGAGATCGCCGAGCGCATCGCAATCACTGACCAAGCCAGCCCGGCGCAGGGCGCGCGCATGGTGGCGCGCGCCTGGACCGATCCGGCGTTCCGCACCCTGATGGTTGAGGATGGCACGCGGGCCGCGGAGGCGATGGGCATTTCGTTGCGCGGTATGCCGCCGCTCGGGGTGCTGGAGAACACGCCGGACTTGCACAATCTGGTCGTCTGCACGCTGTGCAGTTGCTACCCACGCGCGGTGCTGGGGTATCCGCCGTTTTGGTACAAGTCTGCCGCCTATCGGGCGCGCGCCGTACGTGATCCGCGCGGGCTGATCGCCGAATGGGGCACCGTGCTCGCCGACGGCGTGCGGGTCCGCGTGGTCGATTCCACCGCTGACTACCGGTGGATGGTGCTGCCGATGCGCCCCGCCGGGACCGAAGGCTGGAGCGAGCAGCTTCTGGCCGGGATCGTGCGCGAAGGCGACATGATCGGGGTCACGGTCCCGCAGGCCACCTGACCAATGCCATTACCTGGCCGACAATTCGGAGCCCATACTGCTGACGGGCAAATCACCCGTGCGCGTCGCACCGATCACTGGGAATCCAAGGTTAGGAACGTCTTGCCTTAGGTCACCGCAATCCAGTCGCTCCGAAACTCCCTTCACCGCGAGAACTGACGCGGATCCTTCTGTAGCAATAGCAATGGGCCCTGATTACGGCCCAGTTATATTACCGAAAAGGACCCCGATTCTGCGGTTCGTTAATGGTCATCAAATATCATGAGGTCTTATCAAAGCTTTTTCACGGCAACGTGACCGTCGCGGATTTCCATAATCTATATTGAGCGCAACGCTCAACCAACCACCCATTGAGCCGTGCTGGCCGAAGCCAGCGATGCTACCGGAAGAGGTGCGCATGAGTATGACACGCAAAACCGTGCTTTGGGCCGCAGGATTGGGCCTGGGGTTAGGCTGCACCTGGGGTGCCCAGGCCAGCTACATAGTTACTTTGGCCGGCCACGGTGGCTCGCTGGGTGCATATACGTACACTTACGACGTCTCGCTCGACGCCCTTCAGAAGGTGACACCTGGCGATATCGGCACCACGGGGAATCCGTCGTTCTTCTCGGTGCTCGACATCGGGACCTACACCGCGATTGGCGAGACCGGGCTACTCTCAACGGATTACACCTTCTCTAATCCGCTGGTCAGCCCAAAGGCATTCGACCAGAATCCGCCCGACAGCTCGCTGATCGCGAATGTCCAGGCCGACTACGTCGGCACAGCTACCCTGGCTCCGTTGACCGTCCTGGGCACGTTCACAATCACGACGACGATCGGGCCGTCGATCCGCAGCGACGTGTCGTACGAAGCCCAGTCGATCAAAGCCGTCGGCAATGCGGCAGGGCTACCGGCCGGCAACACGACCTTCACGAGTGGACCGGCGGTGCACATCCCGGAGCCCAGCACGTTTGCACTGCTCGCGACCGGTTTTGTTGGGCTGGGATTCATTCGGCGAAGGCAGGGCTAGTTAGCTTCGAACAGTTTCCACCGGCTGCGCTGCCGCGGCAGACGCCACTGCGGTGAGAGGATCGGGTGCCCGAAGGGTCAGGCCACTCCGCGATGGAGTGGCCTTTCCTGTCCGGCTTCCGCTGTAGCGCCGACTATTTGCTGCGACGAAGCCGGGCCTCGAGACGCCGATCGATCGCGATGTCCAGCGGATCCGGGGTGCGCAGCGGGAGGCTATACCCCGGCACCTCGAGCCCGAGAGCGCGCGCGCAAGCGGTCAACTTGACGTCGAAAGCAGCCAAAATCGCGCCGATCCTTTCGGCGACGGCGAGGTGAAGAGCGTCTGATGCGCACAAGCTCAAGTCAAGGCGACAGATGAATGTGCCGGCGGTTTGCACGTCGGCCGAGGTCGTTGGTACACGCTGTCTTCCTGCGGCCCAGACGTCGAAATCCAAGAAGACGGCCGCGCCGCAGCGGCGGCAAGCACACGGTTTCGGAAACGCAGCGCGATCACGACGGCAAACTCCGTCGCCGCGAAATCACTTACCACGATGGTCGGTTTGGCTTCACGAAGGAAGACCTCCGCTCGCTCGGAGAGCGCGTCCCGTATCGGCAAGGCGACAAGAACGTTGGTGTCCAGATAGACGCTCACTCGTAATCTTCGTCGCGCATCCTGCGGACCGAGGCGACAGCATCTTCGGTCCCCTTGCAGGGTATCCGATGCGCTCGCAACCACTCGACATGGGCTTCGGCGATCCGGTGCCGCGGGGGCGACACCGGCTTGATCTCGACGACCCGATTGCCGTGACGGGTGATCACCACGCCCTCGCCTTTCAGGACGCGGTCTCTACGAAGCAATCCCCTGCGGCGTTGCCAGGAGATTGCTTCGCTTCGCTTGCAATGACAGCAACGGGCACGGCGCACCATGCCGTCGCGCCCCGCCCGCACCGGGTCGCCCTGGGCGCTAGTCCCGCAGCTCCGGAATGACCCAGAGCGGCTTCTCACCCCGCTCCATACGCTGGACGTTATCGAACCCGTTGCGGAACCGGCTATACTGATTGTCCCACGTCGGCCCGGCGAAATGCGGCGTCAGCACGACGTTGTCGAGCCTGAACAACGGATTGTCCGTCGGCGGTGGCTCGCGGTCGAACACGTCCAGCCCCGCCCCGGCAATCGAGCCGCTGGTCAGCGCTTCGTACAGTGCAGGCTCATCGACCACCGGGCCGCGACAAGTGTTGATCAGATAGGCGCTCGGCTTCATCAGCTTGAGCTCGGACGCGCCGATCATGTGCCGGGTCTGCGGCGTCAGCGGCACGTGCAGCGAGACAACGTCCGACGTACGCAGCAGCTCGTTCAGTAGGCGGAAGCGCACGCCTAGTGCATCCGACTGATCCTCGGTAAGCCGCACGATGTCGTAATACTGCACTTCCAGCCCGAATGCCTTCGCCAACCGCGCGACCTTCTTGCCGATCGTGCCGAGGCCGACGATACCGAGCGTGCGGCCGTAGATCTCGTATAGCCTCACGCTGGCAATGTCGTTGCCGCGCCAGCGGCCTGACACAACCATGGAATGCTGCCACACCAGTCGCCGGGAGACCGCGAGCATCAGCAACAGCGCATGCTCGGCCACCGCGATCGCATTGGCGCCGCCGTTGTTGCACACCGGCACGCCGGCGCGGCGGGCGGCTTCGATATCGACGCGGTCGTAGCCGGCGCTGAGAAGCTGCACCAGCTTCAGCTTCGGTGCCGATTTATAGAACGCGTCGTCCATCTTCACTTCGCCCAGCCCGACGAGATACTCCACGTCGTGCAGCGCCTCGTTCCATTGAGGGCTGGCGGTACGCGCCAGCACGACATCGAAGCCGGCGGGGGCCAGTTCGCGCATGACCTCGCTTGCGTTGAGCGGGTTATCGGGGACGAGGATCTTTGGCGCCATCGGACTTCCTCCGGATTGCTGGGCGTCACCACGATAGGCCGGTCAGCGCAGTCCCGGAAGCACCCCGATCCCCATCGCCCGGCGCATGAAGACCCGCTTGAGCGGCGGTGTACGGTTCACGGCGGCGAGCCCGATATCACGCGCAATGCGCAGGAGGCGGCTGTTGTTGCTGAACAGCCGATCGAGGCCGTCGGTGATCGCCAGCATCGCCAGGTTGTCGCCTCGCCGGCGATGCTGATAGCGCGCGAGCAGCGTCGATGCACCTGAATCGTCACCGGTTTCATGTGCATCGAGCAGCAGCCCAGCCAATGCAATGGCGTCACGAAATCCCAGGTTCAGCCCCTGCCCGGCGATCGGATGAATGCCGTGCGCCGCGTCGCCAATCACGGCCAGTCGTGTATCGGTGTAGCGGTGCACCAGCATGGCCGACAGCGGATAGCTCCAGCGGCGGCCGATCGGCCGAACTCTGCCCAGATGATCACCGAGGCGCCTGGCAATCTCGTGCGCGAAGCGGTCATCGTCCGCCGCCAGCATGCGCTCGGCGATATCGCTTCGCTCGGTCCAGACGATGGCAGACACGTTTGGAGCGCCGCCGGCTTGTGCGTCGGCGCTCGCGCTCATCGGCAGTTGGGCGAACGGACCGCCGGGCAGGAAATGTTCGAGCGCGACGTTGCCGTGCGGCCGTTCGTGGCTGATTGCGGAGACGATGCTGGTCTGCCGGTAGCGCAGATGGGTTGTCGGGATACGAGCGGCTTCGCGCAGCGGCGATGCGCGACCTTCGGCCGCCACCACCAGCCGGGACTGGATCGCCGGACCACCGGCGATCCGCACAATGGCAGAGTCGGAGAACCGCTCGACGGCGATCCGCGCCGGAGCGAACACCCTGATCGGTGACAACGTCCGCAGATGGCCATTCAACGCGACCCGCAGGCTGCGCGCCTCGATCATCCATCCGAACGGGCCCCCATCCCCGCCGGCCTCGTAATGGTCGAAATGCAGGCACAGTGGCGAGGCTGGCCGGCCCAGTCGTCCGTCACTCACTCGTATGCCGAGGATCGGGCAAGCCGGCTCCGAGAGCTTCGCCCAAACCCCTGCCTCCTCCAGCAGGCGACGCGACCCGGCGGCAATTGCATAGGCGCGGCCGTCGAACGCCGGGTGCTCCATCGGCGGCAGCGGCGCCCGGTCCACCACCACCGTCGCAATCCCTGCTTGCGCCAGCCGGCAGGCAAGCGTGCCACCGACCGGCCCCGCCCCGACTACGCACACGTCAGCAGTGATCGTCGGGCTCATTTCGAGTCATTGCGAGGACAGCAAGCGAAGCGTGGCGGAACGAAGCAATCCTCGGCCGAGTGCGAATCTTGCGAGAGACTGCTTCGCTTCGCTGGCAACGACGGAGGCGATCCGAGACGTCACGACCCGACCTTCAGTGTTGAGACCAACCCCCGCAGGCAAGCCAGTACGGACAGCGCCGTCAGCTTTCCCGTGCGCGGGTTCTCCGCACTCGGCACGCCTTCGATCGTCATCGTAAAGCGAGCCGCATCCGCCTCGACCCGAATCGTGTGCGTGTTCCGAGCGACTGTCGGATCGGCCCAGATCTCAACGCGGGTCCGGGTCGGTCCGATGCCGGCGAGGGCGAGCGCAGCCGCGACGTTTACGTTGGCAGGGAAGCCGCGCGCCGCGTCGAATGCGGTACCGGCGAAGACGCGGAGTGGCTCGGTAATCCCGGCGATATCGATCCCGTTCCGTACCAGGTACGGAGCGCCTAGCAGGCCGGCAGGCGGTTTTCGCGTCTCGATCGAGACACTTTCGACCGGGCCCTCCGCCGCCGCGCGAACCGCATCCAGACCCAACAGCGCGCCGGTGGGCACCACGATCCGCGCACGGGTCTGCTGCGCCCGACGCACCAGCTCCATACGCGGCAACAAAGCCCCGACCGAGGCAGGGATCAGAACGCGGCCGGCTTCGATCGCGGGGACGGCGATCTGCTTGAACAGCGCGGCCGGAACCGCTTCGACGACGATATCCGCCGCTGCCAGCTCGGGAAGCGTCACCACGCGGGGAGGGTCGGCAAAGCCCGCCACGCGGTCTCTCGCCCGGGCCTCGTCACGGGCAGCGACAGCGATCAGTTGCAGGCCGTCGACCCCGCCGTCCAAGGCGCGCGCGACGGGGAGGCCAATCGCCCCAAGCCCGCCGACCGCCACCGTCCTGATCATGCCGTGCCCTCCGCCACAGCGCGCGCCACTGCGAGCTCCTCGGACGTATTGACGTTCAGAAACGGGTCGCATGGCAATGCCGGAAACACGACGGCCCGCGTGCCGATTTCGGCGGCGAATCGACCAACCGAGCGCGGCGCGCCGGCCGACAGCGCAAACCGCAGGGTCGACCGCACGCTGACCGGCCACAGCGCCGCAAGATAATGGCGCATCCCATTGCTTTCCGCGCAGGCCGGCGCGGGGGAGAGCGCAGCAGCCAGCCCGGCTCGCACGAATGGCGTGTCGCCCGGCACGGTCAGCAACGCCTCGGCGCCCAGCCCGGCGGCCCAGTCGAGCCCGGCGAGCACACCCGCCAACGGACCGCTTCCGGCAAAGTCACCGTCCGGCAAGACTGGGCGACCGAACGCGGCGAAGCGGGATGGATCACCGTTGGCGCTGATCGCGACCGCCTCTGCTTCGGTCGCCAGCACCTCAAGCACGCGCTCAAGCATGCTGCGACCACCGATCCGCAGCAGCGGCTTGTCGCCGCCGCCCAGTCGCCGCGAACGCCCGCCGGCCAGCGCGAGACCGGCGATCACGGTAAAAAGGTGGGGCGAGCGATGGGACTCGAACCCACGGCATCCAGGACCACAACCTGGCGCTCTACCAACTGAGCTACGCCCGCCATCGATGCGCGGCCTTTAGAGCCCTCAGCCGGCGGCCGTCAATCGCCGGTCTCGGAAATGCCGCCACAGCCGGTCGATCGCCTCGTCGAGCACCGCCTCGCGCTTGCAGAAGGCGAAGCGCGCAAAGTGCCGCGGCGGATCGGGCGCATCGTAGAACGCGGTGACCGGCACCGCTGTGACCCCGGCGTGCTCAGTGATATGGCGACAGAACGCCATGTCGTCACCGTTGAAGCCGAGCGGGCGGAAATCGGCGGTGACGAAATAGCTCCCGCGCGTCGGCAGGACTGTCATCCCCAGCGCGGACAGGCCGGCAGCAAGATGGTCCCGCTTGGCCTGCAGGTCGGCGCCCAGGCTTTGGAAGTAGGCTTCATCCTTGGCAAGCCCCAATGCGACCGCGCGCTGCAGGTTGGGCGCCGTGGTGAAGGTCAGGTTCTGATGCGCCTTGGCAACCACCCGAGCGAGCGGCGCCGGCGCGGTGACGTAGCCCACCTTCCAGCCGGTCAGCGAGAAGGTCTTCCCGGCGCTGCCGATACGCATCACCCGCTCGCGCAGACCCGGCAGGGTCATCAGCGGGATGTGGCGCCAACCGTCGAAGGTCAGGTGCTCATATACCTCGTCACAGATCGCATAGGCACCGTGGCGCACCAGGAGATCGGCGATGAATGCCAACTCGGGCGCGGTGAACACCTTGCCCGTCGGGTTCATAGGGGTGTTGAGCAGGATCATCTTCGTCTTCGGCCCGAACGCTGCGGCCAGCGCAGTCCGCGGCAGCTCCCAATCAGGAGGCATCAGGCGCACCAGGCGCGGTATGGCGCCCAGCAGGCGCACTACCGGCAAATAGGTGTCGTACAGCGGCTCGATCAGCACGACCTCGTCGCCTGGATCGAGCAGCGCCATCAGACAGGCGGTGATCGCCTCGGTAGCGCCCGACGTCACCACCACCTCGGTCATGGGATCGACATCGAGGCCGTAGAACCGGACATCATGTGCGGCGACCGCCTGGCGCAGCTCGAGCAGGCCGGGCATCGGCGGATACTGGTTGCGGCCGTCGAACAGCGCGGCCGCCGCCGCCTGCAGGAGGTCCGGCGGGCCGTCGGTATCCGGAAATCCCTGGCCCAGGTTGATTGACTGATGCTCCGCAGCCAGCGCCGACATGACGGTGAAGATCGTCGTGCCGAGCCCGCCCAGCAGGGAATTGACGTTCTTCAATGGGACGCGGCTCCTTCCCAGGAGGGCGGCACTATGCGTGGCGGCGGCTTCGGGTCAACCGACCGGATAATAGGTTGCCCAAATCGCGGGCACGCAGGCTGGCCCGCGCCCACTGGCTGGGCTAAGCACAGGATTGCAGGCCGGACCCCGGCATCCAGCCGGCTGGCACGGCACATGCACCCCACAGGAGGCCCGGCAAATCCCGGGCGCAGACAAGAGATGAAAAAGATCGAGGCGGTCATCAAGCCGTTCAAGTTGGACGAGGTGAAGGAGGCGTTGCACGAAGTCGGGCTGCAAGGGATCACGGTGGTGGAGGCCAAGGGATTTGGGCGTCAGAAGGGCCACACCGAACTCTATCGCGGCGCCGAATACGTGGTGGATTTCCTGCCCAAGGTGAAAATAGAGGTGGTTTGCGAGGACCGCGTCGTCGAACGGGCCGTGGAGGCGATCGTCAATGCCGCCCGAACCGGTCGTATCGGCGACGGCAAGATCTTCGTTTCCTCGGTCGAGGAGGTGATTCGTATTCGTACTGGTGAGCGGGGTGAGAGCGCGATCTAAGGGCGGACAAAGGAGATGGCCGGCACAAGGCCGGCCATGAGGAGCGATGGAAAGCCGCTTCCGGCGGGCGGCCGAAAAGACTACACGACCGGGCTATCCGGGCCGCGCGGTGCGGCCCTTTCTGTAGGCGCAGAAGCAACGGGGATCAGAAGAATGGCGAAACGGGACGACGGCAACGGCAGCGGAGTCGGCAAGGTGATGGAGATGCTGAAGGAGCACTCCGTCGAATATGTGGACCTGCGGTTCACCGACCCGCGCGGCAAATGGCAGCACACGG
>Ga0335074_10007201_pt1 | contig 15410 bp, 10 predicted proteins | sample Lox_Sample_23_FD_206715 | JGI IMG/M metagenome (GOLD analysis project Ga0335074, IMG submission 206715) | Soil microbial communities from Loxahatchee National Wildlife Refuge, Florida, United States - Lox_Sample_2.3 | ecosystem: Environmental > Terrestrial > Soil > Wetlands | place: USA... | reverse complement strand
CGGGCGATGACCGGGTTGAGATCGAGGTCGGTGACCTCGGGCAGGTCGTCGGCGAGCCGGGACACCCGCAGCAAGACGTCGCGCAGCCCACCGACGTCGGCGGCGGGCGCGCCGCGGTAGCCGAGCAGCAGCGGCGCCGACCGGATGGAGTGGATCAGCTTGTCCGCATCGGTGTCGGTCAGCGGCGCGAGCCGCGCGGAGTGGTCGGCGAGCACCTCGGTGGCCACGCCGCCGAGGCCGAAGACCACGAGCGGGCCGAACGTGCGGTCATCGGCCACCCCGATGATGACCTCGGTGCCGCCGGTGATCATCGGCTGCACCAGGATCCGGCGGAGCCGGTCACCGAAGCGGTTCATCAGCCAGCGGTAGGCGCCGCGCACGTCGGTCTCGGTGCGCAGGTCGAGCTGGACCGCGCCCGCGTCGGTCTTGTGCACGAGGCCGGGCACGTCGGCCTTGAGGACGACCGGGGCTGCTACTGCCGCCGCCGCGGCAACGGCCGCGTCCTCGCTGGTGACCGGGGTGAGCTCGGCCAGCGGTATCCCGTAGCAGCGCAGCAGCTCGGCGGTGTCGTCGGGTGGAAGCCACCCCCCGCCCCCCTCCCCTACCTGGGCGAGGAAGTCGCGCACGAGCGTCCTGGCGTCGTCGGCCCTGATGTCCGGGAAGTCCGGGACCTGGCCGCGGGGCTCGGCCCGCCAGGCTCCGTACTTGGCGGCGCGGGCGAACGCGGCCGCCGCCGCCTCCGGGTAGCCATAAGCAGGTATCTCGCCCGCTCCGTCATGTCCGGCGCCGTTTGCTCCGCCCGGCGTGCGCCGCGGGAGGAGCCGGACGGATTCGGTCTGGTCGAGGACGACGGCGGCGAGCGGGATCGTCAGCCGGGCCTGCTGGACGGCGGTCACCAGGTCGCCGGTGGCGCCGGTCGGCAGGACCAGCGCGATGATCGCGTCCACGTCCTCGTCCTCCCCGATCAGCTCGAGGCACTGCTGGAAGGTCTCAGCGGACACCGCGGCCGTCGTGTCCACCGGGCCGGTGATCGCGCCGCCGTCCGGTACCAGCGCGTGCAGTCGGCGCCGGGTGGCGCCGCGCGGCTGGTGCACCGTCAGCCCCAGGTCCGTGCACGCGTCGGCGGCAAGCACGCCGGCGCCGCCGACGTTGGACACGATGGCGACGGTCCTTCCGGCGGGCACGGGCTGGGTCGCGACCAGCGCGGTGACCTCGATCAGCTCCCCGAAGCCCGGCGTGGCGATGACGCCGGCCTGCTCGAACAGCGCATCGCGAGTGACCAGGGGGGAGGCGACCGCCGCGGTGTGGGAGGCGGCCGCCGCCTGCCCGGCGGCCGAGCGTCCGGCCTGTACGGCGAGCACCGGTATGGACGCGCTGACCCGGCGCGCCGTGCGGGCGAACTTGCGCGGGTTGCCGAACGACTCGATGTACAGCACCACGAGCCTGGTCACCCCGTCCTGTTCCCACCACAGGAGCATGTCGTTGCTCGACACGTCGAGCTTGTTGCCGACGGACGCGAACGAGGAGATCCCGATGCCGAGCCGAGACAGCTGGTGCACCATCGCGAATCCGAGGCCGCCGGATTGCATCACCAGGCCGGCCGTGCCAGGCCGCGGGTGGCTAGCGGCGAAGGTGGCGTCCAGGCCGAGGCCGGGGACCGCGACGCCGAAGCAGTTCGGGCCCACCAGCCGCATCCCGTGCCGACGGCACACGGCCAGCAGGTCGGCCGAGGCGGCGGTGTCCAGCCCGGACGTGATCACGGTAAGCGCCCGCACGCCGAGCGTGCCGCAGTCCTCGGCGGCCTGTAGCACTGCGGGCGCCGGCACCGCGATCAGCGCGAGATCCGGGGCCTCGGGAAGGTCGGCCACGGTCGGCACGCAGTGCACTCCGCCGATCTGGTTGGCGTGCGGGTTCACCGCGTAGAGGCGGCCGGCGTACCCGCCCGTGCGGATGTTGTCCAGGATTGACCGGCCCACCGTCCCCGGCCGTCGGCTCGCGCCGATGACCACGACCGACTCGGGTGCCAGCAGGTGCCGCAGGCTGGCCGCGTCGGCGGAGCCTTCCCGCTTGTCGACCATCCGGAGGTAGGAATCCAGGTCGGTGCTGGCGTCGCCGTAGGGGAGCGGGAACGTCATTTCGGTGATCCCGTCGGCGGAGTGCCGGCGGACCGGCAGGCCTGCATCCGCGAAGACCTTCAGCATCGCCGTGTTCTCCGTCAGCGCTTCCCCCGTGAACGCCTTCAGTCCGAGGCCCGTCCCCAGCGAGACCAGGTGCTCCAGCAGCAGCGTCGCCACACCACGCCCGTGCATCCGGTCGGCGACCGCGACCGCGATCTCTGCGGTGTCACCAGTGTCGGCGACCTCATACGTGGCGACCCCGATCACCTCGCCGTCGAGCAGCGCGAGCAGCGCCGCGTGATCGAGACCGGGCTCACGGCACACCCGCCGGGCCTCGCTCTCCGCCGCGACCCGGCTGAGGCCGAAAAACCGCAAATAGAGGTTGTCTGGCGACATCCCCTCATGCAGCGCCTTGACCGCGTTGAAGTCCTCCGGCTCTGCCCGCCGGATCTCGACCGTCATGCCATCGGCCAGCAGCGCGAACGCGCTGCCGGCCGCCGGCTGCGCCGATGCATGTAGATTGCGCATCACGTCTCCTGTCCCTCTGTCACTTCATGCTGCCAGCCGGGATCCCGGTGATGCCGGAGATCTGCCGGTGGCTGAGTCCCTTCTGCGTCAGCGAGATCGACGGTGAGCCGCTGCTTTTCCAGCAGCGTCCACATCGCGGTCACGACACCGGCATCGATGATGCGCGCCAGACCGAAGTCCTCCGCGAACGTCTCCTGCACCAGGTCTTCCGCGTCGGCCCGGTTACGGGTCACCCGACACGCCTTCCGGTACAGCGCGCTCGCGTGCCCGCGGATCGCGTTCTCATCCCAAACGACCGTCATCGCCTGCCTCCGGCTCCGCGCCTGCTGTACTTTCTCCCTTCCATCACCCTCACGAAGGAATCTCGCCACCACCAGGGACCAACGTCACGTAACAGCCGGTTCCCGGTCGACGCTTTCTAGTCGTACGTGCCAGGAACCGCGGGCAGCCTCGTGCCGTCGACCGCCTAGGTGAGCTGTCTCTCGACGTCGGCTACCCATCAACCGCCCTGACCGCCACGGTCAGCGTCTTGCTCACCCGCCTGCATGATCAGATACTCTGCGGCTACGCCGTGGCGGTGGCGCGGTCAGCTTGCGGATGTTCAGCCGTCAGCGTGAGGTCTTCCACGGTCGCGCCGACCGCGCACAGCGCCGCGAGCGACGCCCGGTAATGGTGACCGCACAGCCATAGGTCGACGGGATGCGCCCGCCCGGGTACCGGCGGCATCATGACCTTTACGACGGGTCCGGCGGGACAGCAGCAGGCCTTCGCCGGGACCGAAGGATCGGTGAATCTCGGTCGCTCCGGCACCGGAGCTTGGTGTGTTTGATGCCCGCTGAACATGTTTCCAGGCTCCCGCCGGCTGGTGCGCGAGGGCAGGGGCGGACGTCCTCTTCCGGTTATGACGTTCGTCAGGACGTGCGATCAGAGCCGGGACCGGGGGAGCGGTGCTCTGGCGGCTCCCTGTGGGTCAGACGCCGACTATTCCGGTTACCGACTCCCCGTCGAGCAGCTTGCCGGTCAGCGACCCGCGCCAGGGCGCGCGATACGGCGCCACCCCGCCGTTGGACTTCAGGATCCAGTAACTGTCGGCTGCCATCAGACGCGGGGACGTCCGAGCACCGGATCAGCGGCCTACCGGTGCTAGTGATGGGAAGGGAGGTCGCGGGCGTGGTTACCGAGGCCGACCTGCTCGCCGCGCAGGAGAAGACCGCGCGGGGCGTGCGGATGGAGACGCGTACCGTGTAGGGAGGCTGCCAGTTGTCGGCGAGGGCGGCGCGCTCGCCGGGATCGTCACCCGCCGTGACCTGCTGAGCGTGTTCCTGCACCCGGACGCTGAGATCGCCCTCGACGTCCCCTAGGTCCTCGGAGAGATACTGCCCGCGGACCCCGGCAGCGTCACCGCGGCAGTACGCAACGGCGTCGTGACGCTCACCGGGCCCGGACCCGGGTCGGGCGAGCACGCGGACCTCATGTTTGCCGCCATCCGGCTGATCTAGGACATCGACTGTGTAGTAGACGTCGTAACCGGCTCACGAGGCCCGCAGCGCACCGCCCGTCCGGGCAGTACGTCCCGCACCTGCTGGCTAGAGCCTGAAGTCCGGACCCGGAGGCGGTCAGCTCGCATAGCGGTACCATCACGCGACCTGACGCGCAGCGCAGGATGGGTGAATCCCGGACCGGCGCGCGCCGCGGTCGCGTGATCGCAATGGCGGCGGGGTGGTTTCCGACCTTGATCGTGGTCTCGGCGATCTGACGCTGCTGCGGATGGCTGGCGGTCGCGCCCCCTGCCGTGGCGTCAGCCGCGGGCAGTTAGGCCCAGCAGGCCCGCGCCGCAGACGGCGACAACGCGCCATGGAGAGGTAACCATGGTAAGCACCCTTCCTGCTTGCCGGTGATGCGCGCTCAGGGTTCGAGTTCGCAATAATCAACGGTGTTCCGGACCGTGTTCAGGGGTAGGGCCAGTCGCCGACAATCGCGCGGACCGGGAGCACCAGATTCCGCATCGCTCTGGATGCACCCCCAGCCGGGCGCCCGTGCCAGGCCAGCAGGGTTCCGGGGTCACGATCCGGTGCAGCCACAGTTGCCCGAGCAGGCTGGGGAAGGGCGACGACCACCTTCTGGGGCTGCCCGGGCGGCGCGATCACGCCTACCGGTGGCCGACGGTAGCCGGAGCTGAGGAGGACGGCGGCGTGCTCGCTGGGCTTACCGTCGGGGTCGTGGTGGCGGTCGGGCTTACCGTCGGGGTCGTGGTGGCCGTCGGGGTCGTGGTGGCGGTTGGGGTCACCGTCGGGGTGGTCGTGGCGGTCGGCGTTGGCGTGGTCGTGGCGGTCGGGGTCGGCGTTGGTGTCGATGTCGAGGTCTTGGACGGTGCCGGGGCGGGTGTTGTCGCGGCCGGGGACTGGACCGGGCGAACGAGGCTGGGCCCGGTGCTGAGGCGGCCGGTGAGCATCAGCGCGATCGCGAGCGCCGCCACGGCGCCAACGGCGATCATTCCGCCTGCCGCGATGCCCGCGGCGATGGAATGGCGCTCGCGCCGGTACTCGGTGTCACGGCGGTCGCGCAGCCAGGCGGGCAGCGCGGCGCGGCGGGCGGCCCAGCTGTTGAACGGCGCGGCGGCCATGCCGAGCGTGGGCACGAAAAGCAGGCCAGCCAGCAGCGGCCCGCTCAGCGTGTCTGTCTTGGTCAGCGCGGCGGCCATCCCGGCCGCACCGAAGAGCGCGAGGAGGGTTTCCGCCCAGTTGGCGCACAGCGCGTGCCACCAGCTGGTCCGCTCGCCGGTCTTCGGGGTCCGCAGGAAGGCTGCCTTCTTCGCGAACAAGGCGAGCACCGAGGCGCGGGCCACCACGAGCGAGGTGGACTGCCAGATGAAGAACGCCCCGATCGCGTCGCGCCACGTCGCGCCGGTGCTGCGGCGCACCAGCGCGATCGCGCGGACCAGGCTGAGCAGGACGAGCACCGGGACGGTGGCGACGAGGAAGACTGTCAGCTTGCGGAACAGCTGGCCGCCGCCGGTCGCGATGTTCACCGCGCCGGCCAGCAGGAAGATCAGGAACAGCAGCCCGAGGAGGTCGCCGTACCATTCCAGCCCGCCCGACAGGTACGACCAGCGCTGGCCCGCCGACAGGTGGTTCTTTCTCGTCTCCCGGCCGGGCAGCAGGGACTTCCAGTGCATCCGCAGCAGCTGGATGCCGCCGAAGCACCACCGGTACCGCTGGCCCTTGAGCGCCTCGAACGTCAGCGGCATGATCCCGTAGCCGCCGGACTCATCGACGTGCATGCCGGACCAGCCTGCGCGAAGCAGCCGGAGCGAGATCTCCGCGTCCTCGGTGATGCACCATTCGTCCCAGCCGCCGAGCTCGTCGAGCGCGACCCTCCTGATCAGGCCCATGGTGCCGGCGAAGATCGCGCCGTCGCGTTCGTTCCTCGAGGGCTGGGAGACGGCGAAGAAGTACTTGTAGGAGTAGTAGAGCCGCCGGTAGTAGCGGGCGTGCTGCCAGTCGCGGTAGTCCTGCGGCGCCTGCACGAACCCGATCCACGGGTCGGCGAACAGGGGGACGCAGTCCCGCAGCCATTCCGGCTCGACCTGGTAGTCGGAGTCGACCACGCCGATAATCTCGGCGTCCGGGTCGGTGAGGTGCCGCAGCGCGTAGTTGAGCGCGCCCGACTTGTAGCCGGGCCAGTTTTCCAGGTGCTTGAACGTGACGCCGTGCCGCCGGCACCAGGACTCGACCGGGCGCCACAGCCACTCGTCGTCGGTGTTGTCGTCGATGCAGACGATCTGCACGCGGGGGTAGTCCAGGCGCAGCAGCGCCCGGAGTGTGTCGATGACCATGGCCGGCGGCTCGTTATGGGCCGGGACGTGCACGCTGACCAGGGGCGGAGGGTTACCGGCGACCGGGCCGACCGCCCGCAGCGCCGCGGTGGGCACCCGCAGGCGCGGGTCGAGCGGGGCGCGCCGGCGGTGCCAGTGCTGGGTGCCGAGCGCGTCGCACAGCTCCCACAGGTAAGCGCAGCACATCAGCGCGGCGACCACCTCAAGGCAGCAGAGCAGCACGCCGCCGGCCGTGCTTTCCGGGCCAAGGTGGCTGGCGAAGGTCCACTCAAACGCGTACACCAGGTAGACGATGAAGAGGTAGGTGGTCGACGCCCAGCACAGGTGCGCCCGTGGCGACCACCTCCTGGTGACCGGGAGCCAGAGCAGGCCGGCCACCGCCACGGCCCCGCTCCCGATGATGAGGTTTTCTTCCGTCGCTCTCAGCAGGTACAGCACGCCGGCCGCCGCGGCGGCCAGCACCGCGGTGCCGGCGACGGCCAGGATGACCCGCCATATCGCCGCCCGGGCGCTCGCCGCCCGCGCATGGTGCCTAGCTGGCAGGAACAGCGCGGCGGAGCCAAGCGGCGCGGCGACGAGCCCGGCGATCACCAGTGCTTCAAGCATGAGAGTCTCCCGCGCCCGGGTACGTCGCCGCTGCCGTGGTGAACGCCGCGCAGGCGTCAGCGTCGTCTTCGAGGCGCCAGTTCTGGTGGTAGATGCCGGCGTGCTGTGTCGCGTCGAACCAGACCACGCCGGCCAGATGCGCGGAACGGACGCCCGCGAACAGCGCGCCGATCTGGCTCTCCCGGTCCGTAGTGGTGCCCACGGCGGTCTCGGCGATCAGCAGCGGCGCGCTGCTGAACGCGCGGATGTCGCGGATGGTCGAACCGAACACCGAGCCGAAGGTGTCCGTGGCCCGGAAGTAGTAGCCGTCGACACCGGTCCAGTTGACCCAATCCGCGCCCGGCCACCACGGACGCAGCGAGCCCGGCGCCCCGTTGACGGAGTTGACCGTCCACAGCCAGGTGACGTTGGCCGCTCCCTCGGCGCGGAAGACACGCACGACATGGCGCCAGGCGGCCACGAACGTCGCGGGCGACGTGTGACCGTCGCCCCAGGAGTACCAGGTCCCGTTCATCTCGTGCCCGAAGGACAAGATCACCGGATGGCCGAACGCCACGACGGCGTCCGCATAGGAACGCAGGTAAGCATCCGAGCCGCCCGCGGCGATGGAGGCCAGCGTCACGCCGTTCGGCTGAAGCTGGACGAGCACGTAGGCGTCGCGACCCCAGGCCGTCTGCGCGAATGAGCTGCTGAACGGGTCGTTCCACGGCGAGTAGTACACAACGATCCCGGGCTGCACGCCGGTCGCGGCGGTGAACTCCGCGATCTGCGACCAGCTGCCCGGCGCCCCCGGCTCATAGACACCCACCAGCGGGCTCGCCGGGGCGGGGACCGGCGTCAGAGGCTGCTGCGACGTCAGCGGGGTCAGGCACCCCGCGGCAGCCAGCAACACAGCGGCTATCGCCGCTATTGTGCCTCTTCGCACCACGACGCCTCCAGCCGGAGGAAATCCTACGACAATTGCACTCTATTAACGGATGCGGCACCGCACCGCTGTCTTTGGTCTCCCGAATTCGGTCTTTGGTCCCCCGATTCATATGGGTCGTATGCCGATGCCTTCCAGGACATCGCCCTTCTCAGCAAACCCGGAGCACAACAAAGAAACGGGAGGCACCCCATTCTGGGTTTGAGATTCAGTCCGGTCAGGGCGAACCGGTCGCCGTGGACTTGCGCATAACGACGGCTGAGGTCCTGCTCTTGCTGACTCTCGGCTCTAGACATCCACTGCGGCCGGCTCAAGCGTGAAATCAGCAGCATGGCGGCGGGTCGCTTTGTGTATCGAACACGATTAGCCCTGGCCGTGCTGTGCGGGAAAGAAGGAGGCCGCGATGAAAATGCACATCATGAAAGCACTCGTCGCTGCCGGGGCGGCGGGAGCACTAACCGTGCCGTGCCTGACCGGTACCGGCGGTGCCGCCGCCGCAGCAGCAGCGCCCTCACCGGTCCAGGCCGGACGTACAGTCCCCATCGCCTCGCTGAGAGTGCGCGGCAGCTTCCAATGGCCGCCGCCAGCTTCGCGTCCGTCACCAGAGATGTCGTGCTCGGCGGCTCCGGCTGCACCATTAGCGACCCATGCCGGGGCGGACGCCGAACGCTCCGCCGGCGGGCTGCCTCGTGGCAGGGGATCCGGCATCCGGGTCAATGGTCATCTGATGTGGACGGCCATTGCGGGCCGGACGTGGTATCCGGTCAGGTTCTGAACTGACAGCCCGCAGCAAACGGCCCGCCGGAGCGGGACCGCTGTCTCCGGCGGCCCGCCCTAGCGTCTCGCTCACTAGTGGCACGGCAGTGAGTCGAACACTGCTTGCGCGCGGGGAAGTTGATCCCGCGGGCCGCGCCCGTTTCTGGCTGATACCGATCAGCTCGTGCCATGTTCCACTGTTACTAATAGTTGACATCAAGCCGTCTGTGCCGGTGTAGGGCCTTATGTCATCGGGTGAGCTGGCCCAAAGTCTGAGTCGCCCGGCCCGGGACTAAGGACCCTGGCAACTGGTGACCGAGACCCCTGCCAGGGCCGCGTGCGCTCATGAACGCTTGAGGGATAACGCACCACGACGACCGTGTCCTGTCGGTCGCAGAGCTGGCCCGGGTGGAGGGCGAGGGCGCCATGTACATCCGGGCCAGTGACAACAGGGTCGAGGAGGTGCGGCCGGACATCTACGAGCCGCCCCGGTTCTTCGAGGCGTTCCTGCGCGGCCGCTCCTGTACTAAGCCGCCCGACATCACCGCCCGGATCTGCGGCATCTGCCCGGTTGCCTAGCAGATGAGCGCGTGCCTGGCGGTCGAGGACGCGTGCGGGGTCACCGTCGACGGCCGGGCCGCTCGCCTTATCGTCGTCGCTCGTGACTGGGTGCGTGGTCAGGCGGCGACACCCGGTCCCGGCTGCGGGTGCTGCTTCGCCCATTCCTGATAGGCGGCTACCGCGGTGGGCAGGGTCGGGAAGATCCGCTGCGCGCCGATCTTGGGGGCGAGGCCGAACGCCTGCAGGTCATCGAGAAGGTCCTGCTTGACCCGGGCGAGCGCGAAGATGGTCCCGCCGCGGCTGAGCTCGTCGCGGACTGCGTCGACGGCCTCCAGCGCGGTGTAGTCGACCTCCACATTGGCCTCGACGTTCAGCACGAACCATCGCGCCGGCCCGGTGCATTGACCGGCAGCGGCGAGGGCGCGGCGGCGGAAGTCCTGGGCGTTGGCGAAGAACAGCGGCGCGTCGTACCGGTAGACCACCAGACCCGGGATCGTGCGCGCCTGCGGGTAGTCGTCGAGGTCGTGCATGCCCGCCAGCCCCGGTACCAGGCCGAGGATGGCGTCGTGGGGGCGGCCCACCCGCCGCAACAGGTCCGCGACCGACAGGCCCACGGCCGCAAGTACCCCGTACAGGATGTTGAACCCGAGGACTGCCGCGCAGGCGGCTAGGGCCAGCACGAATTCGCTGCGGCGGAAGCGGGCCAGTCGGCGGAACGCGCGGACATCGATCAGGCGCACGGCGGCGTAGATGACGATCGCGCCGAGCGTGGGCAGCGGGAACGAGGCCAAGACAGGGCCGGCGAACAGCAGCACGCCGAGCACCGAGGCCAGCGCGGCCAGCGAATACGCCTGGGTGTGCGCCCCGGCCGTACGGGCGACAGCGGTTCTGCTGGCGCTGCTGCTGACTGGGAATCCGTGCAGCAGGCTGGCTCCGGCGTTCGAGACGCCGAGCGCCAGGAGCTCGGCGTTGGCGTCGATGGTCTCGCCGGCCTGCTCGAACGCCCGCGCGGTCAGCACATCGTCGCTGAAGGCTACGAGGAGCACGCTGAGTGCGGGCAGGATCAGCTCCCGGACCTCACGCAGGCTCAGCGGGGGGATTCCCGGCACCGGCAGGCCGACCGGGAGGTGTCCCGCGAGCGCCACGTCGTGCCGGCCCAGCCCGAAGGCGGCGCACGCGGCCGTGGACAGCAGGACGGCCATTAGCGGTCCGGGCAGCCAGGGCCACCAAGCCCGGGCGGCGAACAGGAATACCAGCACGGCCCCGGCGATCACCACATCCCCAGGCTTGACCTGCGCCAGGTCGCGCGCGAACGAGGTCAGCTGGCTGATGAAGCTCTCCCCGGTGACCCGCACGCCGGTGAGTCGGCCAAGCTGCCCGGCGACCATGATGAGCGCGACGCCGGCCAGGTAGCCCACGACCACCGGTCGCGACAGCATGTCCGCGAGGAAACCTAGCCGCACCAGCCAGGACATCACGGCCAGCGAGCCGACCAGCAGCGCCAGTATCGTGGCCAGCTCTGCGTAGCGCACCGGGTCGCCCGCGGCCAGTGGTCCGATGGCCACGGCGGTCATCAGCGCGGTCGTCGACTCCGGCCCCAGCGAGACCAGCCGTGACGAGCCCAGCACCGCGTAGCAGGCCAGCGGCGGCACGGCTGCCCACAAGCCGGCCACCGGCGGCAGGCCGGCAACCCCGGCGTACGCCATGACCTGCGGGACTAGGTACGCCGCCACGGTAACCCCGGCGATCAGGTCTCCGCACAGCCATGTCCGCCGGTAACCGCGCAGCACGGCCAAGCCCGGCGCGACGGCCGGCCACCACCGCTTAGGTCCGTCAGTGGTGCCCATCCCTGCTCCTGCCTGCCTTACCGGAGCGCCGCTTCCGGCGTGCGCCTGTGGTGTGCCCCAGCCGCCTCGCCGCCGCGATATGCCCGGCCGCGGGAGTCCACCACTATGTCGGCGGTACGGCTGTGCTCACACAGCACACAGGCGTCCGAGCCGCGCATCAGCAGCGGCCACACGCCGCTGGACCCAACGGTGATCTCGGCGTAATGCAGGCCTAGGCTCAGGATCTCCTCACCGCGGCACTGCGCCAGATCGAAGACCGGCGCCTCGCTGAGCAGCGCCAGGTAATCCGGCGCCCACGCATGGCAGACCGTCAGCTTGGCCCCGCGCTGCTTAGCCTCCCGGGCGGCCCACCGCGGCGCCAGCACCCAGGCATGCCGCCGGTCCGCGATCGCGACCCGGTAGTCCGGGCATCGTTGTAGCGCCGCGGGCAGCGGCCGGATATGCGGCCGGGTCGCGAGGACCGCGCGTTCCAGGAGAACGCACGGCAGTCGCACGGCCTCGAACAGGCCAAGCTCCTCATAGGCGAAGAACGCGACCGTGTGGCCGAGCCGGTCACGCCCGTGCGCGGCCAGCGCGCCGCGCACTGCATCGCGATCGGGGCGCCTGACCCCTGCGGTGCGCAGGCCGTCCAGGCTGACGGCACTGACGCCAGCCATCAGGTCACCGGCCCTGGCGGCCAGGCTCCGCACCCCGGCAGGATCCAGTGGCACCGGCAGGTACAGCGACAGCACGGCCGATCCGTGCGCGTACATCTCCCGCAGCTTCTCCACATCCGCGTAACTGATCATCGCAGCCTCCCTCGGCCCCGCTGCGGCGGCAAGCGGCTGTCGGCTGCCTACCCGTCGCGTCGCCGCGGCTTCGCGAGGAGCAGCAGCTCATGGGCCCGCCTGGCAGCTTCCTCGGCTCTGGGGTTCTCCGGCTCAGCCATCGGGCTGCCCTCAAGCCCGCGCGCAAGCACCTCGACCGCCTCGGCGAGCGCGTCCACCCGGGCCTCGAGTCGGCGCAGCCCTTCAGCCGCAGCCGTCGTGACGGAATCAAACTCTGGCTCACTCATGGACGCCAGGCTCTCCCGCCCCGATGCGGCCGGCCAGGGTCTTTCGTCACACGGCAGGTACTTTGAAGTCCCGCCGCTGCAGTTCTCCCTCCCGTGTCCCGCCCGAAGCAGGCCAACGCAACCTGGAACGTCTCCGCGTCCCATCGCATTCAGCCCCACCGGGCTGGACACGTCTCCGACTGAGGAGGGGAGGAGTGAGGGGCGCGGAGACCGGGAGCCTCCCGCTCCCGCTGGCGCCGAGTCTCGCGCGCTGGACCCCGGCCGCCCGTAGCACCAGCAGCGGCACCACGGGTGCCGTGCGGCATCTGGACCCGGTTGCCGGCGTCGCAATCCCGCCGCCAGCCCTGACAGGACCGAAACGCCCTCAGTGGGCGGATTTCCCGAGCTACCTACTGAGCGCCTGGTCCGGCCCTACGGGTCGGGGCGACTCCGGCGCCCGGACGCGTTCGGTGCGGCCCGCTCACGAATCTGGCGAGCGCCGGGACGTTGGGTTGCCAGGGGGGAGACCATGGTCCCTGCCGCGGGGAAGCCTCGCACGGGCATGGTGAATGAGGCATGTGCCATGAAGCAAATGACGAGGCGGCCGGATGAGAATGGTCAGCGAGGCTACGCCGGGCGGTAGAGCGGCACCTGCGCCACTACCAGCGGGCGGGAACGATAGCCCGGGTGTGCCGTGGTGGGGCGTGGTCTCGGCGTTGGCGGCTCCTCTGCTGCTGGTCACCGGGTGGACGATCGCCGCCACGCTACAACCGCGTCCGTTCAACGCCGTAGCTGGCACTGTCAGTGCCCTCGCGGCGCTGGGCGCCGCCGACCGGTGGGTGATGACGCTTGCGTTCGCGGCGGCTGGGGCTTGCGAGGTCGTAACCGGGCTGGCGCTCCGGCCGGCCGCTGCACCGGGACGGCTCATCCTGATGGCGGGCGGCGTGGCCGGCGTGCTCGTCGCGGCTAATCCCGAGCACGCCGGGGGCTCGCTGGCGCACGCGTGCTGGGCGGGGATCGGCTTCGCGGCCCTGGTGACGTGGCCGGGAGGGGCCTGGCGGCGCGGCCTGTCGGTGCCCTGGGGACTGCGGCCGACCGTTTCCGCCGTCGTAACCGGCATAATGATCGGCCTCCTTGCGTGGTTCCTCGCGGAGCTGGTGACACGTGGTGGACAGGCCGGCCTGGCCGAGCGGATTATGGGCGTAGTACAGGCGGGCTGGCCGCTCGCGGTAGTCCTGTCCTGTCGTCTGGGCTGGCCAGGTGCCCGGACGGTGGCCGCCGGAGTCGGCAATGAGCATACTGCGCGGCGGTCCGCCCGTGCGCGATACCTGCGAGTCCGTCACGCCCGGTGCGCAAGGGGGCCCGGCACTGTGCGGTACCGCCCGATCGGGCGGTACCGCGTGGCTTAGGTCATTCCCGTCCCGTCAGGTTGGCCGGTTCCGTGATGGTGAGGTCCGCGTGCAGTTCCAGGAATCAGGCAGCGCGCGGGGATGTCGCTGCGGGCGGGCTGGGGCCCGCATGCAGCGGCGCGGCGCCAGGCTGCGTGCTCGGGCCGTGTCCGCGAGAAGGCGGGCCGGACATCAGGGTCAGCAGCAGGCCGAACGCACAGGCGCCGAGAGCGAGTGCCGGCAGCCCGCCGCCGGGGGCGAAGCCGCCGATCGCGAGCCTTGCGAGCCCGAACCCGACGGCGGCCAGACCGGCCAGTAGGACGGCCGGGGACCACGGCCGGCTGGATCGGAGTCCGTCTGGCAGCACGCGCAGCAGGGGCCGGTGAACCCAGAGCAGGCCGGCGATGAGCGGGATCAGGATCACGGCCAGCAGGGCAATCCAGGCCGGTCGCAGTTCCCACCACTCGGCCGACCCGATCCGGGGCTGCGGCATCACCTCGGTCGGATAGAAAGCGACCGCCACAATGATCACCGGTATCATGTGCCACAGGTAAACGAGCATGACTCCAGGGGTGAGGCGGGTGACGAACCGCCACCAGCGAGGGCGGGTGAGCAGCCGCGACACTGCGGGAGCCGCCGCCAGGACCAGGCCGGCCTGGGCGGCCGCATAGGCCAGCAGCGCGATCGAGGGCGGGCTGGTATTGCTGACCCGCTCACCAGCACCGATCATGTCCACTGGGAAGGGCCCCAAGCTGGTGAGGCCGGCCAGGGCCGCCACGCCCGCGGCCGCGAGGGCGTACGGCCGCCAGCGCGGGCAAGTCAGGGTGCCGTCGCGCCAGGCGAACCCCCACACATACATTGATCCCCATACCAGCAGGTAATTCGCGTAGCCGACGACATGGACGCGAGCGCCGACCACGCCCGCGTCAACCGCGGCAGCACCGAGCGCCATCACCGCGGGCACCGCGAGGCCCCACCGCCGGTTAACGGCCACCAGCGCCGGGGTCAGGGCGATCAGCATCAGGTACACCGGCAGGAACCACAGCTGGAGCGCGACCAGCCAGCCAGCCTGAGCCAGCTCGCCCGCGCTCGCACCTGCCATGCGTGCTACCGCGACGGCGAGGACGGCCACTGTCACGTACACCGCCGTCGGCCACAGCAAGCCCATCGCGTGTACCCGCACCCAGACGGCCCAGTCGGTTCCCCGTTCCCGGTGCCTGGTCCACGAGTCGGCGTGGACGTACCCGCCGACCAGGAAGAAGACCGGCATCACCTGGAAGGCCAGGGTGACCCAGCCGGCCCAGCTGATGAAGTTGATCGCATCCAGGCCCGACAGCCGCCCATCCCGGTAGGTCAGCGAGGTCAGCAGCCAGTGGCCGAACGCCACCGCACCGATCGCCACTACCCGCAACAGGTCCGCGTAGCGATACCGTCCGGACGCCGGCTGGGGGTCAGGCGCAGGCATCATGAGGCCAGCCTGATGCTGTCGCTTGCGGAGTCTCGATCGCGCAGGTCAGCGACACGGTACCAGCAGCAAGGGCGTGGTAATGCGAGCCGCGACGTCGGCCGCGACACTTCCCATGAAGAGACCGCCGAGGTGGTGAAACCTAGGGAGCCCCAGAACCAGGATGTCGGATGCGGGCTCGGGTCCTTGATGCGCGATGGCCTGAGCGGTGTCCTCCTGGCTAACCGTGCGCACAGTGACCCCACGGGCCTTGACCCCCTGGTCACGGAGCTGTGTGACCGCCGTTCCGATGATTGTCCTCAGCTCAGTGTCGTCTTTGAGCCAGGTCCCGGTGTCGAAGTAGGTGTCC
>Ga0335074_10007200_pt1 | contig 15411 bp, 12 predicted proteins | sample Lox_Sample_23_FD_206715 | JGI IMG/M metagenome (GOLD analysis project Ga0335074, IMG submission 206715) | Soil microbial communities from Loxahatchee National Wildlife Refuge, Florida, United States - Lox_Sample_2.3 | ecosystem: Environmental > Terrestrial > Soil > Wetlands | place: USA... | reverse complement strand
GTGTTTTCGCCATCGGTCAAGTCCCTTTTTCGGCGCCGACGTACCGAATCCACTTGAAGAAGAGAGCCGGTTCGGTCGAGAGATTATTCGCGTTTCCGTAGACCAGATAGAACTCGTTGCGGGAGAAGAGAAAGTGCGCCGCAACCGAGACATTTCCGGCGTTCACGAAGCATCCCGGCTGGTAGAGGTTCGTGGCGCAAATCGTCGTGTTATATGTCAGCGCCTGGTAGGAGACGGGGAGATTGCCGCCGATGATGCGCCGCACGCCAACGTCGAATTGGAACTCCTTGCTAAGCTGCCAGTCGAGCGACGTACGCTCGAGCCACTGATTCGTTGTTAGTTCGTCTGAATACGCCGTAAGGTACTTGTCTTCGTCGGTCTCGAGCGCGAGATGAACGCGCCGGGTGATCGGCAGCGTCGTCAAGTACGTCCACGCGACCAAGTGACCGTGGTAGTAGTCACCGCCGCTGTACGTTATGTAGGTCGGCGTGTTGGTGTTGCCGCGATAGCCGAGATAGAAACCGTTCCCGTCGAAGGGCAAGAACTCATTAGCGAACGTTCTCACGCCGTTCCAAACGCCAAAGAAATGAACGCTCACCAGATCGCGAAAATCGAAGTAGATCTGCGGATCGGCGTCGGTCTGCGCGAGCTGATCGAAATGGTTGTTGTACCGGGCGAAGTACACGCTCGGGATGATGTCGTGCAGCAAGCGCTTGGGCGCAAAATTGAACGTGTGACTTCCGTAGGCCTGATAGCCGAGAATGTCGCTTTGGGCCGTGTACCCGTCGAGCGGTGCGAATTGCGCGCCGATGCGCTGTGTGCCCGCGGTTACCGTCGTGAGCGCGGTCAAGTAACCCAGGCCGAGATCGTGATACGTGCCCAGGCTTGGATCGGTTACCAGCGTCCCTGCCTCCACGCCGTTGTTGCTATAGAGAAAGACATGTGCGCGCTGATCGAAGTAGCCGCCGTCGAGCGTGTCCGTGTTGTCGTTGAGCCCGTACGCCGCGACGTTGACGCGTTGAGCGTTGATCGCGATTGACTGGCCCGGGTCCTCATAACTGTAGTTGATGGTTTGCGCTTGGTCGGTACGGCCTTCACCGAGTGCGTCGAAGCCGGCAAAGTTCACGTGGCCCTGCGTACCTTCGACGCCGTACCCTTGGGCAAAGGTTGGAATCGACGGAGTATAGAGCGTTTGCGGACAATTCGAGCAGTTGAACTTGGAGTTGAAGAATGACGAGAGCTGCGTGAAGAAGGGGCGCACCTCGTTGTACTGACGCGCGAATGCGGTCGGAGCGATGGTTTGTTGATCGCTCTCGACGTTCGAATAGTCCGGATGCAGGGTGCCGACGAACGAGGCCGTCGGCGTAAAGGGGAGTGAGAAGTCGGCTCCGACGCGCGAGGTGCTGCCGCCGTTTTCTTTCGAGGTCGCTTCGCCGAGTGCGTACGGCTGGAAGCGTACCGGATTGCGCGAGGCTGCACCCTTCCCGCCGGCCGGCGCGATGCCGACACCGGTGAGCGTTCCTATGAAGGTGGGGTCGGTCGCGGACGTCGCGACCGGCGAATACACCCACACGTCAACGGCATTGGTGGCAACGGTGAAGTGAACGAATTGGGCTTTCCACGTATGCGAACCGCCGGTGCGCATGATGGCCAGCGGAATGCGCATCGTTACCACGTACCCCTTCGCGGTAGACTTGGCAACCGCCGTCCACTCGGGTGAATAGGCGCTATTCTCAGTCGACGTTTGATACCGTGCGCCGTTGGGATTGGCGAAAAACGCGTACTGAAAGCCACGTTGACCTTGCGGATCGAGATACACGGCGACGTAATCGTCGTTCTCTACCGAGCTGCCGTTGGTATGCTGGTTTGCGGTAACGCTACTCGCAGTGACGTCGAATGCGACGTAGAGCGCGGTTCCGTCTTGCGTTACGCGCACGTGTGCGGGTGCGGGGGCGGGGCGCCGGTACGTGAAGTCATAGGCGACCGTTAGCGCAGCGGCCTTAGCCCACGACTCGTCGATCGTGCCGGTCAAGGACGGCGCCGCGGTCGCGGGCAGCGCGACCATCGGCAAATCGGCCGCGACGGCGAGCCCGCGACTCGCAAACAGCAATGCAGCACAGGCCAACAGCGTTCGTCTCACGTCACCAACATACAGTCGAAACGGCGCACGGTTTCAGTCCGTCCGCCGTTTCGAGCGATCTTTGAGCGAGCGCTTCTAAGTCTAGGGCGTTGCCGTAATATTCCCGCACGAAACGTACGTGCCGAGGTCGGTTCCGCTCTTGTGCACGTTGATAGCATACGTGCCCTTGAGGAGATCGGCGAGTTGCACGCCTTTTACGGTCGAGAGGCTTGTTCCGTTCACGGTGTTGGCCAGTGGGTACTCGGGCGCCTTATTGATGTGTCCGCAATTGCCGACGTGAATGTGCGTCGGTTGCGGCACGTCTTGCGGGGTACCGTCCAGCTTGACCGCGACGCGCACGCCGTCGGATACCTGGGTGAGCGTTGCCATGCCGTTCTCACCGCTGTCGTTCTGTGCCACCATCTTGATCGTGACCGTTGTCGGCGCATCGGCCGAAGCCGCCGCCGCGAGAACGCCCGCGAGCGCGGCGCCGAGAAGAGCGAATCGAAGACTTTTCATGGTGCGGATCTCCTTCTAACCGTGAGAACGTCAGTGGTTGCATTCGGGGTTGCGAGTGACGGCCGTATTAAGGGCCACGAGTGCCTGCGAACGAAGGCTGCAGTATGCGTCGGCCGTTCCATCCGGTACGGGCGCATCGGCGCCGTCGATGATGTCGATCAGGAATCCGAGTTCGCCGTTCACCCGTGCGACCGCGGCGGCGCCCTTGGCGTCTTTGCGCGCTTGGGCGCGCCCATGGGCTTCGTACGTGCGATTCATAAGCATCGCAACGTCGTGCGCCATCCGGTATTGCCGGACGAGGGCGGCTTGCGATATTCGGATACGCGGATCCATGAGCAGTGTCAGCGCGGCTGAGCGCGTGACGCCGTCGACCGTGAGGCGCACCGTGTAGTGTCCGGGCACGACCAGCGCGCCTTGCGGCACCCGCGGCGTGTCCTGGTCGTTGGCCGAAATTGGAAGATCGTAGTGCAGTGCTTGGGGCGCCGGCTCGTGCAGATCCCAAACGAAGCGGTGCATGCCTGCGTCCGTCGCAGGGCGGACGAACGGTTGCTCCCAGTAGGTCGGCTTATCGAACTCGATCGGAGGCGGCGCCACGTCGTCGCTCGAGTAGCGCCGGACGAGCGCGCCGTTCGCGTCGTAAACCGCGATCGCGACGTGCGCCGCGGGCGCCGGCAGCGTGTAGTAGAAGATTGCGCCGTCGGGCGGATTCATCCCGTGCGGCTCTTCAGGCGGCAGCGGCGTGTCGGTGTTGGTGTTTCGCCGCACGCGATAGGTGACGGTCGGTGCAAAGAGATGCGGGCCGCTCCACCCACTCGTACGCGCGAGCTCGCGCAGCGGCTCGATGTCGTCGAGAATCCAAAAACCGCGACCGTGTGTGGCGACCACGAGATCGTTGCCGTGCACGTCGAGATCCCGCATCGACGTGTGGGGGAGATTGAGTTGCAGCGATTGCCAGTGCGCGCCGTCGTCGAATGAGAGATAGACGTTCCCCTCGGTGCCGGCGTACAACAGGCCGGGAACCATGGGATCGGCGCGGACCGCGTTGACGGGTTCGTCGGCGGGCAAGCCGTCGGTGATCTTCGTCCAATGCGCGCCGCCGTCGTGGGTGCGATAGATCCACGGGCGCAGATCGTCGAGGCGGAAGCGATTGACGGCAATGTAGGCGGTGTTGTCGTCGAAGCGCGACGCGTCGATGATCGAGATCTTGCTCCATGGTGTTAACGCCGGCGGCGTGACGTTGCGCCAGTGCGCACCGCCGTCGCGCGTGATCCATACCAGCCCGTCGTCGGTGCCGGCCCAGATCGTGCCCGCATGACGGTACGACGGCGCGAGCGCATAGATCACACCGCGATGCGCACCCTTTTGCGGATCGTTGGATTCGAACGCGGCGATGACGCCGGGAATCGCGGGATGCGGGCGCGAGAGATCCGGACTGATCGTGTGCCAGCTCATCCCGCCGTCACGTGTGACGTAGAGTTGATTCGCGCCGAAATACATCAGCGACCGATCGAAGTGGTCGAACGCGATCGGCTGCGTGCGCACGACGCGATAGCCCTTCGGACGCAACGGATGCGGCGAGACTTCTTGCGCTTGCGTCGTTCGTTCGTCGTACTTCTCGACCTTGCCGCCGTAAGTGACGCCGGGGTGGAGCGGATCGGGAACGACATAGCCATACTCTTCGGCGCCGGCGGTGTGCCAGTCGCGCTCGGTAATCTCGCCCCAGTCGCCGCGGCTGATGACGCATGCCGAGCCTGATTCCTGCTGGCCGCCGCAGACCCAATATGGAAAGCGATCGTCGGTGTTGACGTGATACATCTGCGCGGTCGGCTGATTGTACCAGGAGCTCCAAGTCGCCCCGTGATCGACCGAGATCGTCGCGCCTTGGTCGCTTACCAAAGCGATGATGCCGGGGTCGTTGGGGTTGATCCAGATGTTCTGATAGTCGTCGCCGCCCGGCGCGCCCTTGATCGCCGTAAAGTGCTTTCCGCCGTCGGTCGAACGATATGTCGACGTATCGGTGACGTAGACGGTTTGCGGGTCTTTGGGATCGACTGCGATCGCGACGAGATCGTCACCGCGTTCGCCGATCGTATTCTGATCGTCGCTCATCATCGTAAAGTGCTCGCCGCCGTCGTCGCTACGGAAGACCGCACCACCCGAGTCGCCGAAGCCGTCGACGTAGGTGTAGACAATTTGCGTGTTCGAGGGCGCGACGGCAATCTCGGCGCGACCCATCGCGGCCGGCAGTCCGCCTTGCAAGCGCGTCCAATGGTCGCCGCCGTCGGTCGACTTGAAGATTCCGCTGCCGGGACGCTCGAAGGAATCACCAATCTCCCATGGCGCCTGTCGCGCTGCCCACAACGTGGCATAGACCACCTGCGGGTTGGAGGGATCGATCTGCACGTTGTACGCGCCTGTGTTGTCGTCGTGATACAGGACGCGCGTGAATGTTGTGCCACCATCGAGAGAACGATAGATACCGCGTTCAGGATTGGGGCCGTACGGATGCCCAAGCACCGCGACGAAGAGGCGATCCGGATTGGTCGGATCGACCGCGATCTGCGGAATCTGCTGGCCGTCACGCAGGCCAAGATGCTGCCAGCTGTGGCCGCCGTCGGTCGACTTGTACATGCCGTCACCGACCGAAAGATCGGGACGCTGCAGTCCCTCGCCGCTGCCCGCATAGATCACGTTCGGGTCGCTGCCGGCAACCGCCAGCGATCCGATCGATCCCGTCGGCGCGTCATCGAAGATCGGCGTCCAGGTGCGTCCCGCATCGTCGGTGCGCCAAATGCCGCCGTTGACGGCGGCGATGTAGAAACGGTTCGGGGCGCTCGGCACGCCGGCAACCGCCTTGGTGCGGCCGCCACGCAGCGGCCCAATGAAGCGCCACTGCAGTCCGGCATATTGCGCGCCGGGTACGCTCGCGGGCGCTGCGGCGGCCGGGACCAGCGATCCGAGCATCGCGCCGAGCGCAACCAGCGCCGACAAACGGAAAACGTTCAACCCAATGAGCTTCAATGACCTCTCCTCCGGCGCGGGTTCGGTTTGAACGCCGCACCGACTTTATACGTGCCGCGGTGCGAGAGCGTTTCGTCGACGTCCTCGCAGCCGATCGGAGTAAAATCTGCGCAGTCATGCGGGCGCGCCTCGTAGATGCCGCAATAGTAGCGCCCGCTTTTGCTGCCCATCAAGAAGACGCAGTTGTCGGCAAGATCGTCGGTAACCTTGCGCAGCCAGCCGACGTGGAACCCATCGGCGGAAGGACGCTTGACGACATACTCATCCATGACTTGGGTGTAAGTCATCCCGAGGTGATCGGCAATCCGCTGCACGTCGGCCTTGCTGACGAAAGGCTCGTAACCGCTGCAGCACTCGGCGCAGCCCGGCGGACACGCGACGTTCTCGGGTAAATCTTTGAGGTGCTTGCGCGCGAGATCGATCACCTTGCCGATAGCTTTCACCATCTCCGGATCGTCGTTATACTTATAAACCCACTCGCGCTTATTGATCTCGTTCAGGTTGTAAAAGCGCGTCGTTTGTTCGTCATACGTAATCGTGATGTGCTCTTCCGTGATCTCGATTTCATTTACGTGCTGCATCGGACGCGTGTCGAGCAGTTCGGGATGCGTTGCCTGGCCGGTTCGTTTGGTGAAATCGCGCAGGCCGATCAGATCGATGGTTTCCATAGTCCGGCACAAGTTCGATGCGCGTTGCGGGTGCGGCCTGGTGCGGCGGATAAGATTAGGGGCCCAATGTTCGCCCGGTGTTATCTAGGGAGAAGATGACTTTGCGCACAGCTATCGGCGTCGACCTCGGCGGTTCGCACCTAACCGCCTCCGTCGTGAGTGAAGACGGCACCATTCATCGCCAGCATGAAGTCGATCTCGAAGACCTTTCCTTCAGCGCGGTCAGCGCCATCCTGAGCTCGACCATCGAGCAAGCTCTCAAAGACCCCGACGCCAAGGAGGTCGTGGGGATCGGCATTGGGTCGCCCGGTAATGTCGAACCGCGCTCGGGCGCCGTGCTCTACAGCCCGAACTTCAAGTGGACGAATGCGCCGCTCGGCGAAACGCTGCGCGCGCATTTCGATATGCCGGTGTTCGTCGGCAACGACGCGCGCTGCGCGACCCTGGGTGAGTATACCTATGGGATCGGACGCGGCACGCGCAACTTCGTGTTGCTGACGCTTGGAACCGGCATCGGCGGCGGGATCGTCGCCGACGGCGAGTTGATCCTTGGGAACCGCTTCGGCGCAGGCGAGGTGGGGCACCATCAAATCCGCCCGAGCGACGGGTTCGTCTGCAGCTGCGGCAAGATTGGCTGTTTTGAAGCGCAGGCCTCGGGAACCGGCCTCATTCGTCACGCCTTTGCGGTTGCGCCGTCCTTCCCGCGCAGCACGCTGCTGGACATGGATCGCGACAAGCTCGGCTCGAAGAAGATTCGCAAGATGGCGCAAAACGGCGACCTCCATGCGCTTGCGGCCTGGAAAAATTTCACCGCCGATCTTTCGATCGGCCTAGCGAACGTCATCGCCTTCGTCAATCCCGAGGTGATCGCACTCGGCGGCGGCGTCTCGAGCGCCGCCGACTTCATGCTCGATGCCGTGCGCGGGCGCGTCGACGAATTGACGACGATGGTACCGCGGGGCACCACGCGCATCGTCGTGGCGCAACTCGGCAACGACGCGGGACAAGTCGGCGCGGCCACGATGGCGTTTCGCGGCGGACTCACGACGCTGGGTTCGTAAACGTGAAAGCGATCGTCACCGGCGCCTCGGGCGGCTTGGGATTGGAATTCGCAAAGTTGCTTGCCGCCGACGGCTGCGATCTCGTGCTGGTAGCGCGCTCCGGGGACAAACTGGAGACGCTTGCGGCGCAGTTGCGCTCGCAACATCACGTCGACGTCGGTGTGATTGCGCAAGATCTCGGCGTCCCCGATGCCGCGGCGCGCATCGTCGAGCGTGTGCCGTCGTGCGACATTCTGGTCAACAACGCGGGATTTGCCAGCAACGGTCGCTTTGATACGATTCCCCCGCAGCGCGTACGCGAGGAACTGCTGCTCGACGTCGTGACGCTTACCGAGCTCACGCGCAGCTATCTGCCGGGCATGCGCGAACGGGGAAACGGGCGCATTCTCAACGTCGCGTCGACGGCGGGTTTACTGCCCGGGCCGTTCATGGCGGTATACTATGCTGCCAAAGCATATGTGCTCTCGTTTTCGCAAGCGCTCGCCGAAGAGCTCCGCGGAAGCGGTGTGACCGTCACCGTGCTTGCGCCCGGTGCGACCGCAACCGGATTCGCTGACCGAGCCGACGTAGCAAAGACGCTATTGTTCCGGCTCCCGACCGCCGATGCGGCGGCGGTCGCGAAGGCCGGCTATCGCGGCATGATGGCGGGCAAGGACCTCGTGATTCCGGGATTCTCCAATCAAACTCTCGCGTTCGCGATTCGATTCACGCCTCGGCGGCTGCTCCTGTGGATATCGCGAAAACTGACCGAATGATGCCGCGCGACGCGCTCCGCGCGATGCTCGTTTTATTCGGCCAAGGTGCGCAGTTACAGGCCAATCGCCGAACAAGAATGCGTTTACACGCTTGCTTACGGCAATGATTATAAAAGACTAGTTCGCTCGATACCATTTTTTCACGGAAAATCGAACATATCAACGTCTTGTAACGCCGATTTGCTTTACAGTAGATTGATTTAATCGTGCGCCGAGAAGGCTCACGAGTACTTTGCTGCTTTTTGCTAGGAGGCTTATGCACATTTCGCAACGGGTGCTGGCGGGATCGCTAGGGCTCGCGCTTATAGTGACCGCTTGCAGCGGCCACTCGACGCTGCCGGGGATCGGCTCGTCGGCCGAGTCCGCGCAAAGCGTCACCAGCGGATCACAACAAACTACGCCTTTGATCTCTGTGCCCCGGACAAGCGGGGCACTTGCTTTTTCCGACCTTGGACGACGCGTGTCCAATTTGCCGGTCAACGTCGTGATCACACTGCGCTACAACAATCAGTCGCAGCTAGATCAGTTCGTGGCCAGCGTAAGCGGACCAAACGGCTCGCATCAATTTTTGACGCCGGCCCAGTTCAATAGCGAATATGCGCCGACGGTGCAGCAACAACAAGCCGTCGTCACCGCACTACAAAATGCTGGATTCACGATCACGAAGACCTACTCCAATCGTACGATCGTCGACGCGTCCGCGCCGAGTTCGACGGTGGAGCGTTTCTTTTCGACCGAGATGCATACCGTGTCGCAAGGCAAATACGGCCAGCGTTTTACCAATCTAACGACCGCAACCGTACCGTCGTCGATCGCTCAGTACGTTAGCGCGGCATCGCTGAGCAACGTCGTGATTGCGCAGACGCAGGTCGATCAAGATGCCGATGTGATTAACAATCCGCAGAACCTTCACGTGACGATGCACAAACAGCAGCGTCAAGGGAACACGCAACAGGCCCCGGCTTCGATGCGGATCGCGGCCAGCGGCTGCTCGGGTCAGCTTCTCCTCAACCCGGGCTTCGAATCGGGCGATGTGGACTGGAGCGATCCGAACGGCGATATCTACGACTACCGTTCATACGCCTATCAAGGAAGCTGGTTTGCTTGGATCGACGGCTATTCGTCGCCGGTGACTGACCCGGGCGTCTCCCAGACCGTCTCGATTCCATCGGGTTGCACGGCGACCTTGACCTACTATCTCTTCGTGGGCAGCGATGAGCCGAAGACGCCGACCGACTACTTCTACGTGACCGCGAACGGCACCACGGTGCAGACGTTCAACAACACGACGAACACCGGCGGCGGCTACGTCAAGGAAAGCGTGAGCCTCTCATCCTACGCGGGCAAGAGCACCACGGTGAAGTTCTACGGCGTGCAGAACGGCGACGAAGTCACGAACTTCTTCGTCGACTCTACCGCGCTAACGCTTACCGCCGGCAGCGGCTCGCCGACCCCGTCACCGACGGCGTCACCGACGGCGAAGCCGACCGCAACGCCGACGGCGTCACCCACCGCGAGTCCAACCGCGTCACCGACGCACTCGCCGACGTCGAGCCCGACGGTTTCACCAACCGCGACCCCAACCACGGCACCGACGTCGTCTCCGACGACAGCGCCGAGCGCGGGTTGTAACGGCGCGGCCGCTGACAGCGGACCGCTCACCAACTCGGACGGAACGCTTGCGACCGGCGTAGCCAAGCCGTTCGACTTCCCGGTTCAGCACGGGTGCAACGGCGCGGGTTACACCGCGGCGATCGTTATCGACGACGCGGTCAACACCAGCTACGTGAAAACCTATCTTACCGCTGCGGGCGTGACGCAGACCGGCACGATCACGAATGAAGCCGTCGACGGCGGCGGCAGCGGCGACGATCCGGAGACCGATCTCGACGTGCAAACGATCTCGGGTCTCGCTCCGGGCGCCAACATCATCGTCTACGACGAAGGATCGCTCTCCGATCAGAATATCGAAGATGCGTACAACCAAGTCCTCAGCGATGGCAAGGCGAGCGCCGTGAACTCGTCGTTCGGCGGCTGCGAATCGAGCGACACGTCGTTCGAGTCGGCCACCAACTCGATCGCCGAACAAGGCGCATCGGAAGGCGTCGAGTTCTCCGCGTCGGCCGGTGACACGGGCTCGGATGAATGCGGTTCCGACGACAACGCGAAGGGCGTGAGCGCACCTGCGGGTGACCCGTACTTCACGTCGATCGGCGGCGTCAACTTCACCGAAAACAGCAGCACGGGCGCGTTGGAAACCGTCACGGCCGGCGACGCGTCGTGCAGCGGCGGCGTCAACGACACGTGCTACGGCGGTGGCGGCGTCTCGACGGTCGTTGCACTGCCCAGTTGGCAGAGCGGCATCGCCGGTATGATCACCACGGGCCGCAACCAACCCGACATCTCGCTTCCGTTCGATTACGTAGCCGTATACACGGGCGGAGCGTGGGCCGAATATCTCGGCACGTCGTGGTCGTCACCTGCTTCGGTGGCGCTGTTCATCGAAGCCGACGAACTCCACGGCACCAAGCTCGGCTGGCTCAACTCGACGCTGTACAGCCTGTTCTCATCAACGGGATACAGCGACTACTACACGCCCTGTACGTCGGGCAACAACATCGCCTACACGTGCAGCGCGACTGAGTACAACCAAGCCGCGGGGATCGGCACACCCAAAGGTTGGGCCTTAGCGAACGCGCTGTAAGGGATTCGTCCCTCGACTACGCAAAGGGCCCGGCATCTGCCGGGCCCTTCGCTACGCTCGGGATGACAAAAGAAGAACCAAGAAAACGAGACGTGCTGCAGCGCTCTGAGGTTCTGCTCCCTCTACGAGAAGTCTCCAGTTTTTTGCACATTGCCCGGAGGGCAACCTCAAAACTTGTTCTGTGCAAAAAATGGCTGCAGCAAAAAAGCCGCAGGACGCGGCTTTTTGGGCGTTTTCGAGTAGAGGGAGCCGAACCTTAGAGCGAAGCCGCCACCGCGAGCGCGCGGGCCGGCATATCGTCCTGCGCCGGGATCGTCCCGGTGTCCGCAATCTGCGCAATCAGCGCGGCGATACGGCGCGAACTGCGCACCGGTGCAACCAACTCTTGGTTGCGGCGAATTTCCTCGAGGCGATGCGGCGTGCGAATCATCGTCTTGACGGCGCCGACGACTTCGGCAGCGCTATGCAGTGCGACCGCGCCGAGCCCGTTGTGGCGCACGAACTCGACGTTACCGCGCTCTTGCCCGGGCACGTAGTCATAGACGATAACCGGAAGCTGCGCGGCATTGGCTTCGGCCAGCGCTCCCGGACCAGCTTTCGTCACGAGCAGATCGACCGCGCGGAAATATTCGGGGATCTTGTCGGTAAAACCGAGCACCGTCATCGGTGTGGGAAGCGATCGCGCGACTTCGTCGAGCTTTTGGCGCAGCGGCTCGTTGCGGCCGCAGACCACGAGCAGATGGATCGGCAAACGCGCTTTGGCGAGCGCCAGCGTCGTCGGCAACAATTTGCCGCCACCCTCACCGCCGGCCATCAGCATCACGATCAGCCGGTCTTCGGGCAAACCGAGCGCGCGGCGCAATTCCTCTTTGGTTCCGGTGACGTCGTCGAATCGCGGATGGATCGGTTGCCCGAGCAGGCGCAGTCGGCTGGGCGAAATACCGCGTGAGAGTGCGCGTTCGTAGACTTCGCGCGCCGGGACGACGACGGCGTCGGCGTCGGGCATCAACCAGGACTCGTGCACTTTGCCGAGATCGGTGATCACCGTGACGATCGGAACGTGTTGCATGCCCGCGTCGGCGCGGGCCCGCAGCGCGGCGTGGTTGAGCAGCGGGTGAACCGAGACGATGACGTCGGGGTGATAACTAAGGAAGAGATCCCGAAGCCGCTCGCGGTAGAGCGGCTCGCAGAAGCGCACCAGCGCGCGGTAGCGTCGCCGGCCGTTGGTGGCGTAGTAAAGCGCGCCGTACACCGGCGGGGCATAGCGCAGCGCCATGCTGTAGCCCAAGCCCAGCTGTGTAAGCGGAAAGGAGCAATGGGCGGCGACGTCTTCGATGCGATGCTCGAATCCAAACGGCTCCTTAATCTCATCCAGGGCTGCGGTGATGGCGTTCGCTGCGCTTCGGTGGCCGCCGCCCGTGTCCGAAATAAGGAAGAGCGCCCGTTTGGTCATTCAGACTCCGCGTATCGTCTAAGCGCGCACAGGGGCCCGTTTCGATCGCCGGAGCGCGGCATTGCGCACGCGGCGAGAGGTCGGGGCAAGCTTGGCCAGCAGAAATCGAGCCGGTGCGTCATAGAAGCGAAAGATGTCGCCAAACTCGATATCGGGGTTTCGGTGATGGCCGTCGTGGTCCTCGGGGAGCACGATTTGGAGGGGCCTCGTGAAGCCGCGCATCCAGGGCGGGGTCTTCCACCCCAGTTCGGTCGTATGGCGCCACCAGACGTGCAGTTGGCCAAGCACCAACCCGAGCAAGGCGCCCGGCCACGAGAGCTGCCAGACGAACGCGGCCACGATCAGATAGGGCACGGCTCCAAGAAAGCCATCCAACAAGACCTCGCCGTTGGTGGAAAGGACCGCATGATCCCAGTACGATCGACGGCGGTCGTGGTGGGTGCGCAGATGCAATGTGAACCAGAGATGTTGCGGAACGTGATAGAGGAATGTCGACGCGAAATCTCCCACCACGAGTACGATCAGCAATGCTACGGCAATTGCCATGTGTGCGCTTCCTTCATTCGAAGACGGTCGTCGTATTAGCCGTTGCGTCCATGTTGTGCGGATGCAACGCTTCTACCTTTGAACGTACTACGCTCGCCCGTCCGTTGGCCATTCCCAATCTGCGATATGTCGTTAACACGGCTTTAAGCTGGCCCCGACCCGTGCATGTGGACGCGGTCTTTGGTGCCCGTCCAATCGAAGACGGCGGCCCCGTAGACTCCGCACAACTTGCAATCGCGCGCGCGATCCTGCGCACCAATCCACGGATCACCGCGATCGGGTCGTTGACGCTTGCTGGGGCGACCGTTCGCGCCGCTCGCACAAGCGCGCTGCCACCCGAGTTCCTCGCCGCAACGATTTTGCAAGAGAGCGCCTACGATCCGCAAGCCCTCTCTTCGGCCGGTGCAATCGGCATCGCGCAGTTCGAAATCGAGACCGCCGACGAATACGGCGTCGATCCATTCGATCCGTTCCGCGCGATTCCGGGGGCGGCTCGCCTGCTCGCGTCCTATGTTGCAGCCTATCGGCCCCACTATGCCGATCCCTATGCAACCGCGCTTGCGGCGTATAACGCCGGTCCCGGTGCCGTCGAGCGATACGACGGCGTTCCGCCCTATCCCGAGACGCGCGATTACATCGCCTTGATTTACGAACGCTGGGGGCGGATCGCCGGCTACGAGCGTGGAAGGAAGCGCCCGTGAGCAGGCGACGATCGGGAGTGTTTGTTACTGCATTTGCCTGCGCGTTCACGCTTGCCGGATGTGGAAGCGCATCGGATGCCGTGACCTTCAAGGCCCCCGCGAATTATGCATCGGTCGCGCAGGTGGGCCCATTCGTGCAGCTTTGGCACGGGCCGCAGCACGGCGCGTTGGTGCTCATGGCCCTTCCCACGAAGGTCGATCTCGATAAGGCCATGACGAGTTCCGACATCAAGGATGCGCAAGTGCTCAGGCAGTCGTCGATTCAGATTTGCGGCAATCAGCCGGCGTACTACGTTTCGATGATCGGCAATGGTGAGACGTTTAGCGCTTCGCCGGGTGTCAGCGTGGAAAAGCGCCAGGTGGAACTCATCGCGACCGACGTCAGCGGCAAGACCTACATGGCAATATACGTCCGGCCCATCGGGTCACCCGCAGATTCGGCTGCCGAGGGAGCAATCCGCAACGTTTGTCCCAAAGCGTAACTAATCAGCCCCTAACCTGGGTATAGGGGGGCATGCGCCAGTGGATTACGGTCCCTCGGGATCGCCTCGAAATCGTCGAGCTCGCAGGGGCTGCAGCCGGGTACCACTTCGCACAAGATGTCCGCGACGGACTGACTGCGCGCTCGAAGCACCTCTCATCGAAGTACTTTTACGACGATCTTGGGTCGGCGCTCTTCGATGCAATTACCTACCTGCCCGAATATTATTTGACCCGCGCCGAGAATGAGATTTTGCGCGAGTGGGGTTGGGAGATCGTGCGCGTGCTCGACGAGCCGGTCGAGTTTCTCGAACTCGGCAGCGGTAGTGCAAACAAGACGCGCCGCCTGATCGAAGAAGCATTACGCGTGCAGCCCACGCTACGATACAGCCCGATCGATATCTCGCCGGAAGCGCTACGCGTTTCGTCGGCTACGCTGGTCGAGCACTTTCCGGGATTGCGGGTACGGGCGTACGCCGGCGATTACTTTCGGGTATTGGCATCGGGCGTGCTGTCGTTCGAACAGCGCGTGCTTGCGATGCTAATGGGCTCGAACCTGGGCAACTATGAACCGGGTGTTGCGCGCGAGCTGATCGCGCTGATCTCGCGCGCGCTGCGGCCAGGGGACGCGCTGCTACTTGGCGTCGATCGCAAGAAGGACCGCGCGACGCTCGAACGCGCGTACAACGATCCGACCGGCGTTACCGCGGCATTCGATCGGAATCTCCTCGGCCGGATCAACCGCGAGCTGGGCGCCAACTTCGACCTGCAGGCCTTCGAGCACGTCGTGCACTACGACGAAAAGCGCGGCGTAGTGAACTCATACTTGCGATCGAGCGTGGATCAGCTGGTGCGTATCGAAGCGCTGGACCTCGATCTGAATTTTGCCGTCGGCGAGCGCATCCACACGGAGTCGTCGTATAAGTACGACGACGACGATGTGGCGGAGCTTGCGGCGAAGAATCAGTTTGAGTTGCGCAAGACATGGACCGATGCCGGTTCGCGCTTCGCGCTACACCTGTTGGTGCGAACGGGTAAAGCGCTCGAACATCCGTAGCGCGAGGTCGACCGCGACGGCGAGCGTGCACGCAGCGATGCTGCCCGCGACGATTTCGTCGTTGTGGTGCAGCGTAAAGCCGATAAAGATCAGCGAACCCAGGCCGCCGGCACCGACGTAGCCGCCCAAGGTCGCGAGTGCGATCATCGCGACCGCGGCGATGCGCACGCCGCCCACGATTACCGGTAATGCTTGCGGAAGCTCGACGCGCCGGATCCGCTGCAGCGCCGACATCCCCATGCCGATAGCGGCATCGCGCTGCGCCGGATCGATCGCCCGTACGCCGGCGACGACGTTACGTACCAGCACGAACTGCGCGTAGATGAC
>Ga0335074_10007199_pt1 | contig 15412 bp, 13 predicted proteins | sample Lox_Sample_23_FD_206715 | JGI IMG/M metagenome (GOLD analysis project Ga0335074, IMG submission 206715) | Soil microbial communities from Loxahatchee National Wildlife Refuge, Florida, United States - Lox_Sample_2.3 | ecosystem: Environmental > Terrestrial > Soil > Wetlands | place: USA... | reverse complement strand
CGCGCGCACCGAGGTCTCCGGCATGACGCCGGAGCGCTGGCGGGCCAGCGTCTCGGCGCCGGAAATCTCCCAGTCGCCGGCGGTGGCGCGGCGGGCGAAGCTCTCCCAGCGCTCGATCCAGTCGCCGAGCTGATAGCCGTGCCAGGGCGAGGTGACGGTCAGCGGATGAAGCCCGAGCCGCTCCCATAACGCGCGGGCGCGCTCCATGTGCTCGCGGGTCGGGAGCGCCAGCGGCGCCATCGGGCGCTTGCGGGTAGCGTCGATCAGGAGCGTCGAGTCGGTTTGCTCCGGACCATATTGCGCACCCTGGACGCCGCCGCGGTAGGGCACGATCTGCACGTCCTCCTTCGGATTGGAGCGGTAGGCGAGCGACCACAGCACCGCGTCGACGCTGGTCGGATCGATGTCGTCGGCGACCGCGACGACGATCTTGCCGCAGTTCGACATCAGCGTCGAAGCGCCCTCCAGCGCCCGCCACACCTCCGTGCGCGGCGTGCCGTAGGCGATTTGCACAAAGATCACCGGCCGCAGATTGGTCAGCCGCTCGTGCATGGCGACGCGGCGCACGCCCTTGATCGACAGCGTGTCGCGCAGGTGCGACAGAAACAGCGGCTCGTAGGCGACCTTCTTGATCACGCTCGATTCGCTCGGCGTCACCTGGCTGATGATCGAACAGAACACCGGCTTGCGCTTGCGCGTGATCGCGGTCACCCGCATTGGCATGTTGAAGGCTTCGAGCGCGACGTAGCCGTTGCTCTCGCCGAACGGCGCCTCGGGCTCGAGCAGTTGCGGATCGATCAGGCCTTCGATGACGATTTCGGCGTCGGCCGGTACCATCAGATCGACCGTCTTGCACCTGACGGTGCGGATCGGTTCGCCGGCCAGCGCGCCGGCGGCGCCGAACTCGTCGAAATCGACCGCGAGCTTCTGCGGGCCGGTGAACACCACGACCGGCGCCGCGCCGACCACGATCGCAATCGGCATCGGCTCGCCGCGCTCGCGGTATTTGAGCCAGTGCAGAAAGCCGCCGGCTCCGGTCGCCTCCCGCGCCACCATGCGGACGACGAGGCGGTCGGCGGCTTTGAGCGCGGCGCGATAGGTCCCCATGTTCTGCACGCCGCTGTCGGGATCGCGGCTGACGCACAGCGTCGCCGTCAGATACGGCGCCGCATCGAAGCCGGGAGTCGACACCGGCACCGGCAAGGCCGCCAGTCCGCCCGGCGCTTTCAGATCGTCGCCGGTGATCACGACCTCCTGGCATGGCGCGGAGGCGACGACGACCGGTGCGATCGGATGCGCGATCGCGGCCATCCAGGCGTCGCCGATCTCTTCCACTTTGCGGCCCATGCCGATGGCATAGATCTCCGGCGACGCCGACAGCGCCCCGACCACGACCGGGATGTCGTAGCTGCGGCCCTTGGCGTCGGTGACGTTGGTGAAGACGAAGGCGCGGCGTTTTTCTTCCGGCACGCCGCCGACGAACTGCCAGCGCACCAGCGGATGCAGTTCGGTATCCTTGTTGACCGGCGTATCGATGCGCGCCACCAGTCCCGCGGCTTCGAGATCGGCCAGATGCTCCTGAAAATCGAGTCGCGGGCCTGCGCTTTTCTGGTGCGAAAGGCGGGTGTCGGCGGGTTGGTCGAGCATGACGCGGCGGCTTTCTCTGTGGCGAGACGAACGGGACGGTATCACGCACTCTGCGGCCTTGGAGCCGATTTGACTTTCGCAACCAACCCCAAGCGAACGCTCTGGATGGTTCATCCCAAGCTCCGCCGCCAGTCGAACGCGGATTCCCGTTAACAGGGAATTTTACAGGGAATGTTGCGGAAATCCGCCGTTTCGACGCTGGTTGAGGCCGAATTCAGCTGTAAATTCAGCTTATTGCGGCAAAATTCCCTACGCAACCGAACAGGGAATTTTTGCCGGCCGAACAGGGAATTTTTTCGCCGGAACAGGGAAAAACAGGGAATTTGCCCGAGCCCCGCTCGTAGTGCGATTCTAACATTCGCATCCCGTTTCGGCACGCTCCCATGCGAATGTTAAAATCGGACTACTAGCAACTATAAGTGGCTAGTGGAGCTTTTGGATTTGACATTCGCTTCACTGGCTAGCGGCTCGGGGGTAGCGAATGACAAATCCGATCCACAAGGAGGTGATTTGTAGGTGTTCTGTGCCCTATGCGGAGACCAGCACGGGCGCGCGCGCAAACAGTGCTGGATCGCCTCGTCGGCCGGTTCCGGCCGGCTGAAATAGAAGCCCTGGGCTTCGCTGCAGCCCTCGGCCTTGAGGCGGCGCAGTTGCTCGGCGGTCTCGACGCCCTCGGCACAAGTGGAAATGCCGAGGTTGCGTCCCAATCCGATGACGGCGCGCAGGATCGCTAAGCTGTCGCTGTTTTCGGTCGAATCGCGGATGAACGTCTGGTCGATCTTGATTTTGCTGAACGGGAACCGGCGCAGATAGCTGAGCGACGAGTATCCGGTGCCGAAATCGTCCAGCGCTATCGCCACCCCCAGCTCGCGCAGCCGGTTAAGCGTGTCGAGAATGGCCTTGTCGTCGCCGAGCAGCGCGGTTTCGGTGATCTCCAGTTCCAGCCGCTGCGCCGGCAATCCCGAACTATCGAGCGCGGCGCGAACCGTCTTCACCAGGTTTGCCGATTTGACCTGGACGGGCGAAACATTGACGGCAATGCGCAGCCTGGCCGGCCATTTGACCGCCTGCGCGCAGGCCTGGTGCAGAACCCAATCGCCGATCGGGATGATGGCGCCGATGTGCTCTGCCAGCGGAATGAATTGCAGCGGCGGGATCATGCCGCGGCTCGGATGCCGCCAGCGGATGAGCGCTTCGAACGCCGATACCTGGTCGGCGGCGATGTTGAAGATCGGCTGATAATACAGGGTCAGCTCGCCGGCGGCCAAGGCGCGGCGCAGCTCGAGTTCGAGCGCGCGGCGCTCCTGCATTTCGGCGTCCATCGCCGGATCGAAGAATTGATAACATCCGCGTCCATAGGTCTTGGCGCGATACAGCGCGGTGTCGGCATTCCCCATGAGCTGCTCGGCGGCTTGGCCGTCCTGCGGCGCCAAGGCGACGCCGACGCTGACGCCGACATGGACGTGCTCATCGCCGATTGCGATCGGTTCGCGCATGACCTCGACCAGCCGGCGGGCGAGAGCCGTGGCCGCTGCCGGCTGATTGGAGGTCAATTGCAGCACGGCGAATTCGTCGCCGCCCAGTCGCGCCACGACGTCGGCTTCGCGGGCGGTGCCGCGCAGCCGGGTCGCCGCGATGCACAGCAATTCGTCGCCGCTGTGATGGCCGAGCGTGTCGTTCACCGCCTTGAAGTCATCGAGATCAAGACACAGCACGGCGAAGCCGCCGCCGCTGTCGAGTGAAGCGACCGCATCGTCGAGGCGGTCGCCGAAGTGCCGGCGATTGGGCAAATCCGTCAGCGGGTCGTGGCGCGCCATGTGGCTGATGCGGTCCTCGGCGCGCCGCAGTTCGGTGATGTCCTCGTAGGTCTGGATCCACCCGTCGCTTTCCGGCATGTGGTCCTGCGAGATCGTGAAGGCGCGGCCATCCGTGCGCTGAAACACGCGTTTGCCCGAGCGGCCCTGGCGGGCCAGATCGCGCATCCACTCGCGGTTCGCCGCCCGCGTTTCGGCGCCGATGGGTACCGCTTGATCGGCCAGATCGAATAGTTCGGTCACGTTCATGCCCGGCCTGATGCGCTCGTAGTCGAAGCCGAACATCTGCGCGAAGCGCCGATTGACGATGACGACCTCCGATTTGGCGTTCAACATGCACAGGCCCTGCCGCATGTTGTTCAGCGCGGCATCGAGCTGCTCGGTTTTTTCGCTGACGCGCTGGTCGAACATCGAGCCGACCGCGCCCAGCGCCAGCGCCACCATGCTGGCTGCGGCCACGCCGAATGCCAGCAGGTTGGGCGAGAGCGAGAACGGTGTTACCGTTATCCGCGGATCGGGCACGATCGCGATGGCGCCCATCGCCGTGAAGTGCATGGTCACGGTCGCGGCGGCAAACGCCGAGGCGGCGAGCAGCGTCGTCGCAACGTCGCTGCCCCGTGTCGCGGCCCACAGCGACGCAGCGCCGAAAACCATTCCGAACACGATCGAGGCGGCGACCAGATCGAGCGACCAGGTCACGCGCCCGGGAATTTCCAGCGCCGACATGCCGAGAAAGTGCATGCTGGCAATGGCGACGCCGATCAGCAGCCCGCCGAGCAGCGCGCCGCTCCGGCTGGCCGCATGGACCGCAACCGCGATCGCCGCCGTCATCACCAGCCCCGCGACCACGAATGACAGGACGGTGCGCACCACGTCATAGGCGACCGGCACGCCCGGCTCGTAGGCCAGCATGGCGATGAAATGCGTCGCCCAAATCCCGCACCCGCTTGCGGCGCCGGTGGCGACGACCCAGGCCAGGCGTGCACGGCCTGCGGCACGGCGGGCGTGATGAAACAGACTGATCGCCACCAGGCTGGTGACCAGGCACTCCAGCGCCGCCAGCGCGACCAGACGGAGGTCGTGTTGGCCGCCCAGGCAGGAAAGGACGCGGAACATGTGACGCGCTCGTAAATCCGATCGGCCGTCTGCCGCAGGCCATGGAACGAGCCGGCTGTTGGTTTGGCGTTACGGCTTGCCTCGGCTGTCGGATCGCGCACGAATGCGCGCGGTGCCGCTAAAGCCAGGTAAATCCGGCGCTCCGTACCATTACTTAGTTTGCCGCATGGTGAGTCGTGACGGCCGCCGCGTCGGTATTTGCGGTCGTTAATCTCTTGTTGCTACAAGTTGTGGTGCGGAACGCTGCGCGTCGGTTTGGGCGACTCGATGCGCGCATCGCAAAAAATGAACCTGAGGAAAGAACGCTTGCGGCGCCGGAGGCACGCGTGACGCATGCGGCGAACACCGACGAGATGATCCGCCTCGCGGTCGAGGCGAGCCCGAGCGGCATGATCATGACCGATGCGGCCGGCACAATCGTGCTGGTGAACGCCGAGGCGGAACGATTGTTCGGTTACCGGCGCGACGAACTGATCGGTCAGTCGATTGACATGCTGGTGCCGGCGGCGATGCGCGGCTCGCACGCCGCTCACCGCGGCGGTTTCGTCGAACAGCCGCAGACCCGCCGCATGGGCATCGGCCGCGACCTTTACGGCATCCGCAAGGACGGCACGCAGATTCCGGTCGAGATCGGACTAAGTCCGATCCGCACGCCCGAAGGGCTGCTGGTTCTCAGCGCCATCACCGACATCACCGAGCGCAAGCTTGCCGACGAAAAATCCCGCATGGTCGTCGAGGCGAGCCCCAGCGGCATGATCATGACCGACGCGAACGGAACGATCGTGCTCATCAACAGTCAAACCGAGCGCCTGCTCGGCTATCGGCGCGAGGAACTGATCGGCAAGCCGATTGAAATGCTGGTGCCGCGGCGGACCCAGGACGAGCACGCCCGGCTCCGTGGCGCTTACAACAAGCGGCCGAAGGCCCGCGCCATGGGGTCCGGGCGCGAGTTTTCCATCGTACGAAAGGACGGCACCGAATTTCCGGTCGAGATCGGATTGAATCCGATCCAGACCGGCGAGGGGCCATGGTGCTGAGCGCCATCATCGATATCAGCGAGCGCAACAAAGCGATGCAGGCGCTCGCCGAACAGCGCGAGGAATTGCAGCGCTCGAACGCCGATCTGGAGCAGTTCGCCTACGTCGCCTCGCACGATCTGCAGGAGCCGCTGCGCATGGTGGCGAACTATACCGAGCTTCTCGCCGAGCGTTATCAGGGCAAGCTCGACGCGCGCGCCGACAAATATATCGGCTATGCGGTCGACGGCGCCAAGCGGATGCAGCAGCTGATCAAGGAGCTGCTCGCCTATGCGCGCGTCGGCTCGAACGCCAAGCTTCCGGTCGTCGTCGAATCCGAGGTGATCGTCGAGAACGTCCTCGCTGCGCTGAAAGTGGCCATCGCCGAGAGCGGCGCCGAAATCATCCGCGAGCCGATGCCGGCCGTGCGCGCCGACCAGGGCCAGCTCGGCCAGGTCTTTCAAAATCTGATCGGTAACGCGCTCAAGTTCCGCGCCGACCGCGCGCCGCGCATCCGCATCGGCGCCGAGAAACACAACGGCAAGTGCCTGTTCCATATCGCGGACAACGGCATCGGCATCGGACTGGCCATCGCCAGGAAGATCGTCGAGCGGCACGGCGGACGCATCTGGTTCGAATCCGAGCCCAACAAAGGCACCACGTTTTTCTTCACTTTGCCGAGCGCTTGAGGAGCAAGACCATGCGGCGAGGCATTCACGTTCTTCTGGTCGAGGACAATCCCGCCGACGCCGACCTGACGTCGGAAACGCTCACGGAGAGCGGCGAGGTCGATCTGTCGGTGGCCAAGGACGGCGTCGAAGCCCTGGAACTGTTGCACAACGACGGCAGCTGGTCCGAGCAGGGTCGTCCGACCCTGATTCTCCTCGACCTCAACCTGCCGCGCAAGGATGGGCGGCAGGTTCTCGCGGTGCTCAAGACGTACGATTTGCTGCGGCGCATTCCGGTGATCGTGTTGTCGTCGTCGGAGTCGGAAAGCGACATCACCGGCTGCAACGAACTCGGCGCCAACTGCTACATCATCAAATCGATGGACCTGCAGGCCTTCCGCGCGACAGTGCGGTCGGTCGAGCAGTTCTGGCTGGGCAAGGCCAAGTTGCCGCGCCGCGACGGCCACTCCAACGCCACCCGCATCGCCGCGGGATTGTAATGCGTCTCGAACGGTGCCGGCTCGCGCGGCCCTAGCCGTCGTCATCCTCGCCGAGAACCTTGCCGGTCTTGCGATTGACCAGGTGGCTGCGCGTGCAGGCCGTGCAGACGACCGCTTCGTAGCTATGGTCGCCGGTATGGCCCCGGATCGTCGGCGATCCAGCCTTGCACGTTCATTCCGGTAACAGGGCACCGGTACAGGAAGACGGTCATTTTCAAGCGGCCGCAGCGGCGCCGGTCTCCCGGCGATAGTGCAGCCAGCCTTGGTCCGTATTGTCTGGGAAGTCGGTCTCACAATCCTCACACTTTGGCTCCGGTTCGGCCGGTTCGGATTGTCACGAAACCATATAGGCCGCCGCACAGCGCGGGCAGAGAAAGGATTGCCTCATTGCGTTCCCCCTGAGCGTCCCGAGGGGCGGAACGGGCATTCCCCTGAATTGTTTCGCGTCTTTGATAAAAATCAAGGTCACCGTCGCGTTGCAGTTCCATCACGCCGCAGGCTGGTAAACGGGACTGAACGCATCACATGCTCATAGACGACGTAGAGCGCGTCCTCAGGGACAGGTCAGGCGGCACCGCGACAGAGCTTGCCCGTGCGCTGTACGGCTCCGGCGGCTACCAGGAACGCATCAACCCGGCTTTGCGGATGCTGTGCGCATCGGGCCGAGCGTCGCGGCAGGGAAGCGGCGGCCCGGGCGATCCCTACAGATATTTTCCGAACGCGGCAGACCCGCCGGCGCCTCGCGGCGAGCAACAGGCGACTCCAAACCCCGAGATCGGCACGCCGCGCGTGGACTTGCGGTGAAGTAGACTTGCGGTGAAGTAGACTTGCGGTGAAAGTCTGCCGTGAAGGTTTGGGCCAGCAGCCGGCGGACGCCCGGCCATCTGCGGGGTCCGTCGCGATCTACTTTTGATCGGTAGAGTGCGCTTGAGCGTACTTCACCTCCCCGATCGTCTTATCCGGTGTCCGGTTGTCGCCGTCCCTTGCTTGGTCCTTGGCAAGGGTGGCGCTCTTTGCGGCGCGGTTCTGTGAGTGTTTGTCTTCGGCCATGCCTTCTTGCTTTGTGTTTGCAGCGCGCCGTTGCGCAAACTTCACTTCGCCGATCGTCTTGTCCGGTGTGCGATTTTCGCCGTCCATCGGTATTCCTCCAATGTCCTAATGGGTAACGAACGGCGTGCGGGGTGCGTTCCGGTGCGGCCCGGGCGAGGCAATGCCTCGCCGCTACCCGCGTCGGCGGCGGGGCGCGTGTGTTTCCGGCACCGCCTCGCCGGCTTGCATGTATTCCGCAAACACGCGCCCGATCATGACCACGACGGGCCCTGATGGCGGCGCCGCGGCGAACTGCGCCGGAAGTTCGGCGACGCCGGCGGCCATGATGCGCTCGTCGGCGCGCGTGGCGCGTTCGACGGCAACGGCGGGAGTGTGCGGATCGAGTCCGGCTTGCAAGGCGCGGGCGACCAGTTCGGGCAGCGTCTTGGTCGGCATGTAGACGACGGTCGTAACCGCCGGATCGGCCAGACTCGCCCAATCGATATCGGCCGGCAGCTTGCCGTCGCGTCCGTGCCCGGTGACGTATTGCACACGACGCGCCTTGGCGCGGCGCGTGAGCGAGACCAGCAAGCGGCTGGCGGCGCCTTGCGCGGTGGTGACGCCGGGCACGACTTCGACGGCAACGCCGGCGGTGCGGCAGGCCGAAATCTCCTCGTCGGCGCGGCCGAAGATCATCGGGTCGCCGCCTTTCAGTCGCACCACCCGCCGGCCGGTTTTGGCGAGCGAAATCATCAGCGCGTTGATGTCGTCCTGCTTGCATGACGGCGCATGGCCGGTCTTGCCGACCAGCATCTTTTTGGCTTCGCGGCGGGCGAAATCGAGAATGTCGGCGGACACAAGATCGTCGAACAGGATCACGTCGGCCGATTGCAGCGCGCGCACCGCGCGCAGCGTCAGCAGTTCGGGATCGCCGGGCCCGGCGCCGACCAGCACGACCGAACCGGCGTCGCGGCTCTCCGCCGGCGCGAGCAGCGCGGCCAGATCGGCCTCGGTCGGCGCGGCATTCGGCGCGGCGACGGCGCGGTCGGTGAATCGCTCCCAGAACGAGCGCCGGCCGCGGAACGGCAGCGCGAGACTCTGCACCCGCGGGCGCCAGGTGCGCGCGGCTTCGGCCCAGCGGGCAAAGCCTTTCGGGATCAGCGCTTCGATCTTGGCGCGGATCGCCTGGCCGAATACCGGCGCGGCGCCGTCGGTGGAAATGCCGATCACCAGCGGCGAGCGGTTGACGATGGCGCCGAAGGAAAAATCGCAGAATGCCGGGCGGTCGATGACGTTGACCGGGACGCCGGACGCGCGCGCCGCTGCGGCGAATTCATTTGCCTCGGCATCGTCCGCACAGTCGGCAACCGCGACGGCCGCATCGGCAAGGTCCCTGGCGCTCCAGCGTCGCCGCTGCACGACGATGGCGCCGTTCGGCGGCGCGGCAGCCAGCGCGAGCAGGTCCGGCTGGGGCGCCGGAGCGAAGATCTCGACCCGGGCGCCGGCCGCCGACAGCAATTCCGCCTTCCAGGCCGCCGCTTGGCTGCCGCCGGCAACCAGCGCGCGTTTGCCTTCCAGTGCGAAAAACACCGGCAAGCGCGCCAAGGTGCCGATGCGGGCGGAGCCAAGTTCGGCAGGCGTGCGGTTCATGCCATCATCCTTGCCACGTTCTACCAAATAGAATTTTCTCCTTCGAAACGCAAACAGAGCGAGAAAACTTGGAATAATCTTATTCAGGATTGCCATATTTCAGAAACATCGTCCAAAGCGCCGTACCGAGCGGGGAAAATGCATGCCCGGCGGCTTGGTCGACGACCATTCAAACGCCGTGCCAACGATCGCCAATCGCGCACTCACAGAAGTTGGCGGGCGCCCGGCGGAATTCCGCCGAGCGCCCTTAAGCGTCTTAAAAGCCAGTCAGCCTGTAAGCCGGGTTCTGGATGGCATACGGGCGGAGCCCGCATACGTGACGGCCATTCCTCTAGGACGCCGGTTGCCCGGCGCCTCCAGCAACCTACCCGGACGGCCGGTCTGGACACCGACCCCGAAGCAGCCTTGCACTTGCGCGCAGGGTCGCTTCGCACCGTCCCTATTCGGTCTTGCTCCCGGTGGGGTTTGCCGTGCCGCCGGCGTTGCCGCCGGCGCGGTGCGCTCTTACCGCACCGTTTCACCCTTGCCGCACCCCCTCCCCAGTCCCTCTCCCGCGAGCGAGGGAGGGCAGGGTGGGACTACGGCGGTCTGTTCTCTGTGGCACTTTCCCTGGGCTCGCGCCCGCCGGATGTTATCCGGCACCGCTTGTCCACGGAGCCCGGACTTTCCTCTCCCGCTTGCCCCCTCCCAGACCCTCGCCCGCAAGCGGGGGAGTGAAGGGTGGGGGTGCGGCAGCGGCCGTCCGGCCGACTGACCGCACAGGGATGGGGGCGGCGTGAGCCGGCGTCAAGGGGGCGGTGCGGCGCTCGAATTCGCGGGCGCGGGCCGCGATGTTGCGCGGCCGGTCTCGGTGCGCGAGCAATTCGTTGAGCGTCTTCTGCGTCGAGGCGTCGGCAACGCCGTTGACGCGCTGGGGGCGGAAATGACGCTGAAACGCCGCCACGACATCGTGCGTGGCGGAATCGTATAAGCCATTGGGCACGATGCCGTAGCCGTACGCGGCGAGCGACTTCTGCAATGCCGCGACCGCATCGCCGCGGTCGCCGAGGGTAAGCACGTCGCCCGGCTCGTCGAGCGACGCCGGCGCGACCCAATGCCCGACCCCGGAATCGTGCAGCCGGCGCCAGGGGAATTTTTCCCCCGGATCCTGTTTGCGCGATGGCGCCACGTCCGAATGCGCCAGCACCCGCGCCGGGGGCACGGAGTGGCGGGTGAAAATGCTCCGGCAAAGCGTCGTCACCGCCGCGATTTGCCGCGACGAAAAATCGGGATAGCCGAATTCGTGCCCCGGATTGGCGATCTCGATGCCGATCGAGCACGAATTAATGTCGGTCTCTCCGGCCCAGGACGAAGCGCCGGCATGCCACGCGCGGCGGCTCTCCTCGACCAGCTGCAGGATGCGGCCGTCTTCGAACACGAAGTAATGCGAGGACACTTCGCTGACGCGGCTGGTCAGCCGCTCCAGTGCCGCGCTGGCGCTTTGCATGCCGGTGTAGTGCAGAAGAATCAAATCCGGACGCCGGCCGTCCTTGCGCTCGTTGTAATTGGGCGAAGGCGCGACCTCGGCAACGACGCAGGAATTCGGCTGAAATGCGGCGCAGGACATGGCGCGACTTTAGGGCAACAGGTGTTGCATACAAGCCAATTTGGGCATGCGAACGGGCGTAAGTAGAAAAACGTACCCGGGCGTTGCGCCGGTGCAACGCTATGTCCGCTAGTGGCGATCCAAATTGGGCGTCTGCGTCACCGCGCCCTGCCTTTTCAACCATTCCTTAAGCTTGCCGCTCGCTAATCAAACTTGAGCAAACCTGTGCTTTCGGCGCCATTGGTGCGTTGACGCCCAATTTAACCCATGATAGCCCATAAAATCCCATCAACTATGCAAGCGGCGGCCGCAGCAAAAGGGCGGCATTCGGGGTGGGGAGTCTCGAGCGGTGCGCCGCTCGAAGAAGGGCGCGATGGACCGGTTTGTGTCCCATTACAACCTTCGCCTGGACGCCAAGGGCCGGGTCTCGGTGCCGGCTTCGTTTCGTGCAGCCCTGGTGCGCGACGGTTTCGACGGGCTGTATTGCTACCCGGCGCTGGATCGGCCTGCGCTCGAAGCCGGCGGCAATGGGCTGCTGGCGGAGATCGAGGCGCTGATTGCCGGCTTTCGGCCCTATTCGGATCAGCGCGAGCAGTTCGCCCTTTCGCTCTATGGAACGAGCGAGACGCTCAAGCTCGACGGCGAGGGCCGGATCGTCCTTACCGACACGCTCAAGGCCCATGCGGGGATCGCCGACGCGGTCACCTTTGTGGGCCTTGGTCACAAATTTCGAATCTGGGAGCCTGGCCGCTTTCGCACGGAACTCGCGGAGGCCACCGAGAAGGTCCGTGCCTTCAAGCAGGAACTGGGCGCCCGGATGACGGCGGGAGCAGGCGTAACACCGCTCGGAGCACGGGAATGATGGCGAGCAGCGGCAGCGATGCTGTCGCTGGCGGACCGGTTCGTCATATTCCCGTGCTCGTCCGTCCCGCCATCGGCTGGCTCGAACTGCGGGCCGGCGGCGTCTATGTCGATGCCACCTTCGGCGGCGGCGGATTTAGCCGCGCCATTCTGGCGGCGCCCGGAACGCGGGTGATCGGCATCGACCGCGATCCCGGCGCGATCGCGCGCGGCGCCGATGTTGTGGCCGAAGCGAACGGTCGGCTCGATCTGATCGAAGCTTGCTTCTCCGACTTGCAGTTGATCGTGAATGAACGCGCCGCTGCCGGCGTCGACGGCGTCGTGTTCGACGTTGGCGTGTCGTCACCGCAGCTCGACACGGCAGCGCGCGGATTTTCATTTCGGCTCGACGGGCCGCTCGACATGCGCATGAGCGGCGACGGCCCGAGTGCGGCCGATATCGTGGCGCGCGCCAGCGAGCGCGATCTCAGCACCATCATCGCCGTGCTCGGCGAGGAGCGTCATGCGCGCGCCATCGCTCGCGCCATCGTGAGAACGCGAGCCGAACGCCCGCTCGATACTACGGGTTTGCTCGCCCAATTGGTCGAACGCGCAGCGCCGGCCCACGGGAGTGCGATTCATCCGGCTACACGCACGTTCCAGGCGCTGCGGATTTTCGTCAACGATGAGCTTGGCGAACTGGCCCGCGGCCTCGCTGCTGCCGAACAGGTGCTCAAGCCGTCCGGCCGTCTTGTCGTCATTGCGTTTCACTCGCTCGAAGACCGCATCGTCAAAACCTTTCTCGCCGAGCGCAGCCGCGCGCCTGCGGCCTCGCGCCATCGGCCGGCCGCGCCGGCCGCTCCGCCGACATTTCGCGTGCTCACACGGCGGCCGCAGCTGCCGGACGAATCCGAAATCGCCGCCAATCCGCGCGCCCGGTCCGCCAAGCTGCGTGCCGCCGAGCGCACCAATGCGGCCGCGCGTGCCGCAGCGATTGATGACTTGCTGCCGCGCCTGCCCTCGCTGGCCGACATCATGCGGGGACGGCCATGATCCTGCGCATCATCAATTTCATCGTCATCGGCGCGCTCGTGCTGGCCGCGGCTTACGTCTATCGGATCAAATACGAAGCGACCGTTCAGGCCGAGCGCCTCGCCAAACTGCGCGACGAGGTGCGGCGCGAACGCGACAAGATTGCGTTGTTGCGGGCGGAATGGGGCACGCTGGACGATCCCGCCCGCATCCAGGACCTCGCCCAACGGTTTCTCAAACTCAAGCCGGTCGAGGCCACGCAGTTCGATACGCTCGATCATTTGCCCGATCAGCCGCCCGACTACATGCGGCCGGGCAGTAAGGATCCGATCGGCGGCATGATCGAGCATTTGGAAGTGCCCGTCGACGTGACCGGAAGCGTGACGCCGCCCCACACGCCGAATGCCGCTCCGGCGCCGCCGGCGGCGCTAAACCCGTCCGGAGCGGACAGCCGATGAGTGCGATGGCGGAAGGCCTGCCCATTGAGCCCGCTGAGCCGTGGCTGCGGCGCTGGAAGCGCAGTTTGCTTTACGGGCGCAATGTCGATCGCAGCGCCAAGGCGCGGGCGCGTGTTGGTTTGGCGATCATCGCCTTCATTGTTGTTTACGGCATCATCGCGCTGCGTCTGGTCATGTTCGGAATCGTCGCCGACAGTCGGAGCCCAAATCGCGTCATTGCCGACGATGCGGTGGCCACCGCGCGTCCGGACATTCTCGACCGCAACGGCGAAATTCTGGCAACCGACGTGCGGGTACCGTCGCTCTATGCCGAACCGCGGCGCCTGATCGACGTCGACGAGGCCGTCGAGCTGTTGACCGCGGATTTGCCCGACCTCGACGCCACCGAGCTGCGCGCGCGGCTGTCGTCCAAAAAGGGCTTCGTCTGGCTCAAACGCGACATCACGCCGGCGCAGGAAAAGGAAATCTACAGCCAGGGGCTGCCCGGCATCGGCTTTCTGAACGAGAACAAGCGCGATTATCCGAACGGCCCTGAAGTTTCGCATCTGATCGGCCATGTCAATATCGACAACCAGGGCATCGCCGGCATGGAGAAGTGGCTGGACAGTCACGGACTGGCCGCCCTGCACATGGCCGGGCTTGCGACCGACCGGCTGCAAAACCCGGTCGTTCTCGCGGTCGACCTGCGTGTCCAGCACGCTTTGCGCGATGAACTGGTCAAGGCGCGCGAGCATTTTCACGCGCTGGCGGCCGCGGGCGTCGTCCTCAACGTCAAGACCGGCGAGATCGTCGCCATGGTCTCCGAGCCGGACTACGACCCCAACGACCCGCGCCAGGCGCTCGAACCGTCGCGGATCAACCGGCTTACCACCGGCGTCTACGAAATGGGCTCGACCTTCAAAGCCTTCACGGTGGCGATGGCGCTCGATTCCGGCAAGGTCACGCTCAATTCGTCATTCGACGCGCGCATGCCGCTGCGGATGGGCCGATTCCTCATTCACGATTTCGAGCCGCAGCACCGCATTCTCACGGTGCCGGAGATTTTCACTTACTCGTCGAACATCGGCGCCGCCCGCATGGCCTTGTCGCTTGGGACCGCGGCGCAGCAAGCGTTCTTGAAAAAGATGGGGCAGCTCGATCGGCTGCACACCGAGTTGCCCGAGAGCGCCGAGCCGATCCTGCCGCGGCGCTGGAGCGATCTCACCACTGCCACCATCGCGTTCGGCCACGGCCTGTCGGTGGCGCCGCTGCAGGCGGTCATGGGCGTCGCCGCGATCATGAACGGCGGTATTCTGATTCCGCCGACGTTTCTCAAGCGCACGCAGCAACAGGCCGACGCATTGGGCAAGCGCGTGATCAAGCCGCAGACCAGCGAGATGATGCGCTACCTGATGCGGCTCAATGTCGAGAAAGGCACCGCCAGAAAGGCCGACGTGCCCGGTTATTATATCGGCGGCAAGACCGGAACCGCCGATAAGGTCGTCAATGGCCGCTATTCGAAGACCAAGGTGCTGACCGATTTCATGGCGATCATGCCGGCCGATCGCCCGCGTTATCTGTTGCTGATCATGCTCGATGAGCCCAAGGCGACGCCGGAAACCCACGGTTTCACCACCTCGGGCTGGAACGCCGTGCCGACCGGCGCCAAGGTGGTGGCCCGCATCGCGCCGCTCCTTGGCATCGAACCCCGCATGGATTTGCCGCCGGCCGATCAGTTGATACTGGCCTCGCTGAAGGAAAGCAGGTAAGCGGTGGCCACCCATGAAGCTTCGCGAGATTCTGCCTGCTGACGCGGAAATCGCGGCGGGCCGCGCCGATGTCGAGATCGGCGGCGTTACCGCCGACAGCCGTGCGGTCAAACCTGGCGATGTTTTTGTTGCCATCGCCGGCGCCAAGACCGACGGGCTGCGCTTCGTCGCGCCGGCGCTCGCCGCCGGGGCGCGCGCCATTGTGGCCGAACGGACCCCGGACGGTGCCTTGGCCGAGGGCATTGCCGTGGCGCGGGTCGGTAACGCCCGGCGCACTCTCGCATTGGCGGCGGCTAAGTTTTTTCCCCG
>Ga0335074_10007198_pt1 | contig 15413 bp, 13 predicted proteins | sample Lox_Sample_23_FD_206715 | JGI IMG/M metagenome (GOLD analysis project Ga0335074, IMG submission 206715) | Soil microbial communities from Loxahatchee National Wildlife Refuge, Florida, United States - Lox_Sample_2.3 | ecosystem: Environmental > Terrestrial > Soil > Wetlands | place: USA... | reverse complement strand
CAGCGAATGCGGAGAGCCTTGACGGGTTCCGACCGGCTCTGCCATAAAGCCGCATGAAGCGGGGGCACTTGAACGAAGAAGAAATTAGGTTCCCTTCCGCATGGCTTTCAGGGAGGGGCGTTGCGGGCAGGAACAGGCCCGCTGAGATGGGTGGCGGAGGACGCCACGCGGCCCAGACAGGGAAGAAACTTCTTCCCTCAAAAGCGGTACATAAAGGTCACCGCGGTCGCGAAATATCTATTTGGCCCATTCTTGGACCCCGCTCAAAAATGGTGCCAACCACTTTGACGTTTTCTTCGCGCATCCAAATTCTTCGCTCGTATCACGCTTCCAAACGAGACCAATTTCGAGGAATTCGACGTATTCGATCAACCAATTATCATCCCCACGCGGTCTTCGCTCCACTACAATACAGCGGCGAACAGGAGATTTTATGTCGTGGCGATAGCGATACGAGTATTCGAGGAGCTGACTGACTGCTCGACGGATCTGCGACCGCGTGGAACTGGTTGTGCAGCTCTTCATTTCAAACAGTAAACTGGCAGTATCACTCTGAATCAATAAATCAATATGGACGTCGTACTGTGGGTCGAAGCCGTTCAGTGTGCAGATTTCCGCCATCATCTGCTCCAAGAGGAAATGCTGGCTATTTGCACGTTCTAGGAGGACCGGATTCGTCAGAATATCTGCTGGTTCTAGGTCCTTCTTCTTCAGAGGAGCTTTCTTTTTCCAGCTCTTGAAATCGCTACTCCCCGGAGTAGTCCCCCGTTTGCCTGGATATTTCGGAAGTTGATCGGAAGATTCCTCATGCACGACCCGCACATCAACTTTCGCGAGTTGTCTAGCGGTAGTGTTAAGCAGTCCTTGCAGTCCATACTTGATTAGAAATGCCTGTGGAGAACTGAGAAATGCTTGTTGAGCAACAGCGTCATTAATGTGAGAAGCGGCTATTTCGATCGCGTCGGGAAACCACAATTCCAGCGCCGGAAACGGGCGGATCGCGAACGAGTCGTCGTCCAGCAATTCTGCCTGAACCAACAGCTGCCGCAGGTTGGTAAAGGCCTTAATTCCCCCGACCCCGCTGAACGACCCGCCGGTCTCGGAATGAAAGATCGCCGCATCCCAACGTCCGTCGTTGCCGGCCACCTTTTCGCAGATGAATTGACGGTATCGAGAATCCCGAAAAAGAAAAAGGAAATACATCACCATCTTCACGCGGACTGTGAAGCTTCCCTCTTCGTGGATCAAATCGACGAGTTTGTCTCTGCGAACGAACCCAGCCTCTTCAGTCAGGTACCTTTTGCGGGCCGTTGCGACGACGGCTTCGTCGAATTGTGCTTTCAGCTTGTGAACCGTGGTGTCATTCTTGATGGATTTCAAGAGGTCATAGTGCGCCTTGAGCCAGATATACTTCGTTAAAGAAGATCGCGAATCGGGCAGGGGGTTTCCAGGCATCAGTGCCCTCCTTAAACGTTTCGATAGAAATGGCTTACTTGCTGCCATCTCCAAAGGAGAATACGTGTTCGACCGGCTGAAAGAGAAGGATTTCGTGATTCTTTACCAATCGCACGCCGAAGCGATTCTCGAAAAGGATTTCCCGGCGGCTGCAAATGAGATCGAGTGCGCACTGGTAGATGTTGAGGTGCCAATTACAGAAATTATCGGCTCTGGTGGCGGTGAAGCAAAAGGAACGCAGCGAATGAGGCGAGCGCTTGCAGAACTTGGCTGGCGGAAGTTCAATTTCGAAATCAAAAAGATCGTAAACGGGGTCGAGCGAGAAGCAATTTCACACGAAATCGATCATGTGAAGACCTTTGACAAGGGCGTGATCGCACTTGAGATCGAATGGAACAACAAAGACCCCTTCTTTGATCGCGACCTTGAGAATTTCAAGCGCCTGCACGCGGAGGGTGCCATCAGCGTTGGTGTGATAGTGACGCGGCACGCGACTCTTCACGAGGGTATGTATGAATTTGTTCTTCGCTTTGCGCGCGAACAGAGCATTGCCTCTATGGACGATTTGACGAGATTAGAGATCATCCCGACGCCGAAACAACGAAACGAGATTCTCAAGAGAGTTCAACGGCCGCGGGATCCGATTGAATTTGCGGTCGCATGGACTGACAAGTTCGTTGCGGACAAATACGGCGAGGCGACGACACACTGGCGTAAGCTTATAGATCGTGTTAATCGGGGCGTTGGAAATCCCTGCCCCCTACTGTTGATTGGTCTGCCGGCATCGATTGTCAGATTTCCAGAGACTACACCGGAGCAAACAGCGGCGGCGATAGAACAAGCGGCTATGGAGAGCGAGGGTGGAGTCAGTCCCCCGCAACAGCCTGGGTGATGGAGCTCTGCGAATGGTTCGCATATGTCTTCCAAGTAGGCTCGTAGGTATCATCAGCCTGATTACCCCAACTGATCCAGTTCTTGCGATCACCGCGAGCGAACAGCTCTAGGAATGGCCCAGGACTGCACGCCTCGATCAACTTGTATTGCTCATCCGGTTTGCGGGAGTGCTCGCGCTTTCGGCTACTCAGATAATTGACCTGAGTGCGGCCAGGCTTGAGTGTCCGAGCATTCTTGCCTCGTACTCCGAACAAGATTAGCTCCGTAACGTTGCGGAAATAGAAACCGACACCCCGGCCATCGGAGCCGCCATCCTTGCGGATTTTGTGCCAGACCAGATTGCTCTTGTACTGAAAGCCCCATGCTTGCATGACCGCAATACCGTCGGGAAGCAAGGCATTAGGAACCCATAGATACAGATGGGCAACATCGGCCGCGACACCGGTGACCGGGAGTTCCTTGATGTCATCTAGCGTCATGGTGCCATACCGGGATAAGCGTTTATGTTCGGGAGCAACTTTGCCCGTTCGATTCTGGAACTGCCACGGCGGATCGGCAAGGATGGTTCCGAACTTGCGACCGTCGATGAGATTCATCAGATCCTCGCCGGCGGCTGAGAAGGGCCGCATGGGAAGAAAAAGACTGTTCGACGGTCCACGGTGCTTTCGCGTGATGGGAACAACGATTTTGCTGGCGGAAGGCGCCTGTTTACTTTTCATGTTTTGCACCTGCAAATAGAGGCCATTGCTCGGAAACATATCGTTCAGCGGCATCGCGCATCACCCAGGCAATCGAAACTTTCTTCTGTCTTGCAATGATTTCAAGCGAAGCGTGAGTTTCGGAAGACAACGTGACGGAGATTCGCGTCGACGGTTCGGCTTTGGTTGCGTGCGCCATTTGGGGAAAACCCGATACTGCACCACATTACACCAGCTTGCTGCATAAATGATGTCGAAATCGGCCTTCCCATTAACTAAATTCATTCTAGTCGAATAAAAAGCGAATATGCAATCCTACCCCGTGCAACTCTTTCAATTGCTTCTTGAGATGGGAGCACGTCCTGTCCTCCCGGGCCGCTCTCTCCAAGAGGGGGGGGCAAAAAATAATTCCCGGTTGAAGTATTAGAAATATCAGTATGTTATACGTAGTACGTACACTTCTGCACGTACAAAACACTTGACAGCACGTACTACGCGCCACTATATTAAGATTTGTGATCCAGAAATGCACATCGGATGCGAGCCTGTCTTTTGAATTCTGCGCTACATTGCAAGCCGCGGAACGAGCTGCGCTACGCGAAGCGGCAGACACTGGCGGCGTCATTCTCCGGGTTAAGTCGCTCATGGTTGGGCCAAACCACACCGTCGCGACTGGAGTGATCCCGGCAGGCGCGCTGGCGTTTGAGCACCCTTCAGAATTTCCCGGCCACTTACTGCCCAGATCGATTGGCACGATGCGCCTCTCAAAGACCGGTCTTCTGGATCCAGACCAGAATGATGAACTCGGCTATCTGGTATTGCAAACACCCGTGGTGGCGACCGGCCAGGTTCCCGAGTCGGAGGACGGCGACAGTGTCTGGGTAACGGTCGCTATTCCAGATGCCGTGGCAGCGCTGAAGCTTGGCGTTAGCGGCGCCGCTTGTTGCGGTCGCTGTAATCGGCCCATTTCAAAACAGCGTTTGATCGCGGTTCCCAACTCCAGAGTTTGTACAAACTGTCAGCGGCAAAAGGAGAACACATGCTCGAAGCCACAAGCGACCTCGTCACACTGAAGAGATTTCCAACCCTTGAAGAAGCCAACCGGGCCGCGGGCATGGAAGCGGGAAATACCGGCGCGCTCTCCATTCCAGTAGTTGCTTTCCGGCAAGGAAAGCGGACCGTTGCCACGGGCGCGTTGCCAATGAGCTGGGTGCGCAATCGCCTTGAATCGCGCTCGGCGAAATCCGCCAAGAAAGGCGGTTCGATGCAGGACGCGGAGGCGGCATGGAACCGTCCTGAGCTTCCGGAGCACTCGCAGTCGATTGCGAAATACATCCTGGAAAATTATGGGAAGGCGTACATTATCCCGCCACTCTCCTTGAATATCCAGCACAGCGTCCACCTGTACATTCCCGAGTACCAGTCGGATTTCCTTCCGGGTTATCTGGTGATTCCCGGTTCTGCAACCCTTGCTGTCACCGACGGGCAGCATCGGCGGACGGGAATCGTGCAAGCAATGGATCAAATGGACGAGGCGACCTCCGCAAAGTTCGCAAGTGATGCCGTCGCGATAATGATTACCTGCGAAACCGATCTCAACCAGATCCACCAGGACTTCGCAGACTGCAGCAAGACCAAACAGCTCCCGCCGAGTCTGCTTGCGGTCTACGATCGCCGTAATCCGGCAAACAGACTGGTCAGCGATCTCGAACGCATGTGCCCTCTGTTCAAGGGTCGGATCGATCCCACCAGCAAGACACTAAGCAAGAAATCGACCTTCCTCTTTCTTGCGAATCAGCTCCGGCAGCTTGTCAAGGAGTTGCTCGCTGGCAGTTATGCCATCGCGGATGCTGACTTCGAGAAGCGGGCTGTTGAACTCCTTGGGCATGAAACGCAATATAACGCAGCCGTCCAGAAGTTCGTGGGATACATCAACTATCTCACAGGCTTCACCAAGGACAAGGCCGCGGGCGAGGATGACAGTGCCGCCCACTGGACTTCTGACCCCTCGATACCGGCTATTCCGGTATGGCGTGACATTGCGAAGTTGCCGGTCGGCACACTCGAAATGAGCCAGGTTCCCGTGAAGCGGGAGGAAGGCTGGATTTGCCTCTCGGCTACGGGTCTGAACCTCATCGGCCGGATCGGGCACAAACTCTTTACGAACGCTGAACTGGCGACGAATTGGAAGATCTATGCCGAAAAGATGGGCAATCCGCAGATTATCGATTGGAAGCGTGACGCCGCAATTTGGCAGGGAAACATAATCCAAGGAACCAAGCTGCTTACGCAGCAGGCGCCGGTGAAGAATGCTTACGATCGCGTTCTTCAGGCCATTGGTCTTCCCTGCGTCTCGCTGTTTTCGACCCAAGATAATTCGAAGGAAGCGGTTAATGGCTGAACAAAACCGCTTAACGGCAGTCTGAAGTTGGGAAGCCCCGGCGTAACGCGGAACTGCTTATAAGGAGATGACAGCAATGGCAAAGACTAGGGACACAGCACCACGTGATTCCAAAGGAAAAGTGACATTTGTGATGTTTCAGGTCGAAGGGGATGACGAGACGCTTCAGCAGGGATTCCGCGCAATGGAACATGCCTTCCAGCGCTTGAGCACTCCACCGCGCGTCTATGCTCCACCCGCCACAGCGACGAACCTCCTGTCTAAGGGTGAGAAGCCAGACGCGGCGCAGGTTGAGAGTGACGCTGCCGAACCGGACACTGAGGAGGAGGCCATTGCACCGGAGGTGATGCCGGGCGACGGCCATAAGGCTAGCAAACCCAGGAAGTACACGCAGCCGAATTTTCTCTCCGATCTCGAACTCACGGCAGGCCAGGAGTCGTTCAAGGACTACGCTGTGCAGAAAGACCCCAAGTCGGACAACCAGAAGTACCTGATCATCGCGCGGTGGCTGCAGCAGCATAAGGACATTGACACGGTGACTATCGACCACATCTTCACCTGCTTTCAGGCAATGAAGTGGCCGAGCCAGAAAGACATCGGCCAGCCATTGCGCTTCATGACGAAGAACAACAGCTATTTTCAGAAGAACGGAAAAGGCTGGAAGCTGACCCATGTTGGCGGCGACGCCGCTGATGCCATCGGTGCGTGAGCATGACATTGGCGGAGCTAGCGCAGGACATCCCGAATCTGGCAGCGTGGAACCACGTCGAGAAGATCAAGCTTTTCGCATGGTATCTGCATACGCAGGGGAAGCAGGAGCACTTCCGGGCGCCGGACATCCGGAAGTGCTATGAGGCGCTGCATCTCGATCCCCCGTCTTCCATTAGTCCATTCCTCGCGTCGATGGAAAAGAAGAAGCCCAAGGAAGTGCTCAAGAGGACACAGGGCTACAAGCTGGAGATGCGCGTGCGCGAAGCGCTCGATAGGAAATTCGGAACCCGCCAGATCACGGTGCAGGTGACCGATCTGCTCGCCAGGCTGCCGGGCGCGGTCCCGGATCTTGCCGAGCGAACATTTCTTGATGAGGCGCTCGTCTGCTTCAAGCACGGCGCCTTTCGCGCCGCGATCGTAATGGCGTGGAACCTTGCCTATCACCATTTGTGCGATCGCGTCCTTCGCAAGGAACTCGCCAAATTTAACAGCCAATGGCCGCTCGTCTATCAGGGGCATCACAAAAAAGCTGTCAAGACGATTACCAAGATGGAAGATTTTGCTGATGAGCTCAAGGAGTCCGAGGTGCTCGATATCTGTAATTCAGCGGGCATCATCAGCAAGGACATCCACAAAATACTGAAAGCAAAATTGGACCGCCGGAACTCCGCAGCACACCCGTCATCCGTCAAGATCGATCAGCTTCAGGCGGAAGAATTCATCGACGATATTGTAAAGAACGTTGTCCTAAAGCTGTAGACGATGCGTTTTCTATCGCAGTTGAAGAACGCCCTGGAGGACCGATGAGCTCAAATAAAGCGCCCGTAAACGATGCCATCATCGTGGCTGTTGCCAGGCTCGTCGATGATGCCCAATCGGGAACGCGGGAACCGAGTCACTCCGATCTCGAATTCCAAATCAATCGCGCCGGACTGAGCGGGGGCGACCCAAAAGCACAGGGGCAAGTCGTCGGAAAGGCGAAGCGCGTGCGTGCGGTGCTTTCCTGGGGGATCGACAATGCACCGGACAAGGCCGAGGCTTTTGTGGCCGCCCTAATCGGGTTGTTAAGGGGGAAGGGTGGGTTTCGGCACGGCTCTTCAAACTTTGTCGGCGAAGAAGCCATTCTTGATGCACGCGAGGCCTTCCGTCTCGAAGGATACGTGCTCTCCGACGAGGGAGAACTTTACGCGAACGCATTGGACAACCTGACGGGCGTTCAGATGACCGCGGCCCTTGAAGCATATGTTCGCCGCGCCCAGCGTGGCAGCGAAGACGGGGCACTTCTCGTTGGTACTGGCAAGGACCTTCTCGAAGCGACGGCATCTCATGTCATCACGGAGAAATACGGACACTATTCGCAACAAGCCAATTTCCCGACGTTGCTCGGCCAGGCCTTTACCTCTCTGGGCGAGGCAGGCTGTGCGGTCAACGCGCTGCGCAATAAAACCGGCACCGGACACGGCAGGCCATTTGTGCCATCTGTCTCCGACGACGAGGCGCGTGCTGCAGTGCAACTCATCGGAATCGTATCCGGGCTCCTGCTTCGCTCACTGAAGAAAACCCCATAGTCTGTGACAAACCTGCATCATCGAGCAACAAACCAATTGACGATCGCGGATGTCACTTGGCCTCATCCTCGGAACGTGATAATCCGGTTTATCCGGCGGTGTCTAGACCATTCCCAGGCCTACACGGTGGGGACAGGCGGGCTAAGTTCGAGCGCGGCGGTTTTGGTCACCTCGGTTCCGAGTTGTAGAGAAAGCCGGTTCGCGTCGTTGGTAAAGATTGTGACCTCATTGCTGGCGCGGGAGACGGCCACGTAGCCGAAGCGGGGATTGAGCAGATCGGGATGGACACTGGTATCGGCGTGGATGAGAACGCGCTCGGCGGTGAGTCCCTGGGCGCTGTGGCTGGTGACGGCGTAGCCGTGATCGAAATGCCGCATTTCCGTTGGGTCGAATGTGACCGTTCTGTTTTGACCATCATCTATGCGAGCGGTAATCCTGCCCTCCCCGTCGATCAGCTGAACGGTTCCAAGATCGCGGTTGGCGATTCCCATCTCCTTATTCGGCGCGGTGAACTGCAGACGGTCTCCGACTGTGAAATCCAGCTCGATCTCGCGGTATGCTGAAATGCCGCGGAGCCGCGACGGATCATACGTGATTTGTTGCCTACCCAGTTTTTCGACGGTCAGGAGATTCGCTTTCGGATCGGTCGCGACTACCTGAGCGTAGCTGCGTGGCTCGATGCCAATGGCCGTGCTGCCGCGCTGGTAGTGGAGCACATCGCCCACCACATAGCGGGCTGCCCACGCGCGATCCGCACCGGTCATGTCGGAGCGTGGCGCAAGCACGCGCAGAGAATGGTCCTCCGATTGCACGATGCCGCGTGCCTGCAATTCCGCACGTACGGCCTGATTGATCTCGCGGCGGGAGGCGTTGTCGGGCGAGACGATGATGGTGTTGCCGGGACTGTCGGCATAGTTCCGGGCAATCGAGGCAATGCGTCTCTGTGGGTCCGCGATCTCCGTGACCCGGCCCTGCTGTTCTAAAAGCGCGATGGCCTCGGCCACCTGGCCGCGCGACAAATGCTCGACGGCCAGAAGCAATCCAGGGTCTTTCTGGCGCACGATCTGATCGAGTTTAACGGTTCTCATTCCGGCGTTCACCAACTGCTCGAAGGGCTTTCCGGCTTCGACGCCCTGGTGCTGCCGAACGTCGCCGATGAACAGAACGCGGTCGCCCGGGCCGAGTTTGGCGAGAAAATCGCGCACCTGCCCGGTGCTGGCAAGACTCGACTCGTCCACCATATATAGGTGTCGTTCCGGACTTGGCTGCCTGGACCGCGCAAGGAAACCTTGCAGGGTGTCAGCGGAGATCCCGGCATCGCGGAGCTGGTGCGCCGCGCGGGAAGTCGGTGCGAAGCCCTCGACGATATATCCGCGGTGTTCGGCGGCTTCGCGCACGGTTTTGAGGGCCGAGGTTTTGCCCGTGCCGGCAAATCCCTGAAGCCCTTGCGCGACATCCCGCGAAGTCAGAATCTCCTCGGTCGCGGCCCGCTGAGCGGAGTTGAGATGCGGATACGTGGCGGTATGCGCCACGGCTTGCTGAACCGGCATGATCTGTTCCACGCGGCCTTGTCCCTGGCGCATCCGCCGCAAGACTTCCTTCTCTGCTTTGATGGTCTTTTCAGTAGTGAATTGCCGCGCACTGTTGTGTTTCTGCCCCGGTACAAGCTGGAATTCGCCGGAGGCCAGACGCGCCTCTACGCTAGCGCGGACCTGACTGTACGTGGTCTCTCCCATGCCGCGCCGAAGAGCGTCACGGAAAAGAGTACGCTCGTCGGTGACAGCCTCGCGCTCGAAACTGCGCTCGCGAGCGAAGGTCACGGCCTCCTGCGCGGCCTGCTGGGTCTTTTCGGGGATGTGCCCCACCGTTTTCTCCTGGCCGCGCTGCCGCGCCTCCGCAACCACTCGATCGGGCTGATTACCGAATTCAGCGGCTAGCCGGCGATGGGCCGCGAGCACTTCCGCCGGCGACTGAATCTGTTTTTTATCGCGCGTAGCGTGCGCTGAAATCTCGGCTGCTTCATAGCCCGAAAGACCATTTTTCTGCATGTGTTCAAGGATCTGGTTCTGGCGCTGGCTGGAAGCGTCCAGATACTCTTGCGAGTACCCTTTGATCTCGGGAGCGCCGCTTCTGCCAGCCTCGATTTCGTAGCCAAGCTCACGCAGCCGGAAGGTCAATTCCGACTGATAGACGGCGGTGGCGAACTGCTGCGACTCGAAGAATCCGCGCTCCTGGAGAGCGCGCGTGGTTCCATCCGCGCGCTCCGTAACATTAAAAATGACGGCGTGCGTGTGAAGTTGGGGCGCGGCGTAGCCGTCCACAGGCCGTGCCGTGTCGTGCTCGAATTTAGCGACGATGAATTGGGCCGTGGGCACGGCAGGCCGGTTGCCGCCGATCCGGGCCTGCGTATACCGTTCCAACTCACTCAGAGCGGTACTCACGGCCTCACGATGGGCCGCGCGCACCCGGTCATCGCCGCCGACAAGCGCAGTGAGAGACACCGACTTGGGCGCACTGAAAGTCGCATCCCACCCGGCCCGGTGCTCGACGGATTTCACTGTCTTTCCGTCCGCGCCCTGATACTCGAAGGATTGGCGATGCTGGACAAGTTGCTCGCCGGTATAGGGGTGCTGACCCTCAGAGAGCCGATGAAACTCCTCGGCTCCGACCGCACCTGCGAGGCCATATTTCTCCGCCAACCGGCCCTGCCACTCGCCCCGCACGGTTTGGCCCTGGCTCCAATAACTCTGATCGGGCGACGTGAATTCCTGCCGGTGATAGTTTTCGAGCTTGCCTGCCGAGAGGGCTTTCGAGATTTTCAGCATGGCTCAGTCCCCCAACGAAAATCCGCTCTGGATGGACTCGGCATCCTCTTCCGTTGTCTCCGGCTCCGCGGGCTTCTTTGCCAGCGTCTTCGGATCGAAAGCGAGGTCGTCGTCTTCGAGCGCGCGGGGGATGAAGGCGGGCTGGATCGCGGGAATGTCGTAGTACGCGAACGAGAAGTGGGCGACGTAGTTGCCGAGCTTCAAAAAGGCGTGGCGGTCAGGCAGGCCGGAGATCTCTGAATCGAGTACCAACGGCTCGACCTGGCGCTCCAGCGTGAAGTTCTTTCCCATGCGGCTGTCATCGAAGTGGGTCTGACGCATCCGCTCGATCTCAATTTTGCCGATGGCGCTCGACACCCACTCGGCAGCCTTCGGCTCCGTGGTTTTGAGGAAGATTTTGGTGGCCGGCTGCGACAGCATCACTTCGGCCATGTGGCCGTAGATGGTCTCAAGCTGCGCCTTGCCCTGGAAACCAAGCACAATAGGATTTTTGCTTTTGCGGTTTTCGGTAATGGCAGTGTGTAACTGCGGCAGCCGTTGCAAGCTGGCCAGTTCGTCCAGCACAAACCACACCGGATGCTGATTCTCTTTGGGTTCGTTCAAGAGCCGCAGAACCAGCAAGTCGATCCACAGACTATGCAGCGGACGCAGGGCCTCGCGCTCGCTGGGTTTCGACGTAAGGAAGATCCAGCCCTTACGCTCCTCGGCCCATTCGGTCGCGCTCCAATGACTCGCGGACTTCTCCTTTTTCGGTAGAAAGCGCAGGCTGTCGGCAATCAGTCCGAGCGACGCCAGGACGCCATTGCGCTGCTGCTGCGCGCCCTTGGCGATCATGGTCGCCATCTCGGTATTTTGAACCCGTCGGTCGATCTCGTCGGGGTTTGCCATCCACTCGACCAGATCCTGCGGCGTAGGGCCGAAGGTCAGAAGATGGGCGAATATCTTCTGCGGGGTTTCGGTAAAGAACTCGCCCTTTTTATCGGTCGTCGGCTGGTACAAGGAAGCGGCGATGGCCTTGGTTTCGGCGCGGCGCCGCAGCTCTTCGGATGGCCCCCAATAGGGGCAGCGGGCGTCGAGAGGATTCAGGATAATGTCGCCGCGGGTGCTGTCATAAAATCGTTGCACGAACTCGCAGGCCGGGTCGTATACTATTGCCGAATCGCCCCGTTCCCTGATCTGCAAAAGCAGTTGCATAATAAGCCGGGTCTTACCGGCGCCGGTATCCCCCATCAGCTCAATGTGCTGTCCTTCGGCCCGCCGCGGAATCCGCATGAGCCGCTTCGATTCGAGGGTTTTGAAGCCTACGCCATCGCCTTTAACAGCGCGGTTGAACGCCTTGGGTGTGACGCGCACCGGCCCTTTGAGCAGCCGGCCATACTTCATTTCCTTGAGCCGTTCTACATCCCTTCGTACTGCCCACGCGAGCAGCAGGAGCAGTGTCGCCAGACCAGCTAAAAGGGGCAAGCGGAAGACTCCGGCCACAGTGTGACCGTGATAAACGAACCGTTGGAGATAAGCATGAAGCAGGACGTTCCGGTAGTTGACGCTCCTGCCGCGATAGAGATATATCAGGCCGATGGCGTGGGCGCTGGCGGACAACTGGAGCGGCAGCGGTCGCCCGTCCACCTGGGGCGTTACTCCCGGTTCCACATCGGGCGCGATGGCCGGGCGCGCGTGGAGATGCCTGTCTGCTACCGAGACAAGCTGGTACTTATCGGCCTGCCGAAATCCGGCCACTGCCCCTGTCCGAAGATACGGCCAGAGATCCAGCCGTTCCAGCGGCGGCATGAAAATACCTATATAGATGCGCAGAAAAATGATGGTCAGCAGCAGTGCCAGAGTGATGGCCGTATAGCTGTAGACGGGACCCCGCAATGGCGTGACGATCGTCTCTCTGCGTCCCCAGTGAATGGCATTCATGGCTGGTCTTTACTCCTTTCCGCATAGCTGGCGAGGGCGTCTTCCGCGGCTTTTTGCTTGTTTGCCTTCACGTAGCGGAGCATTTCTTTGAACTGTTCCGCAGTCATCTTGTCGCCACGCAAGAGCGGTTCAAGCGTATTGATGAGAATCAGGCGCAGACTTGTGACTTCGCCCATCACAGCGAGGCCTCCAGCATCGTTGCGCACTTCGCGCAACACCAAACCGCGCAGCCACTCTCCGAAGTCAAGGCCGAGCGATTCGCAGTGGTGTTCGACCTCGGCATACTCCGTTCGCGTCAGCTTTGTGTTGAGCGTTATGTTGCGTTTTTCGCGCCCGCGCACCCGGCGTGTACTGAGCTGCGATTCCGAAGAAAGAAGCGACATAAACACCAACTTCCCGTCGTGGCACAAGGAAACTCATGGGTTTCTCAAATTCGTCTATCCTCAACTCCATCCGTCAGTAACTCAGGAGTTTCTTGGGCAACTCCCGAGTTCCCTCTGAGGGATGGAGTATCAAGATTCTTCCGGTGCGAAGCACCGTAGTGGTTGGGACACGGGTGCCGGGGGCCAATCATGCCTTCAGCACCCGCACTGTACCGTTGGATTCGCCACTGCCGTTCGCCTTGGTTGCGGCTGGCTCCACGGCGTCTGAGCCTGGGTTACGACGAATGCGCAACGTGGGCGTGATTCGCTGCGCATTAGAAGTGCGGAGGAAATCCTGGAAGTCGCGGTCTTTGGCGAAGACATAGGCAAGCGCCTGCTCCATGACTTCATCGGCGGAAGCGTGGATGAAAGCGGCGTACTGATCGACCTGCATTGCGGTCGTATCCGTCAGCCGAATCGAGGCGCTGACGTAACGGGTTTGAGTGACTTCAAGCAGAGGCATTGGGTTCTCCTTTGGTGGTGGAATTAGGCGGTCTTTCTGCGGACAACCATGCGGTACGCTGTGGCCGCAATCTCCCGCGCACGAGCCCCAGCTGTTGCGCCAGGAATCTCATAGCGGCGGCGAACCTCCAGCATGGTGATTACGTCATCCATGCGGATACCCTCGATGAACCAGAGGCGGGCCGAAGCAACATCTACCGTGCGCCGGGCGTAGTAGAGAGGATCTGGTTTATCGGAACGGAGCGAAGCAAGCTCGCGGGTCAGCTTCGCGGCGTCATGGCCGTGGGCGAGCTGATCGCAAACCCAGGCCCAATCTTGCTCTGAATGGGAGTGCTTACTTGCCGGCGATTTCCACGCGTTCCCGTGCAGGGGCAGCACGGAAGAGCCGGCGACGGCATCAAGACGGAAATCGGCGGGACCGTAGGTGGCATCCGCCGGGTATTCGACCGCGACAAGGTGAGCAGGAGCATACTTCCGGTTGAAGAATCCGGGGATGCGTAGCACCCGGTTGCAATCGGTGCAAGCGGGGTCGCCGCCGAAGGCGCCGGCGAGCAGCTTGAGCGTCTGTTCCTGGCGCTCGAAGTCGAAGCCGGCGACCCGCCATAGCGCCTGGTATTTGTCGGGCGATGTGGAGAGAATTGCGGTCGGCGGGGGCACCTGATCCGACGCCCGCAGCGCAGCTAGCCGGGCGTCGCCGTCCGTATCAATATCTATATAGAGGTGGCGGACAGAAGCGATGCATTCTTTGATCCTTTTGCGGCTGCCAAGGCACAGAGGATTGGCGGAGACATAGATGTTCGCCCCTCCGTCGTTTTCAAAGCTAAGCCACGCGAGATAGCGGGGCTGGAGCGCCTGTTCAAGCGTCACTACACGCTGCTGGGGCCTGCGTTCATACTCCCGGCGCAGCAGGAGCGCGATGGTTTCGCTAGCGGTGAAACAACGGGTGAGAAAGTTGGCTGCGACCTGGTTCATGGGTGGCACCTCAAAAACCGCGATTCCACGGGCCGTTAGCAGAAGGAAAGCCCGGTGCATACCGGGCTTTCACCGCGAAGGGGAAGAAGCCTATTCGTCCACTTCCTCGGCGGAAATCTCCTGCTCCACTTCTTCCTCCACGCCGGCTTTCTCCGCGCGGTCGAGCTTGAGAATGGAGTTGACGCGAATGTTGTCCGAGCGCACCGCCTTCTTCGCCTTCTTGGGCGTGTACTCGGTGTGGCGAATCTCGCCCTCGACCTGGACGTGTGCGCCCTTCTTGAGCGTGGCCGCGAACTCGCCGAACTTGCCGAAGACGATGCAGCGATGCCATTCGGTGTGCGAGACGTACTCGCCGGACTCTTTGTCCTTGTATGAGGTCTTGGTGGCGAGCGAGAAAGTGGTGAATTTCTGGTCATTCTTGCCGGTGCGGACTTCAGCGTCGCCGCCGAGGTAGCCGATGAGGGTTGCACGATTCAGATACATGGTGAGTCTCCGTTTTTGAATTCCCGATCTGCTCGGGTCACACCGGGCGAAGCCAAGCGAGTGGGCGCGACTCCCAAGCGCCAAGCCGTGCATTCTGGAGCAGGGGCCCAGACTTGCTCTGGGAGAGGAGTCCGGAAAGCAGAACGGCGCAGTGCCGCCGGGCGTCGCAAAGGCCCGAAGCAGTGACCGAACAGTCGAGGAATTGCACCCGGAGACGCGCATCTGAACGATGCGATCTCTCTGCTTCCTGGCGATGCCATCAGCCGGCAATCAGATTCACATCCCGCGCAGCCTGACCCAGGAGCAAAGAGCCGCATTTCGCACCCGGTATCGCGCGTCTCGTGATCGGTGCGGCCACGATCTAGAGCACACGGGACGGGTGAGATTCCGCTTGTCCTGTCGAGTCCAGTAAGGCTTTCCATAGCCGTGCCTCCGATTCGCATTTCCGCCTGCTCGATCACGCTGCCGCCACGGTGGGAGCCCGATAGATTTCCTCCGTGTCAAAGGACTGGTCCGGATAGCTATAGCCCTTCACGGTGATCAACTCGCGTACCCGGCGCCGGCCCGTGGAATCTCGTTCGCAATAGAGAACGAAATCGACT
>Ga0335074_10007196_pt1 | contig 15417 bp, 13 predicted proteins | sample Lox_Sample_23_FD_206715 | JGI IMG/M metagenome (GOLD analysis project Ga0335074, IMG submission 206715) | Soil microbial communities from Loxahatchee National Wildlife Refuge, Florida, United States - Lox_Sample_2.3 | ecosystem: Environmental > Terrestrial > Soil > Wetlands | place: USA... | reverse complement strand
GTCCGAACTCCGCGGCCAGCGCGGCCTGCGCCGCCCGGGCCCAGCCCGTGTCGGTTGAAACCGCGATGCCCGGCGAGGCGCCGAGGATGCGAATCTCGGCCGTGGTGTCGGCGGGCAGCCGCTCGGTGACGAAGCGCCGCAGCGCCGCCTCGATCGCTGCGGGGTCCTGATCCGGCACCAGCCGGAAGGAGAGCTTGGCGTGCGCCTCCGCCGGGATCACCGTCTTGGCACCCGGTCCGGTATAGCCGCCCCAGATGCCGTTGATGTCGGCGGTCGGACGCGCCCAGAGCTGCTCCAGCACCGGCCGCCCGCGCTCGCCGGCCGCCGTGGCAAGCCCGGCACCACCCAGGAAACCCGCCTCGTCAAACCCCAGTCCCTGCCACTGCGCCGCGACCGCCTCCGGCAGCGCGCGCACCGCATCATAGAAGCCGGGCAGACCGACCCGGCCGTCGTCGTCGTGCAACTGGCCCAGGATCTGGGTCAGCGCGTTGATCGGATTGCGCGCCGCCCCGCCATACAAGCCGGAATGCAGATCGCGGGCGGCGGCCCGCAGCGTGATCTCGGCATAGACGAGGCCACGCAGCCGCGTGGTGATCGCCGGCGTATCCACGTCCCACATGTTGGTGTCGCTGATCACCGCGAGATCGGCGGCGAGTTCGCCGCGATGCGCCGCCAGGAACGGGTCGAGATTCGGACTGCCGGTCTCCTCCTCGCCCTCGATCAGCACGGTCACCCGCACCGGCAGGCCGCCGCCGGCCTGGTGCCAGGCACGGAAGGCCTCCAGCCAGGTCATCACCTGGCCCTTGTCATCCACGGCGCCGCGCGCGATGGCGCGCGGTCCGTACGGCCCCTCGGCCAGGCTCGGGGCGAAGGGCGCGGTGGTCCAGCGCTCGAGCGGCTCGGCCGGCTGCACGTCATAGTGGCCGTAGAACAGCAGATGCGGGACGCCCCCGGATGTCGCTCCGGCCGGGCCGGCGTGCTGCGCCAGCACCACCGGGTGGCCGCCGGTCTCGCGCAGCCCGGCGGTGAATCCGATCTCCGCCAGGCGATCGCGAAACCAGCCTGCCGCCGCGCGGCAATCCGCCGCGTGCTCTGGCTGGGCGCTGATGCTCGGCAGCCGCAGCACCTCGAACCAGCGCTCGAGCGCGCCCGTCCGGTCCGCATCCAGCCGGGCGAGCACCTGGGGCAGGGCGGCGAGCGCGGCGTGCATCGATCGTTTCTCCGGCGGCAAAGGGCGCGGGCCGGCGCGTTCACGCCCGGTAGGTATTGAGGAACATCGCGACCGTCGCCGCCACCACTCGCTCGATCGCCGCCGGGTCGGGATCGTCCAGCATCTGCAGCTTGCGACGCATGCAAAGCCGCGTCTGGCAGAGGGCGAAGAACTGCTCGGCGGCGAATTCCGGATCATCGACCGCGAGCCGGCCGGCCTCGGTTTGACGGACGAGCCAATCGGCCAGGTGACGGATCGCCCGCGAGGGGCCGCACTCGAAAAACGTACGGGCCAGCTCGGGAAACTTCCCCGCTTCGGAGATCACCACCCGGTAGATGATGAGCCCGGTCGGCGACAGGACGAGGTGCAGCATGCGCCGGGCGATCGCCCCCAGCACCACCGCCGGATCATCGCCCTGGTCGGCGATGTCAAAGATATGCGCGAGCTTGCGGGCACATTCCGACTCGACGAAGGCGGCGAACAGTGCCGCCTTGCTCTCGAAATGGTTGTACAGCGTGCCCTTGGACACGCCGGCCTGCTGCGCGATCCGCGACATGCTGGCGCCTTCATAGCCGTCCTGGGCGAACACCTCCGCCGCCCCGGCCAGGATGACGGCACGCTTCTCCGGCGACAGCGTCTCGACCTCGAACATGGCTCCGCTCTCTTGCCCGCGCACACTTTACCCTCCTCGCGGGAACGCGATAGAGAGTTACGTAGTTTGACCGAACGGTATGGTCATATGGCTTGGTCGGTCCGGGCGATCAACGCCCCGCCCGCCGGCCATTTGCGATCGCGGATGATTGCGCCGGTCGGGGCTTGCCGGAGGCGGCCGCCGTACCGGATGCGGGTCGCGCAGGACGAGGGGGTTGGCAGGTGGCGGAGAGGCAGGGGCTGAAGGCCGGGCGTGCGATTGGCCGGCGCATCGGACCGTTGCTTTCCGCCGCCGCCCTTCTTGCCGGATGCACGGTCGGGCCGAACTTTCGTGCACCGAGCTTCTGGTCGCCCGCCTCCTGGTTCGCGAGCCGTCCGAAGCCGGCGCAGACGCTGCCCAGCGTCACGGTCGCGGCGCCGCTCAATCCGAACTGGTGGGAGGCGTTCCACGACCCGATCCTGACCTCGCTCGAGGACCGGATCGCCAGCGACAACCTCGACGTGCGCACCGCGACTGTACGACTGGCGGAAAGTCGGGCGCAGCGCAGCATCGTCAGCGCCGACGAGTTCCCGCAGGTCAACGGCAACGCGTCCTACACGCGGGAGAAGGCAAGCGCGCGGGGCCTGCTCGGGCTTGCCTCGGGCAGTGCTGGCAGCGCCGCCTCCGGCGCCTCGCAGGGCACGGTCGCCAACGGCTCGGGCTTCGGCGCCGGCGGCATCCCCGGGCAGAGCGCCGGGCTGCAGCCCTTCAATCTCTGGCAGTACGGGTTCGACGCTTCCTGGGAGCTCGATCTCTGGGGCCGGGTCCGGCGGGAGATCGAATCGGCAGGCGCCTCGGTCGAGGCCTCGGCCGAGGCGCGGCGCGACACCCTCCTCTCGGTGATGGCGGAACTGGCCCGGGACTACATCGAGCTCCGAGGATTGCAGCGCAACCTGCAGATCACGCAAGAAAATCTGAAAACACAGGAAAGCAGCCTGCAGCTAACGCGGGCGCGCTACGCCGGCGGGCTGACCAGCGATCTCGACGTCGCCAATGCCGCGGCACAGGTCGCCAGCACGGCGGCGCTGATCCCGAACCTGCAGCAGCGGATCGAGCAGGAGATCAACCGGCTGAGCTTCCTGCTCGCCGAGCCGCCCGGCGCACTGCGCGGCATGCTGGAGGAGGCCAGGCCGGTGCCGCCGGTTCCCCCGGTGGTACCGATCGGGCTGCCCTCGGAACTGGCGCGGCGGCGGCCGGACATCCGCGAGGCGGAGGCGAAGCTGCACGCCGCGACCGCCGATATCGGCGTCGCCACCGCGGACTTCTATCCGCAGGTCACCCTCTCCGGCAGCCTCGGCATCCAATCCCTGCAGTTCAAGGACCTGGCCAACTGGGGCGCGCGGCAATACGCGCTCGGACCCGGCATCACGCTGCCGATCTTCCAGGGCGGCCGGCTGCGCGGCACCTTGGAACTGCGCAAGGAGCAGCAGAAGGAGGCGGCGCTCGACTATCAGCAGACGGTGCTGCAGGCCTTCCATGACGTCGACAACGCGCTGATCGCCTACCGGGCGGAGCAGCGGCGGCGGGAGGAGCTCGCAACCGCGGTGCAACAGAACCGCCGCGCCGTGGCGCTGGCGCAGAGCCGCTACCAGCAAGGGATCACCGACTTCCTGGAGGTGCTGGACGCGCAGCGCAGCCTGCTCGCCGCCGAGGAGGAGTATTCGAACAGCACCACGACGGTCTCGACCAACCTGGTGCAGCTCTACAAGGCGCTCGGCGGCGGTTGGGAATCCGCCTATCCGCTGCCCGGCTCGACCCTGAACGCCGAGGAGCACGCCCCGACCGGCCATCGCGCCGCGCCGGCCGCGCCGGGGACCATCTGAGGCGCACGTCTGCAGACGTCACGGGGCGACGTCACCCTTCCTCGCGCCAGGCGAGCAGCACCAGGCCGAGCATCGCCGCCTGGACCGCGGCGATCACCGCCACGCAGCCGGGCCAGCCGGCGCTGCGCCAGATGCCGGCCGGCAGGATGCCGCCGACGCTGCCCCCCGCGTAATACGTGGTGACGTAGAGCCCGACGGCGGTCGATTTGGCGTGCCGGGCGGTGGCACCAACATAGCCGATGGCGAAGGCCTGCTGCACGAACACGGCGGACGCGATCAGGGCCAGGCCGGCGATGATCGCGACCAGTGCCGGGATCAGCGTCAGCGCCAGCCCGGCAAAGGCCACCGGGACCGAAGCGGCGAGCGCCCGCCGGCGCCCGAGCTTCACCGCCAGGCGCGAGGCCGCCGGCGTTGCCACCATGCCGAGCAGGTAGACCGCGAACACCGAGCCGAGCGCCGCCGGACCGAGCCCGAAGGGTCGCGCCGCGAGCAGCAGGTTGGCGTAGGTGAACGCGGCGACGATGGTGAACAGCACGGCAAAGCCGGCCGCATCGGCCGCGAGCAGCCGGCGGTCGGTCAGGTGCGCCGCGAACCCGGCGGCCGACCGGCGCAGCCCGCGGATCGGACGGAAGCGTCGCTCCGGCGGGAGGGTCAGGGCGATCAGCGCCGCGGCGGCCGCGGTCAGCGCAGCGAGCAGCAGGAAGGCGCTGCGCCAGCCGGCCAGCGCCGTCGCCACCCCGGCCAGAAACCGACCCGAGAAGCCGGCGGCAACGGTCGCGGTCACGTAGGTGCCGGTCAGGCGGATGCCGTCCGCACCGGGACATTCCTCGCCGACATAGGCGACCGTGATCGCGAAGATGAAGGGCAGCAGCAGGCCCTGCAGGAACCGCCACGCCAGCAGCCCGGACAGGCTGGTGGCGGTGGCGGCGAGCGCGGTCGGAACGACCAGCAGTGCAGCGGCGCCGAGGATGAGGCGCCGGCGACCGACCATGTCGGAGATCGAGCCGACGAACGGGGCAACCAGCGCCACCGCCAGCAGGGGCGCGGTCACGGTGCTTGACGCCCGCTCCGGCGGCACGTCGAAGGCGGGCCCCAGCACCGGCAGCAGGGCCTGGGTCGCGTAGAGGTTGAGGAACGTGCAGAACCCCGCCGCCGCCACGCCGATCGTGCGACGCCGCGCCAGCTGGAGTGCTGCGGCCGGCGTCACGACGCGGCCGTCACGCGGCCCGGATCAGCGGAACACGACGCGGTGGGACAGGACGAAGTTGACCGACATCCCGGCGACGGCACCGGCGAACAGGGCGATCACCGGATAGACGACGCAGATCGGCGTGGTGGCGATCAGGATCATGTAGACGCCACGATTCAACACCGCGCCGGCGCCGTTGGTGGCCAGGAACAGCACCCATTGCCGGTGGACCGCACCACTGCCGCGGCCGCGGAAGGTCCAGGCGCGGTTCAGCGCCCAGGTGACGCTGGCGGCGACGACATACGACAGCAGGCCGGCGACGTACAGCCCAACCTGCCAGCGGATCGAATAGACGACCGCGGTGTCGACCGCGAACCCCGCCAGTCCGACGGTGGCGAATTGCATGAATTGCAGCAGCAGGCGCAGCCGTGGCGCGGTCGCCAGGCGGTCCAGCGGGGCCGGGATCGCCTGGCTGAGGCGGAGGATCCGATCGCTCATCACCGCCGCTTACCCCAGCCGCCGGGCGGCGGCAATTGCGCTGCCGCACCGCATCATCGACGGGGTGGCCGGGCTCACATGCGTACCCGACGGGTCGCCGCGATGGCTGGCGGCAGGCCACTCGAGGAAGGGAATACAACCGTAGGTTTCATTCCGGGACGGTACGATTTTCCTGGCGAAGATCCTGTCGCCAAGTATACACCTGTAGGCGAAGGCCCACAAAAGACTCTCTCGTATCCGGTTCGAGGCGGCAGACCCGACCGCCTCCGGCACCCACGGCGCGCGTCGGGGCGCGCAACAAGGCAGGCTCGTATGGCGCTGATCATCAACCAGAATTCCGGCATCGTGCTCGACGGCCTCGACGCCAATTTCAAGGCGATCGACGTCGGCGCCAACGCGGCGGTGGATATTACCGACGGCTCGGATGTCGTGACCACGGCCTTGACGACCGAAGCGGGTGCGACGGTCACGACCGAGGACGGCTCCACATTCGAGATCGACAGCTTCAGCGGCGATCATCTCGGATCGGTGATCGCCGGGTTCAACTCCACGGTGATCGAGGGCGCGGGCACCGGCAGCGTCGATGGCGTCACCTTCAACGGCGGCGATGGCACGCTGATCCTCGACCAGGGCAATCTCTCCGCCGGCGCGCAACAGGGGGCGATCGTCGGCTTCGGCCTGACCGACCAGATCGAGGTGGCGCTCCCGAACGTCGCCGGCGCGACCTACGTGCCGTCGCAGTTCGGGAATACCGGCACGCTCGAATTGCTGAACAGCGCCGGCGGCGTGATCGGCTCGCTCGAGCTGACGGGCGGCTACTCCGGCGTCAGCTTCAGCGCCGCCTCGGTGTCCTCCGGCGGGCAGAGCCTCACCGAGGTCTCGCTCGAGCCGGCGCTGTGCTTCTGCCGCGGCACGCGGCTGATGACCGACCACGGCGAGGTGGCGGTGGAGGCGATCGCGATCGGCGACCGCCTGCTCACCGCCTCGGGCGCATTGCGGCCGGTGAAATGGATCGGCCGCCGCCGTTACGCGCCGGCCGATCTGCGGCGGGAGCCGGAACTCGCCCCGATCCTCATCCGGCAGGGCGCGCTGGCCGACGGCATTCCGCATCGGGACCTTCTGGTCTCCGCGCAGCATGCGCTTGCCTTCGACGGCATCCTGATCGACGCGTTCCGGCTGGTGAACGGCGTTTCCATCCTGCGCCAGGCGGCAGCCGAGCCGGTCGAGTACCTCAACGTCGAACTGGAGACGCACGACGTCATCCTGGCCGAAGGGGCCGAGGTGGAGAGCTTCGTCGACCACGGCGGCCGGCGGATGTTCGACAACTGGCGCGAATACGCGGCGCTCTATCCGGATGATGGCGGCTCGCTGCAGCCCTTCTGCGCGCCGCGGCTGGAAGCCGGATACGAGGTGGAGGCGGTGCGCCGACGGCTCGACGCCCGCGCCGGCATCGTCCTGCCGCGCACGCCGCCCGGCCTGCTGTTCGGCCATCTGGACCTGGTCGACCGGGAGGCGATTGCCGGTTGGGCGGTCGATGCGGCGCATCCCGATCGGCCGGTCGAGCTCGAGCTGCTGATCGACGGCAAGCCCTCCGGGCGGATGCTGGCCAACCAATACCGGGCCGATCTGGAGCGCGCGGGGCAGGGCCATAGCCGGCTCGGCTTCCGGCTGAAGCTGCCGCCCGGTCTCGCCGCCGGGGAGCGGCACGTGATCAGCGTGCGCCGGGCGGCGGACGGCACCGAGCTCACCGGCTCGCCCTGCCTGTTGGAGGCGGCGGCTTCCTTCGACGTCGAGGGGCAGCGGGCGATGGAAGCGGCGCTGGACGCAGTCGCGGCGTCGAGCTCGATAGAGGAAATCGACCGGGCGATCGAGTTCATGCTGGGTCAGGCCGACCAGCTCCTGCAGACGCAGGCAGAGCTGGCCGGCGGGCACCGCGCGCGGCAGGAATTGCGGGGCAACCGGCGCTGGACCGATCTCGCGCCGCCACAGCACACGTCGATCCGTCGCGCCGCCTGACCGGCGGGACAATGGGCACCGCGCCGGGATCACTCGACCGCGCGGATTGGGGCGCGGTCAGCGGCTGGGCCTGGGACGGCGCGGAGGAGCCGACCGCGTTGGAGGTGCTCGACAATGGCGTGGTGGTCGGCAGGGTCCTTGCCGATCGCCATCGCCCCGATCTCGAGACCGCCGGGCTGCGCGAAGGCCGCTGCGCCTTCGCGCTGCGCTTCGCCCCGGGCCTCTGCGCGTTGCAGCGGCACGAAATCCGGGTTCGGCGCGTCGCCGACGGGGCGGAACTGCGCGGTAGCCCGGTGGTGCTGGAGCGGCGCAGCGGCTTCGATCCGGCACTGCAGCAGACATTGCTCGGCTCGGTGCAGGCGGCCGGCGCGACCGACGAAACAGACGCCGGACCGGACACGCTCGGCTTCCTGCTGCGCCAGGTCGACCGACTGGCCCAGGCGCGCGCCGCTCTCGGGGGTGCGGCACCCTCCGCGGACCACCGGCGCTTCTACGAGCGCTGGGGCGAGGTGCTGCAGCGGCCCGCGGCACCGGCCCACGTCCCGGCGGCGCGGCGCATCCTGGTGCTGGGCGAGCGGATGCCGCGTCCGGACCGCGATTCCGCCTCGCGGGCCCTTTTGTCGCACATGCAGTGCTTTCGGCGCCTTGGCTATCACGTGCTGTTCGCAGCCGCCGAAGCACTGGAGCGCGTCGAGCCGTACGCACCGGCGTTGCAGGCGGCCGGAATCGAGAGCCTCACGGCGCCGTTCCACGCCAGCATCGAAGAGGTGCTGCGCCGGCACGGCGGCGTGCTCGATGCGGTCTATCTGCACGGCATCACCGTGTATGCCCGCTACGGCTTCCTCGCCCGGCAGCTCTGTCCGACCGCGCGGATCATCTATGCCGCGCCCGAACTCGCGTATCGCCGGCTCGCCCGGCAGGCGGCGGTACAGGAATGGCCGGAGGCGATGGCGCGCAGCCGGGCGCTGCGGACGCGCGAGATGCTGGCGGTCTGGGAAGCGGATCTTGCGCTGACGCATTCCGCGGCCGAAGCGGTGGAGCTGGCGCGCGATGTCAGCGACGGCCGAATCCGGGTGGTGCCCTGGTCGGTGGCGCCGCGACCCTGTCCGGTGCCGTTCCGCGACCGCCGCGGCGTCGCTTTCGTCGGTGACTTCGCGCGCGAGGGCAACCGCGATGCCGTCGCCTGGCTGATCGACGAGATCATGCCGCGGGTGACGCGGCACGACCCGTCGATCACCTGCCGGCTGATCGGCCACGACATGCCGGAGGCGTTGCGTCGGCGCGCGGGCGCGGGGGTGGAGGTGATCGGGCCGGTGCCGCAACTCGATGCCGCGCTGGACGGGGTGCGGTTGACGGTCGCGCCGCTGCGTATCGGGGCGGGGATCGCGGGCAAAGTGGTGGACAGCCTTGCCGCCGGGCTGCCGTGCGTCGCGACGCCGCTCGCCGCCGAGGGGCTCGCCCTGCCGGCGCAGCTGCGACGGCAGTTGGCCGGCGATGCGGCCGGGCTCGCCGAGGCGATCTGCCGGCTGCATGGCGACGAGGCCGAGAATGCCGCCTGCGCCGCGGCGGGGCTCGCGGTGATCGCCGAGGGGTGGAGCCTGGCTCAGCTCGACCGGCTGATGACCGGGGCGCTGGGGCTGGTGGCGATGGCGCCCGCGGCCGGGCCCGATCGATTGCCGGGCGGTGCGCGGAACGCCGCGCAGATGGCGCAGCCGACGTGTGAAGCCACCGGGGATGGCCACTCCAGCCGCCCATGATAGCGACCTGGTAGCTACCGTATCGGGACGAGCGGCGCAGGTCGTCGGAAACTGGTGGGTGCGACAGGGATTGAACCTGTGACCCCCGCCGTGTGAAGGCGATGCTCTCCCGCTGAGCTACGCACCCGGGGCCATGACGCGAACGCGTTTCGTAGCGTCTCGCCCAGGCCGGCGCAACCCGCCGAGTGCCCCGGTCCGGCGTCGGGTCGGACCGGGGTGAGGGGGTCTCCCTCAGTCGCGCACGTACCGGGGCGGCAGTGGCTGCGGGTTCAGCCCGCCGGCGACAGAGTCCAGCAGGCTTGCATCGAGTTCCGCGGCGGGCGGCGGCTCGGCGCCAGGCGGAGCCGGCGCCGTGCTCTCAGACGGCATCATGGTCTGGATCCTTCTTTTACGCAGCCGGAACGGCTGCGGCCTGAAGCTAGGCGCCGCACCTCCCGCGCCCTGTGAGGCGGATCACAGGTGGCCGGCCTCGGACGCTCCGCCGCAAAGCAGGTTTGACAGCGCCGCGCCGTCGCCGTCATGATCGGTTCAGTAAACCGGTTTACCGGATCGGGGGCGGATGGCGGCACGGGCGGGTGGCGCGCGGCTGAAGGACGTGGCGAGATCGGCCTCGGTCTCCGTCGCCACGGTCTCGCGCTTCCTCAATGGGAGCCTGACCCTGCCCTCGGCCACGGTGCAGCGCATCGAGCGCGCCGTGCAGATGCTGGACTACCGACCCAATCCGCATGCCCGCCGCCTCAGCCTCGGCCGCGCCGACGCGATCGGCCTGGTGTTGCCCGACATCGCCAACCCGTTCTTCGCCGGGCTCGCCGCCGCGGTGGAGCGTGCCGCGGACGCCGCCGGGCTCGAGTTGCTGCTTTCGGCGACGCTGAACCGGGCGGAACGCGAGCTCGCCTATCTCGAGCGCATGCGCCGCCAGCACATGGACGGGCTGATTTTCGTCACCAACCATGGCGATCCGAGTCCTCCTGGCGCGCTAGGCCCCGGCCCGTTGGCGCGCGCCATCAACGCCGCGCGCGGCGTGGTGCTGGTGGACGAGGACGTGCCGGGCACTGCCGGCGGCAAGGTGTTCGCCGACAACGAGCAGGGCGGCGAACTGGCCGGGCGCCACCTGCTGCGAACCGGCCACCGCGACTTCGCCTTCCTCGGTGGCCCCGCCGATTTGATGAGCGGCCAGGAGCGGCTGGCCGGGTTCCGTCGGGCGATCGCCGCCGAGCCCGGGGCGCGGCTGCTCGCCATCCTGTCCGGTCCGTACGGGATGGCGCATGGCCGCGCCGCGGCGGCGGCGTTGCTTGCCATGCAGCCGCGCCCGACCGCGATCTTCGCTGCCAGCGACGAGATCGCGCTCGGCGCGCTGGCGGTGCTGAAAGAGTCCGGCGTCGAGGTGCCGCAGGCGATGTCGCTGATCGCCTTCGACGATGTCGGCCCGCTCGAACTGATCGATCCGCCGCTCACCGCTATTCGCCAGCCGCTCGAAGCGATCGGGCGGCAGGCGGTGGAGATGCTGGGCGCCGCCGCACCGGCCACGATCCGCCTGCCGGTGACGCTCACGATCCGCGGCTCCGTCGTCCCGCCACAAACCGTGCGTTCCGCAACCCGAAGGAGGATTTGATGACTGACACGTCCCGCCGTGCCGTGCTCGCCGGACTTGGCGCCGGTGCGCTGGCACTCCCGGCGCTGCGCGCCCGCGCCGCGACGCCGACCTTCGCGCTGGTGACGATCAACCAGCAGGCGCTGTTCTTCGACCAGATGAACGACGGCGCCAAGCAGGCGGCCGAAAAGGCCGGCGTCAAGCTGGTGATCTACAACGCCAACAACGATCCGGCAGCACAGAACAACGCGATCGACGACTACATCCAGCAGAAGGTGCAGGGGCTGATCGTCGATGCGATCGACGTCAATGGCCTGATGCCCGCGGTCAAGGCGGCGTCGTCCGCCGGCATTCCGGTGGTCGCGGTCGATGCCGTGCTGCCGGCCGGTCCGCAGAAGACCCAGGTCGGCGTCGACAACATCGAGGGCGGCCAGATGGCGGCCAAGTATCTCGGCGACTACGTCAAGGCCAATATGGGCGGCAAGGCGCAGCTCGGCATCGTCGGCGCGCTCAACTCCTTCATCCAGAACGAGCGGCAGAAGGGCTTCCAGGACGCGCTCGCCGGCGATCCTGGCATCAAGCTCGTGCAGGTGGTCGACGGGCGGAACATCCAGGACAACGCGATGTCGGTGTCCGAGACGCTGCTCACCGGCAACCCGCAACTGAACACGATCTACGCGACCGGCGAGCCGGCGCTGATCGGTGCACTGGCGGCGGTGGACAGCCAGGGCCGCACCGGCGGCGTCAAGGTGGTCGGCTGGGACCTGTCCGCCGCGGCGATCCGCGCCATCGACAAGGGCTACTGCCTGGCGGTGGTGCAGCAGGACCCGTCGCTGATGGGCGCCGCCTCGGTCGATGCGCTGGTCAAGCTCCTCAAGGGCGAGAGCGTGCCGCCGAAGATCAACACCAAACTCACGCTGGTGACGAAGGAGAACGTCGATCCCTATCGCGCCGTCTTCAAGTAGCGCGGCGGCATCGGGCGGCGCGGCGGCGGCTTCCGCCGCGCCGCTGATGGCGCTGCGCGGCATCCGCAAGGGGTTCGGCTCGATCACCGCGCTGCGCGGGGTCGATCTCGATCTCTTCGGTGGCGAGTGCCTGGGCCTGGTCGGCGACAATGCGGCGGGCAAGTCGACGCTGTCGAAGATCATCGCCGGCGCCTACACGGCCGATTCCGGCCGCGTGCTGCTGCAGGGTGAGGAGGTGCGGTTTGCCGCCCCCGCCGAGGCACGGGCGCGGCGGATCGAGATGGTCTACCAGGACCTCAGCCTGTGCGACACGATCGACGTCGCCGGCAATCTCTTCCTCGGCCGGGAGATCTGCCACGCCGGCTTCCTCGACCAGGCGGCAATGCGGCAGGAGGCGGCGCGCATCCTGAAAGCGCTCGACATCCGCATCCCCAGTCTGCGCGCCAAGGTGGCGCAGCTCTCCGGCGGGCAGCGCCAGTCGATCGCCATTGCCCGCGCCGCATCCTTCGACCCGCTGGTGCTGCTGATGGACGAGCCCACATCGGCGCTCGCGGTCGCCGAGGTGGAGGCGGTGCTGGCGCTGATCCGCCGGCTGAAACAGCAGGGTGTCGCGGTGGTGCTGGTGACGCACCGGCTGCAGGACCTGTTCCGCGTCTGCGACCGGCTGGCGGTGATGTATGAGGGCGAGAAGGTGGCGGAGCGCCGGATCGAACAGACCAATCTTGAGGAGGTCGTCCAGCTCATCGTCGGCGGTCGGGCGCACGGTTGATGCCACGCCACCATCGCGCCGACCTGCTGATCGAGCATGCGCAGACGCTGTCCATCGCCTGCTTCCTTGCCGCGTGCCTGGTCGTGTTCTCGGTCGGCACCGAGTACTTCCTGACGCTCGGCAACGCGCTGAACCTGCTACGCCAGTCGGCGCCGCTGCTGATCGTCGCCGTCGCCATGACCTTTGTCATCATTACGGGCGGGATCGACCTCTCGGTCGGCTCGACCGCGGCGTTGATCAACGCCTCTTCGGCATTGCTGCTGCAGGCGGGATTGCCCTGGCCGCTGGTCGTTCTGCTGCTGCTGGCGCTGGGCGCGTTGATCGGCGCGGTGCAGGGGTGGTTCGCGGCGTATCAGGGCATTCCCTCATTCATCGTGACGCTGGCAGCACTGTCGGCGCTGCGCGGGATCGCGCTGCTGTTCACGCAGGGCTTCTCCATTCCGATTGCGGGCGGCTCGGGCTTCGACGTGCTCGGCCGCGGCTCGATCGGCGGCATGCCGGTGCCGGCAGCGATCGCGATCGGCGTCGCGGTGGTGGGCTTCGTCGTGCTCGGCATGACACGCTACGGGCGCCAAGTGATCGCGGTCGGCGCCAATGCGGAGGCGGCACGGCGCGCCGGCATGCCGGCCCGGCTGGTCGCGGCCTCGGTGTTCGCGCTGACGGGCCTCGCGGCCGCACTCGCCGGGCTGATCCTGGCGGCGCGTCTCGGCTCCGGTTCATCCAACGCCGCCGTTGGGTTCGAGCTCGAGGTGATTGCGGCGGTCGTGCTCGGCGGCACCTCGCTGTTCGGCGGGCGCGGCAGCATCGTCGGCACCGTGCTTGGCGCGCTCGCGATCGCCGTGATCGGCAACGGGCTGATCCTGATGCACGTCTCGCCGTTCTACACCCAGATTGTCACCGGCGGAATCATCCTCGGCGCGGTCTGGCTCAATACGCGGGTGTTTGCGCGCCTGGCGGCACCGCGCCGCGCCGGATAGAGGGAGACCGGATGAGCGAGCTTGCACAGACCCATACCGGCTCCAGCCAGGTGATGACGGTGCTGGGACCGGTTGCCGCCGTCGAGCTCGGCGTCACGCTGATGCACGAGCACATCCTGAACGATTGCCGCTGCTGGTGGCACAAGCCGAAGGATCCGGCGCGGCTGCGGCTCGCCTGCGAGGACGTGACGCCGGGCATAATCGGCGAACTGCGCATGGACCCATTCGTCAATCTCGACAATTGCACGCTGGATGACGAGCGCCTGGCGATCGCGGAGCTGGCGCAGGCGGTTGAGCTCGGCGCCCGCACCGTGATCGATCCGACCTGCCGCGGCATCGGCCGCGACCCGCGCGCGCTGGCCCGCATCGCCGCGGCGACCGGGCTCAACATCGTCATGGGCGCCGGCTACTATCTCGAAGCCTCGCACCCGCCGGAGGTCGCGAACCTTCCACCCGAGGCGATCGCGGACCGGATCGTGGCAGAGGCACGGGATGGCGTGGACGGCACCGGCGTACGGATCGGCATCATCGGCGAGATCGGCGTCTCCGCGGATTTCACCCCGGCTGAGCAGCGCTCGCTGCGCGGTGCGGCGCAGGCGGCGCGGCGCACCGGCCTGCCGCTGATGGTGCATCTGCCCGGATGGTTCCGCCATGCGCATCGCGTGCTGGACATGACCGAGGCGGAGGGCGCCGATCCGCGCCACACCGTGCTCTGTCACATGAACCCGTCCTTTGCCGATTCCGAGTACCAACGCTCGCTCGCGCAACGCGGCGCGTTTCTCGAATACGACATGGTCGGCATGGATTACTGGTACGCCGATCAGGGCGTGCAATGCCCGTCGGACGAGGACAATGCGCGGGCGCTCGCCGGGCTGATCGAAGCCGGGCATCTCGACCGGCTGCTGATCTCGCAGGACGTGTTCCTCAAGATGATGCTGACCCGCTATGGCGGGTTCGGCTACGCCTATATCCTGCGCCACTTCGTCCCGCGGCTGCAGCGCCACGGTGTTGCGCCGGCGGCGATCGAGACGATGCTGGTCGCCAATCCGCGCAGCGTATTCTGGAAGGCCGAGGTATGAGCGACATGATCCGCGTCTTGCTGGCGGGGGAGAGCTGGGTCTCCGCCGCGACGCATTACAAGGGCTTCGACCAGTTCGGCAGCGTCACCTTCCATCGCGGCGCGGAGCCGCTGGTGCGCGCGCTCGAGGGCAGCCGGTTCCAGCTCACCTACATGCCGGTGCACGAGGCGGGCGAGGCGTTTCCGTTCTCGCTCGAGGCGCTGCAGCAATGGGACGTGGTGGTGCTGTCCGACATCGGCGCCAACACGCTGCTGCTGCCGCAGGCGGTGTGGCTGCACGGCCGGCCGGCGCCGAACCGGCTGAAGCTGGTCCGCGACTTTGTCGCGGCTGGGGGCGGGCTGGTGATGGTGGGCGGCTATCTCAGCTTCCAGGGCATCGACGGACGCGCCCGCTGGCGGCGCACGCCGGTCGAGGAGGCGCTGCCGGTGACGTGCCTGCCCTATGACGATCGCGTGGAAGTCCCGGAAGGGTTTCGGCCCGAGATCGTGGAGCGCGCGCATCCGATCCTGGCCGGGATCGAGGGCGAATGGCCGCTGCTGCTCGGTGCGAACGAGGTGGTGGTGAAGCCGGGCGCGACGCTGGTGGCGCGGCTGCCGGCGGAGGCGGGCGGGCATCCGCTGCTCGCGGTCGGGACACACGGACAGGGACGCAGCGTCGCGTGGATGTCCGATATCGGGCCGCACTGGGTGCCACAGCCGTTCTGTGATTGGGCGGGGTACGGGCGGCTTTGGATGAACGTGCTCGGGTGGGTGAGCGAAGGAAGGCCAGGGGCTCTGCCCCATCGGGCCGCTTCGCGGCCCGATCCCGGCAAAGGCTAGAACTTGCAATCCATTTCTTTAGTCCAAGGGGTCT
>Ga0335074_10007195_pt1 | contig 15417 bp, 13 predicted proteins | sample Lox_Sample_23_FD_206715 | JGI IMG/M metagenome (GOLD analysis project Ga0335074, IMG submission 206715) | Soil microbial communities from Loxahatchee National Wildlife Refuge, Florida, United States - Lox_Sample_2.3 | ecosystem: Environmental > Terrestrial > Soil > Wetlands | place: USA... | reverse complement strand
GTTTGCTCGCGTATTCGATTTGCCACACTTCTTTTATCGGGCGGCGTCATTCTGGCCGTTCTGCCGGGCTGCCATCGGCCCCCGTCAGCAGACGTGGTAGCGACCGTCAATGGAAAAGAGATTCTGAGGGCCGAACTGGAAAGGAACTACCAGGCCAGCCTGGAAGGAGGGCCGCAGGCGCCTTCTCCGCAGGAGGCCGACATCCGGCGCCTGGGCGTTCTTCGCCAGATGATTCAGGACGAAATCTTGCAGCAGGAGGCCGCCAAGCTGAACCTGACGGCCAGCGACGAAGACGTGAACGCAAAGCTGACGGAGATCAAGACGCCTTATACCGAGGATCAGTTCAGCAACCTGCTGAAGCAGCGCAACCTGACACTGGACGACTTCAAGCGGGAGATCCGCCGCTCGCTGACTCGCGACAAGCTGATGAACAAGGAGATCGAGTCGAAGATCAACGTGACGGATGCGCAGATTGCCGCGTATTACAACGCGCACAAGGCGGACTTCAACCTGATTGAGCCGACCTATCACGTGGCGCAGATCGTGGTGACCACAGCGCCCGCTCAGCAAACGGCAAATCTGGAAAACAGCAAGGCCTCGGGCGATGCGGACGCCAAGAAGAAGATCGACACGCTCTACAGCAGGCTGGAGAGCGGACAGGACTTTGCCACGGTTGCGGCGAATTTTTCAGAGGATCCAAACACCGCGCCGAACGGCGGCGACATGGGTTTTGTGCCAGAGTCGCAGCTGCGCGCCCATCCCGAGGCTTACGACGCGATCAGCAAACTGAAACCCGACCAGTTCACCGACGTGATGCCGGTATACGAGTCGGGACCGGGGCACAGGGTGAGCTACTACGCAATTTATAAACTGCTATCGCGGGAGCCGGCGGGGCAGAGGGAATTGACCGATCCGCGCGTGCGTCAGGCCATTCACCAGCAACTGCACGACAACGACGCGCAGCTGCTGCGCACCGCCTACCTGGAAACGCTGCAGGACGAGGCCCGGGTGCGCAACTTCTTAGCCGAGCAGATCCTGAAACAGGGAGCGCAGTGAGGCGGAAGCGGCGGAGTTGGCGGGCCTGGCGGGAGCTGCAAGGTTAGCACGGAAAAACCCGGGGCTCGGATGCTTCTTAGAGCCTGGCATCAACGGCTGCGCCTGAGTAATGAATTGTTGTATCAGGCGAGGGCGTCGCGTCGCCTCCCACTCCGTGACCGGCGGAGACAATCACCACATTGAAGTCGTGGGCAGCGGGCATGCCGGGAAAGCTTCCCTGGCGCGCGCCGATGGTGAGCGTGCGCCTGGCGTCGTCCCAATGAATGGGTATGGTGGAGTGAGCGCCCTGCTCATAGCTGTAGTTGTCGCCCTGGTCTTCGTAGAGCGTGAAATCGGCGTCGGCGCCGGGATAGACGCGCAGCTCGATGGGATCGGCAGCCTGACCGGCGTATTCGATGACAGGGCCGAGGGGCAGGATGGAGCCGGCCCGGACGGCGAGAGGAATGCGATCGAGCGGGGCAGCCGCGATGATGGTGGCGCCGCCGCTGGTGCGCTCGCCGGTGAAAAAGTCGTACCAGGCAGCGCCCGAGGGAAGATAGACCGGCCGCGACGTGGCGTGCTCAGCCAGCACGGGGCTGACGAGCAGATCGGGGCCGAACATAAACTGGTCGCCGATCTCCCATGTGGCGGGATCGCCGCGGAAATCCATGACCAACGGCCGCTGGATGGTGTAGTCGTCGCTGGTGACGCGCCAGGCGAGGGAGTAAACGTAGGGCATGAGGCGGTAGCGCAGGCGATCAACGGCGAGCAGCGTGGGAAAGACCTGCGGGTAGGTCCACATCTCGTTGAGATCGCGATGGCCGTGGGTGCGGAAGATGGGGCAGAAGGCGCCGTATTCGTACCAGCGCGCGTAGAGTTCCTCATAGCCCGGCGGCCTGGTCTGCGCGTAGTTCAGCGGATGATATCCGCCAATGTCTGTGGTCCAGTAAGGATACCCGGAGAGCGCAAAGTTGAGGCCGGCGGGAACCTGGCGGCGTAGTGCCCACCAGCTGCTGTAGACATCGCCCGACCAGACTGCGGCGCCGTTGCGCTGCTGGCCGAGAAAGGCAGAGCGCGTGAGCAGAAAGACGCGCTTACCGGAGCCGGTCTGGCGCCAGCGCGCGGCCACGTCGCCGGTGTGGGCGAAGGGAAAGATGTTGGCGTACTCGAGGCCGGGCCCGATGTGGAGCTGCTTGTAGCGCAGAATGGCGTCGCCGACATGGGGATACGCTTCTTCGGGCTCGGAGCTGTCAAGCCAGAAGGCGTCCCATCCCTGGGCAAAGAGCTTGCCGACGAAATCGTTCCAGAAGAAGTCGGCCGCGGCGGGGTTGGTGGGGTCGTAGAGCTGCGTGCCGGGAATTTCGAAGCCATGCGCGGCCATGTACTTGTAATTCTCAGAGGTGGTGTCCATCATGGCCCACGCCGAGATCATGGCGTGCACGTGCTCGTCGTGCAGCGTCTTCAGCTCGGCGGGCACATCGGTATAGCCGGAGTTGAAGACGGGATCGCCCTTGCCGCCTTGCTTCCACCAGAACCAGTCCTGCACCAGAGCGTCCATGGGGATATGCCGGGAGCGGTATCCGGCGGCGACCGAGAGCATTTCTTCCTGCGTCTTGTAGCGATCTTTGGACTGGAAGAAGCCGTAGGCCCACCCGGCAAAGAGCGGCACATGGCCGGTGAGGGAACGGTACTGGTGGATGATGGAGTCGAATTGAGGGCCGTAGAGGACGAAGAAGTCGATCTGGGGCACGGCCATGGCCTCAAAGTTGAGCTCCAGGGGAAACCGGTTGTCGACATAGCCGAAGGAGGCGGTGTTCCACAGAATGGCGTAGCCCTTGCTCGAGAGCAGGAGGGGAATGGCGATGTCGGTATTATTCTGCCCCAGCTCGACGGTGCTGCCGCGATAGTTGAACATGCCGCTCTGATGCTGGCCGAGGCCGTAGAGCGCTTCGGTCGAGTCAGGCCCGAAGCGGTCCTCCACGTGGAGCAGGCCAGACGCCAGGGAAGGCAGATAGGTGCGGGGCAGATTGGGGCGCTCGTGAAGGAGCGATTCGCCGGAGGCAGCTTTGAAGGCGAGATTGCCGGGACCCAGCGCGAGCGATACGGTGACGCGCGCAGTGGAAAGGGTGGCTGCGGCGGCGGTCTGCGCGAACTGGAATGCGGCTCCGGGGCAGGACTGCGCAGCGGGCAGCAGCCATGGCTGCGCTTCGTGGGCGGCGGGAGCATCCGCGGGGCGCGCCGTGACGTGCAGGACGGAGTCGCTGCAAACGGTGATCTCGAGCTGCTCGCGATCGTTGTGCGCGGAAAATCCCGTGGCGGATGGAGATGCCTGCATGGGGGCAGGATGGGGGTACTCGGCGATGATCTGACCGGGAGCGGAGGGCGCGATGGACAGAGCGCAGGCAACCAACGGCATGGAGAAACATGCGACGCGAAAATGCTTGAACATGGATCACCCCGAAGACGGCAAGAGGAGGAGGCAAAAAGTGAAACGGCCTCTACAGATGGCAGAGGCCGTTTGAGGTGTCAGGAGAGGAAGGCCACGATCAGTGCATCTGGCCGCTTGAATCCATCTGGATGCCGCCGGGGACCTGATTCTTCTTCTGCTCATTGGCCTTGCGCATATCCATTGCCTTGTTGGTCCAATCCTGCGCCATGGCAAGGTCCTGGGCCACGGCAGCTTTGTTGCCGTAGTCCACGTCGGCCTTGTTGCGGTAGATCAGGTTGAGATATTGCATGGCTTCGTCGTAATTGGGGCGGTCGTCGACGGCCATATTCAGGTACTTGAGCCCTTCATCGACCAGCGGGGCGTTCTCTTTGGCCAGCGGCTCCATGACTTTCTTGGGAGCCCCGGTATTCCCTTTGCCGTCGTCGTTCAGGCCGGCAGACTGCAAGGCATTCAGCTTATTCTGGTGCGCCTTCTTCCAGTCGATGACGCCGATGGTATAGGCAGCTTCAGGATCCTTGGGATCAACTTCCAGGACCTTCTTCTGCCAGGCCTCGGCATCGTCCATATCATTCACGCTGAAATAAATGCCGGCAATCTGCTTCATGCTGTTGACATCGTTGGGCTGCTCGGAAAGAACTTCTTTGAAGATCTCGATGGCCTGATTGGCGGTCTTCATGTTTTCCTGGGTGGTCATGCCGGGAACGACGTTCTGGGCGAGAGCCGTGGCCAGATAGGTTTTCGCCATGGGCAGCTTAGGATCGAGTTCAGTTGCCTTCTGAAAATGTTCGATGGCTTCTTCGTAGTGAGCGCTTTTGTATGCGTCAACACCTTTATTCAGCTGGTCGCGGGCTTCAAGCTGGTTGCACCCGCTCATGGAGATCACCATGGAGGTTAAAGCAACCCCAAGCGCCCAAAAACGTGCTGGTCCATTCATCTCGGTCTCTTCTCCTTGAGGCGTCGGCCCGCAAGCCTCGCCTTTAAACCTTTTCATCTGGCTGCGGATGGGGCGAGCCGTAACCAGGGCAAAAGAATTCTACTACTCCGGGCGCGGAGCAGCCTGTGATTTCGGCGTCATGAGCCCGAAGTGGTCGACGTTGGCAGCCTTGCCAATGTCGATGACATCGGCGATGGCAGCGAAGGTCACATTATCGTCGCTCTTCACGAACAGGACGCGCTCGGCCCGGTTGTCAAAGATCTCAGTCAGTTTCGACAAAAGCTGCGCGTGCGGAACATCGAGGTTGTTGATTTTATACGTGGGAGACGTTCCGGGGTGGCCGAAGACCTGAACCACAATCTGATGCGGCGACGGGTTCACGAAGTTCGTGGGCGGTTGAGGGATGGAGGCCTGGAGCCCTCGGGGCATGGCCGGCACGATGACCATGAATATGATCAGCAGCACCAGCAGAATGTCGATCATGGGGGTAACGTTGATCTCGGAAACGCTCTGTTTCAATCCTCCCATAGACACTGCCATGGCTTTTAACCTCCTTCCCCGGAAATTCCACCATTTGGCCGGTTACTGGCCTTCCTGGATCTTGGGCGTCATCAGGCCGATGTGATCCACATTGGCCGCCTTGCCGATGTCGATGACGTCGGCGATGGCCGCGAAGTTTACATCGTCGTCGCCGCGGACGAACATCACGCGCTCGGCGCGGTTGGCGTAAATCTCAGTCAGCCTGGGCAGCAGATCGGAATGATTCACATCGGTCTCGTTGATCTTGTAAGCCGGCGTCTGGCCGGGACGATAGATCACCTGCACGACGATGGTGCGATCGTTAGGCTGCTGCTGCTGTTGGGGATTCTTGGGGGGCTGGGGGACGAGAGCATCGAGGCCTCTCGGCGTCACCGGCACGATGACCATGAAGATGATCAACAACACCAAGAGAATGTCGATCATGGGAGTGACATTGATCTCCGACATGCTTCCGCTGCCACCCATTGAAAATGCCATGGCTCAAACTCCTTGTACTCTAAAAAATCGTTCGACTTACCGATCGTGCAGAGCGCTACTCGCCGCCGATCTGATTGCCTTCACGGCGCTGCGTCAACAGCCCGACTTCTTCAACGCCGGCCGTGCGCACATCGTCAATGGCGTCTTCGACCACTTTGTACTGCGCGCGGGCGTCGGCGCGGACATAGATGGTCTTGTCGTTCTTATCGGCGAGCTTGTCGCGAACCTGGCTGCCGAGCTGGCTGGGATCGACCCTGTTCTGGCCAAGATAGATGCTGCCGTCGCGCGTGACCGCGACCACTACGGCGTCTTCCTTGTCGGCATCGGGCATGGCGACGGCATTTTCGGCCTTGGCCAGGTCGATGGCGACCTTGTTCTGCAGCATGGGCGTAATGACCATGAAAATGATGAGCAGCACCAACATCACGTCGACCATGGGAGTGACGTTGATGTTGGAATTGACTTTTTTGCCTTCGTCGCGAACCGTGATTCCCATAATGCGGGCTCCGTGCGTCTGATTTTTCTGCCGGCAGCACTCCGGCTGTTGTCGAGCTCAAGCGGCATCAAGATCAAGTGGCCGGGCAGGAAGCATCGCTGATTCCCGCCCGGCAAAGTCTCTCGCTCGAGCCAAGCCGCTTCGCGTCAGCGCTTGTGGCTTTGCTTGATGAAGTAGTCGACCAGCTCGCTCGAGGAGTTGTCCATCTCGACGTCGAACGCCTCGACCCGGCCGGTGAAGTAGTTGAACGCCATGACGGCGGGGATGGCAACGAGCAACCCGAAGGCCGTAGTGACGAGGGCTTCGGAGATGCCGCCGGCGACGGCGCCGATGCCGGCGATCTTCTGCGTGGCGATGGCGTCGAATGCGTGGAGAATGCCGACCACGGTGCCGAACAGGCCGACGAACGGGGCGGTGGCGCCGATGGTGGCCAGAACCGACAAGCCTCTCTTCAGCTTGGCGTGAACGATGGCTTCGGCACGCTCCAGGGCGCGGCCCGCGCTGGCGATGGTTTCATCGGTGGCGGTGCCGGCCGAGGCGCGAAACTCCTGCAGGCCAGCGGTCACCACTTCGGCCAGGTGGGACTTCTTGTTGCGGTCGGCAATCTTGATCGCTTCCTCGAGCTTGCTGTCTTTGAGGGCGCCGGCGACCTTGGGGGCGAACTCGCGGGACTGCTTGCGAGCAGCTGAGAAATAAAGGTAGCGATCGATCATGACGGCCAGAGACCAGACCGACTCAATAAACAGAATGATGGCCACGGTGCGCGCCATCCAGGCCATGTGGGCCCAGAGCTGCAGCGGGCTGAATCCGACAGTTTGGCCCTCATCCTGGAAAAACGCCAGGTTATTGGCCATATGCGAAGCGTTGTGTACGAGCTGAGCGAGAATCACTGAATCGTTCCTCCTAAGGAGATTCTTTTGGGCAGAACTAAACCCGGCACTGCGGGCAATTTAAGGAATACGATCCGCGGGGGCGCGTATTCGGGTCAAAAGTCGAACTCCCCGCCAAGGTGCGGCAGGGAGCTGGAGATTGCATCACCCTCCAAGGGTGAAGATGACGTTTACGGTGGTGTCTACCTCCACCGGGTCGTTATTGAGCAGATAGGGCCGATAGCGCCACTGCTTGACCGCGTCGATGGCCGCCTGCTGCAACATGGCCGGCCCGCTGACGACGTGAAGATTCTCAATCGTCCCCTGTTTGGAGATGGTGGCCTGAAGCACCACGGTCCCCGAGACGCGCGCGGCCTTGGCGATGGGCGGATAGATCGGCGTGGTTTTCTGAATCAACATGCCGACCGCCACGCCGGCGGAGATATTGATTTTCTTGGGGGGCGCAGCCTGCACCTTGGGGGCATTGCCGCTGCCAAACATGCTGCCCATGACGCCGCCATCGCCGCCGCCCGCCAGGCCGCCCACCACGCCGAAGTTGGAGGCCGGAGCTTCCTTCTCGGTGACCATCTGAATGTTGTGCGGAATCTTCGTGGGCGCGGTGAGCTGATTGTTCATCAACTCCGACTGCACATGGACGATGTGGACTTCAGGTGGAGGCGGAGGCGGCGGAGGAGGCGGAGGCGGAGGCGGAGCCGTCAGGACGGTTGCCATCAACGCAGCCGGCAGAGCTTCGGGGTAGATCAGAGGAATCAGAATCAGCAGAATCAGGATTCCTGCGTTGATCCCACCGGTGAACAACATCCAACGGCCGCTCTTGGTTTTGATCCTTTTTGAGGATTCGAATGTGGAGTCTTCAAACATGGCCAACCTCGGAGATCGGGTTTGGTTACTTCTACTTTAGACACCGTGAAACAGGCAAATGTTCCCGACGGTGAAACACCCTCAATAGAAGTGTGTCAACACTATCAGACACACGGTATCTCCTGCAACGAATGCCGCGAAAATGGTGCAATTCTTGGGTACCGTGGGAACCCGTCACACAGGCCACAGACCGGATTGGATCCCCCGCGGCACATAGCACAGTGACGCCGGGATTTGCCGAAGTGTTGCCTGAGTTTATGTGAAGCCATCGGGACACAGGCATTTCTCTAAGCCTTGGAGCGCCGCGCCGCCGGCAGCGAAGCCGGTTTGTTTCTGCCGGCGCGAAACTCCTGCCAGGCCACGAGCATGGGCGCGGCCACGGCAATCGACGAATAGGTACCGATGATAATTCCAACGACCAGAGCGAAGGAGAATCCGTTCAACACCTGGCCGCCGAAGATGAAGAGCGAGAGCACGGTAAGGAAAGTAAGTCCCGAAGTGAGCACGGTCCGGCTCAACGTCTGGTTGATGCTGCGGTTGACCAGATCGGGCAGCGATTCCTTGCGCTTGAAGTTGAGGTTTTCGCGGATGCGGTCGAAGACGACGATGGTGTCGTTCATCGAATAGCCGACCAGGGTAAGGATGGCGGCGATGACGGTGAGGCTGATTTCCTTGCCGATGAGGGCGAAGGCGCCCACGGTAATCAATGTGTCGTGGAAGCAGGCCACGACGGCGGCCACGCCATAGATGAGCTGGAAGCGGAACCAGAGATAGACGAGCATGCCGGCCATGGAAAGAAGGACTGCCTTGGTCGCCTGCTGTTCCAGTTGCTTGCCGACGGTGGCGCCCACGGCAGCGACGGAAACGCTCTTGTCGTCGAAGGGATTGTTGTAGTGGGCCCGCAATGCGCTCTCGATCTCCTGGCGGCCGGCATCGAGCGAATTCTCATTGGATACTTCGGGAAGGCTGATGAGCACCTCGTTCTGGCCCGGTTCGCCATAGGTCTGGATGCGCGAATCCTTGACCCCGGAGGTATCGACGGCCTTGCGGATGGCATCGATATCGGGACGATTGGCAAACTGCACTGTCACTTCAGTGCCGCCGCGGAAGTCGATGCTCAATGGCACCGGGGTGCCGGTGTGCGTCCAGTTCCAGCTCATCTTGATGATGCCGGCCACGCTAAAGATCATGGAAAAGGCAAGGAAGTACCATTTCCAACCCAGCCAGTTCACATTTACGCCGCGAAAGAATTCCACTTTTTTCTCCTGGCTTTCAGCTCTTCGCTATTTGCTCTTAGCTGCCTTGCGCGGGAACCAAATCCAAGTCAAATCCGCAAACGAGCTTAAGAGCTAACGGCCAATGGCTAAAAGCTGTCGTTCAAATCGAGACCATCTCGCCGGGTTTCAATTTGTTCAAATGCGCTTCAAAGATCACGCGCGAGACATAGACCGCAGTGAAGAGGTTGGCCAGCAAGCCAAAGGTGAGCGTGACGGCGAAACCCTTCACCGGTCCGGTGCCAAACAGAAATAGGATGGCCGCCGAGACGATGGTGGTGACGTGCGTGTCGACAATCGTGACCCAGGCGTGGGCGAAGCCCTGATCGACGGCCGCTGAAGCCACCTTGCCGCTGCGGATCTCTTCACGAATGCGCTCGAAGATGAGCACGTTGGAGTCGACGCCCATGCCGATAGTGAGGATGACCCCGGCGATGCCGGGCAAAGTGAGGGTGGCTCCGGAGTAGCCCATGAATCCGAGCAGGATGACCAGGTTCAGGAACAGGGCCAGATCGGCATTGATGCCTGAGCTGCGGTAGTAGACCAGCATGAATCCCATGACCACGAGCACGCCGACAATGGCCGCGGTGACGCCTTCACGGATGGAGTCGGCGCCCAGAGAGGCGCCCACGGTGCGGTCCTCAAGGAAGATCAGCGATGCGGGCAGGGCGCCGGTGCGCAGCATCTTGGAGAGCACGGTGACTTCGTCCTGGCTGAACTGGCCTTCGATGACGCCCTGATCGCGAATGGGTTCCTTGATGACGGCGGCTTCGCGCACTCGGCCGCCCATCACGACGGCCATGTATTTGCCGACATTGGCGCTGGTGTAAGTCCAGAATTTTTCGCCCGCTTCGTCGCTGAGGGTGAAGCTGACCTGCTGCTGGCCGGTATTGGAATTGATGGTCGGGGTGGCCGAGCGGAAGTCAGTACCGGCCACCACGGGCGCGCGCTCGAGGATGAAAACCTTACTCGGCTCGGAGCCGCAAGCCATTTCGCCAAGGCATGGCACGATGTACTCGTCGGGCGGCAAGACGCCGTTGACGCTGGCCAGCGCCGCCTGTTGGTCGGAGAACCCGGAGCCGTCGCCCACCACGGGATGAATTTCAAGACGTGCCGTCGACTGAATGATGGTCTTGACGCGATCGAGATCGCTGACGCCGGGAAGCTCGACGAGAATCTGGTTCGCACCCAGGCTATAAGGCGCGATGAGCGGCTCGCTGACGCCGAGCTCGTCGACGCGGTCGCGAATGGTCTCGATGGCCTGGGAGACAGTCCGCTGTTCGAGATCCTTTTCGTAGATCGGCTTCATGGTCAGCGCGATGGTTCCGTCGGCGCTGGGACTGCCGATGTCGTACTCGTTGGAATACTTGCTTTCGAGAAGCGAAGCCACCGAACTGGCCTGCGCCGGAGTGGTGCCCTGGATGGTGATGGCCTCAGGCTTGTTGGGATCGAGCTTCACGACCTGGGAAAAGCCGAGGTTGGCCTTCCTCAGATCCGACTCGATCGACTGGATCGTGTTGTCGGTTTCTGCGCTTACGGCTTCAGCAACCTGCACCTGCAGGATGAGGTGCACGCCGCCCTGCAGATCGAGGCCGAGGTGGATGTTCTTCGTGACCGCGTCGAGGAGCGCCTTGCCGGAGACTCCTTGGGGAACGCGGAAGATGCCATAGAGGCAAACCAGCAGGAAGACGATGATAAGAGCGATTTTGTTTTTGAGATTCTTCTTCATGTTCTAAAAGCCTCCAGGCCCTTCCGGCGGCCGGCTACCCTCCGGGACACTTAGCTTTTCGATGCGTCCGCAGCGTTGTCCTGGGTGGTGACCGAGGCAATGGCGTTCTTGGCCACTTCGAGTTTCAGATTATCGGGTGCAACGCGGATGATGAACGAGTCGTCCTTGATCGAGAGGATGATTCCGCGCATTCCGCCGGCCGTGGTGACGCGGTCGCCGGTCTTGATATTGCCCAGCATCTCGCGCCACTCCTTTTGACGCTTTTGCTGGGGCCGAATCATTAAGAAGTAGAGCACCGGAATAAACAGCAGGATGGGCAACATCATGCCAAATCCGCTGCCGGCACCCGGCACGGGCGCAGCCGCCCACAGCGCAAAACATGTGAATCCGGTCATTGCTGGTTCGCGTCCTTTGCTCACCCATGCGCCGGCTGCCGCAGGCTCAGGGCACAGGCCTGCCCGGCACTCCATGCCGGGGCCTGAAGAAAGATTTGTCTCCGGGAAAGGTTCTCGAGGACCTGACCATTGCGGCTCGACCGTCATCACTGGATCGTCGACGCTCGACCGACAGGGGCCAGGACCCTGGAAGGAGGGTTTACGGCAACTGCAGACTTGCTGATGCTGGGCCGGCACGGAACGCGTGACGCTTCCCTGCCCGCACAGAACTCGAAACCCTACTACCGCCTGCTTCCTTTTCGACACAGCAACCCTGGCGGCATTCGGACAGGAGAAACGCGCTCAAACGCGTTTGTCTCGCCTGGGATACCGTAAGAGTGCCTACTCAAGATAAGAAATGTGCGGACTATGCGGTGTCAAGGAGCCGGCGGGCGGCGTCGCAGGCTTCGGTACCGGGCGTTCGGTTGCCTTGGCTGAGGGCAAGTCGGGGGGCGGACAGACGAATGGCCTGCCGGCTGTCACGCGGCATGAAGGATCGAAACGGGGAGGTTTACAAATCCCTTATGGATTGCATACTTACTCCTTACCTGGACGGGATTCTCCTTAAAAACGAAGGCCGGCAGGGCGGGTGAAGCGCCCAACCAGGCTGCAGTTCCTGTCCTGGCGGCCGTCGGGAGAAGAGTATGCCCCCGGACACGTTTCATGCCGAAGCACTTTGGCTGATGGCACCGGCGCTGGCAGTGAGTTTTCTGGCCTGGGTGCTTTGGAGGTGGTGGCGGGAAGAACGCCGGCACTGAAGAAGATCGGGCCGGCTCAGTCGCGGCGGTCCGCCGGCTGCCAGTAGCGAGCATGCGGATGGGCGCAGGCCAGGCAAAGGCATTCGCCGCCGACCTGAGCGAATCGGCCAAAATTGACGCCCTCGCCGCAACGCGCGCACACCACACGCTCCGCCTTGTAGGCGGGGAGGCTGGCGGGGTCAAGGTCAACGCGTACCCATTGTTCGTGGAAGAGCCGGGAATCGGGAAGCTCGCGGTAGGCCAGCATCTGCTGCTCGGCCCTGGAGGCGAGATGGGGATAGAGCTCGGCGGCTAGCTCGCGCGAGTTCTCAAAGGCCACCAGGCGAATGGCACGGCCGGCGGTCAGGTCAACGAAGGTTGCTGCCATCTTGCCCCAGTCGCGAAATTTGAGCGTGCGCTTGCCCAGGCGGCAGCCGGTGACCAGCCCGACGGCGTCCGTGGCGCAGCGATCGATTTCCACGTAGGTGATCAGGCGCTTGCGATCGGCGCCTCGCGGGTCGGCGATGCCCAGGCGGGCAAGACCCAGCAGGGCCATGCGCACGCCGAGAATCTGGCCCGGGCACATGTGGCCGTGCGCAGCTTCAGCTTCAAGGAGAAGTTGATCAAAAGATTCCATCAGAGATTCCGAAGTGCCGATTGGCGATTCCGAAGCGCCGATTGGCCAGGCGGTCTTGGCTCGTGCCTGCACTGTACAGTGTCACACCCAGCGGCGGCCACAGGGAATGCTTGCCCCGCAACGCTTCTTGTGGTCAACCCTCGAGAATCCGCACGACCGAAAGGATGGTGTGCCAATGTCGGGTCGTGGTCGGCGCGCCGAAAAGCCTGTCGAGCTGGCCTAAATAGGTGATCGATTTCATGCGGCGCCGGTACACGCCAAAGATGAGCCGATTCTGAAATCCCATCACGCGCACGAACCACTGTCCGAAATCGGGAATCGACAACGGGAGCGAAGCGTTTGGGCGGGCCGCCCTGGAGAGAATGCTCACAAATGGAATCTGGTCGGGGTGCGGAGACTGGGAACGAAACGGGTTTTCATACGCCAGCCTGATCAGATCGCGGCCGCTGCAGACTGCAAACACGGCGCCTTGCGGCAGCTTGCGGCGCAGCCTGGCCAGAAACTCCGCGCGCGATCCCGGCTTGCGAACCACGAGGGTTCCGGCCGCGCCGACATTCACCACATCGTAAGCGCTCAGTTGTTTGGCGAGCACGCTGGGACGAAATCGCCGATAGCCTCCGACGTTGATGCCGCGCAAGAAAACCACCAGAGCCATGGCCTGCCTATGGAGGCCATTATCCCATCAGCCGCTATTTCGAGGCCGCGTCAGGCTTTTCTCCATCGTTATCGGTGTCTTCAACCAGCACGGCCGAACCGGGAACGATGTCGTAGCTTATGGGGTCGCGGCCTGCCGGGTGAAAGATGATGCGCAGCGGTTCGCGCTGCCAGTCGGGCGCGTCGCAGGCCGGGGCGAGCCGGCCGGCGGAGTCAAAGGCCGCAAGTTTTTTGGCGAGCACGGGTTTGCGCGCTGCCACCTGCGCCACGATCGCATAGAGGCTTTTGCCGCTGGCAGTCACGCCGCAGTAGGCGGCATAGTCACGAAACCAGCTGACCTGGCTGACGGATGGGTCGTACTGGGGAAGCTTCAGCGGCGTAACGTGTCCGGTGACACGATCGACCAGCAGCCACGGGCCCCGCTGCCACACCCAGCGGCGGCTTGGGGCCGAGATGGATTGCCCGGCGGGGCTGTCGGTGGGTAACGCGTCATTGAGGCGGATGACGCGGCGCACGGCGAAGGTGCGGTCGGTGATGTCGTGCGCTTCGCCGGTGGTCCATTCTTTCAGAACGCCATCGACGAGAAGGGCGCGGATTTTGAGGGTGACTTCGCCGGAGGCCGCACCGGCCGGGTCGCCGGTTTTCGAGTACGGCACTTTTCTTTCCGAGCCGAGCACGACGGTGTGGGTCTTGGCGCGGGCCAGAGGCGTGATGAAAAGAAATCCGGCGGCCAGAAGAAGGAAACCTGCAGACGAACGCATGGCACTTGCTCTTTCTGACCCCCGGGGTTGCAACCAACTTCACAATATTCCAGGCCGCCGCCGACGCGGCTAGATCGCCGCCTCTTCGACGGCGCGCGCCACGCGGAAAGCTGTGCTCTCGCCGAAATGACGCGCCAGAACCTGCATTCCTACCGGCAGCCCGGCGCTGGTTTTGCCGCACGGAACGCTGACCCCGCAGATGCCTGCCAAGCTGGCCGTGACGGTATAAATATCGGCGAGGTACATGGCGAGCGGATCGCCGGTTCGTTCGCCGAGCTTGAATGCCGGCACCGGGGAAGTGGGCGTGACGATGGCGTCGACCTCGGCGAAAGCGCGGAGGAATTCGTCGGCAAGCAGACGGCGCACCTGTTGCGCCTTGACGTAATAGGCGTCGTAGTAGCCGGCGGAAAGCGCGTAAGTGCCCAGCAGGATGCGACGCTTGACCTCGGCGCCGAAGCCCTCGTCGCGCGAGTGTGAGTACATGGCGGCAAGATTCTCAGAGCGCGGCGAACGATAGCCGTAGCGGACGCCGTCAAAGCGAGCGAGGTTGGCGCTGGCCTCCGCAGTGGCGACCAGATAGTAAGTGGGCACGGCGTATTTGGTATGCGGCAGCGCGACCGGCTTGATGGCGCAGCCCGCAGATTCGAGGGCGGCAATTCCCTTCTCGACGGCGGCGCGCACCTCGGGATCGAGGCCTTCGGCGAAGTACTCCGCGGGGACGCCGATGCGCAGGCCTTTGGCCGGTTTGTCGCATTCGGCGGCGTAATTCTCGACGGGCGCAGGTGAACTGGTTGCGTCGTTGGGATCGTGGCCGGCGATGACGCCGAGCAGCGCAGCGGCGTCGCGGACGTTGGCGGCGAAGGGACCGATGCGATCGAGCGAGGAAGCGAAGGCGATGAGGCCGTAGCGCGAGACGCGGCCATAGGTAGGCAGCACGCCCACCACTCCGCAAAAGCCGGCGGGCTGGCGGATGGAGCCGCCGGTATCGGTGCCCAGCGTGGCCACGGCCATATTGGCGGCAACCGCCGCCGCAGAGCCACCGCTGGAGCCGCCGGGAACGCGTTCCGGGGCGACAGGGTTGCGCACCGGGCCGTAGGCGGAGTTTTCTGTCGACGAGCCCATGGCAAACTCGTCGCAATTAAGCTTGCCCAGGATGACAGCGCCTGCGGCTTCAAGCCGGGCCACGGCGGTTGCGTCGTAGGGAGGATGGTAGCCGGCCAGAATCTTCGAGCCGGCCGTCGAAGGCGCGCCCCTGGTCACCAGCACATCCTTGATGCCGACAGGCACGCCGGCCAGGATGGGCAGCGGATCGCCTTTCGCGGCCATCGCGTCGATGCGCTCAGCCTGGGCGAGCGCGCGTTCTTTGGTCAGACTCAGATAAACATTGAGGAAGGGGTTCTTCCTGTCAATACGCTCGAAATAATCGGCAGCGAGATCGGCAGCCTTCACACGCCCCGCGGCGAGATCGTCGCGCAGGGCGGCAAGCGACTTTGGCGTCTCGACAAAAGT